>JAEEGF011769432.1_pt1 | contig 33635 bp, 19 predicted proteins | sample 9134171 | NCBI WGS metagenome assembly JAEEGF01 (sample SAMN16246542, study PRJNA631951) | gut metagenome | biome: gut microbiome; feature: rumen; material: AP-attached | host: Bos | place: Iran: Karaj | collected 2018-10
TCATAGCAGGTACAAAGATTCCATCATAGTCAATAAGTACCAATTGCCCATCTTCTTTCATGATGATATTATCAGGTTTCAAATCACCATGTGCAAACGGCTGAGTAATTAACCATGCAGCCATCTTATTAAATTGATAGGCAAGCATTTCCAAAGCAAATTGATTGTTAACATTCTCTTTTATATTAACATCAAGAGTTTTACCTTCCACCCAATCCATCAGCAATACAGGAAATTCATTTTCTTCTGAATTGTCTGTATCTACAAATAATTCATTCTCATAATACTTAATGGGAGTCAGATAATTGGATGAGACATACTCCAATTCATCAGCTATCAGTTTATAACTCTCACCTCGTCCTTCCTGCTCCTTAGTGAAACACTTCACAGCATGGAGTTTTCCATTCCGCTCGTCTTTCATCTTAAAAACAACGGAAAAACCTCCAGCACTCATAATAGGCTGGCCTTCGTCATCCAATACTGGCCTCAGATAACTCAGTTCCTCGAAGTTATCCTCTGCCGACTTAATGGACTCTATATATTCTGATATTAATGGGTATGACATAATTCTATGCAGATAATAATATGTGTACTTCCGAAGACGGAACTTTTCCGCCTTTTAATGCTTTTATGAAATCTTCTCGAGAAACACCAAAAGCATCTGATATATAATGTATATGAGGGTATGATCCTAATTTGCCAGGCTCTTTTCCTTGTATTCCACTCTTTGTTTGATAAAAACAATGCCAATGCTCTCCTTTGTCTAATATTCTTGCTAATATGAATTTAGAACTTCTTACGTAATCCTTTATTTGCCCATCAATCAAAGATGTTTTACCATATATATCCAAGTTGCCGTCGTCTCTTAAGAAAATAAACGACGGAAGTTCTTTTTCTGAAAAATGTCTAGGTATTCCTTTATAGCAATAGTTACTGAATTTATAACCTCTTACACCTGCTTGAATAAAAATAGCACCATAATGCAAAGGAGATAAATCAACTCCTTTTAGGCATCTAACCTGTTCTCGCTTATACAAATTCCTTTCAAGGATGTCATACAACTGAGGTGGCAAAGCTATTTCTTTTGCTTCCTCGATCTGTCTCTCAGCAATTTCATAAGCAACAGTCTTGATATCTTTGAACCATGATTTAGGGCAAAAGCCCAATAGTTTTTCTATTATATGGATATAAGTTGGTATAATTGAACGAATATGATAAGCTTTAAAAAAAGATATAGGATCTACTTTCTCTATATCTTGCTCCATTTCATTGATAATGATGGAAAAATCTTTCTCCTTTATATTAAATAATGCCATACGCTACGATAGTGAAATAATTAAACTTCCTCCAAATATATTTTCTTCTTTCGACCATCTTCAACCTTTGTTACTTTGAATCTTGTGCCTCTCTTAAATGTAACTTGATTTTCATTTCCATGATTATGCAGTTTAAACAAACTCCTTGCATTAGAATTATGGCATTTAGGGGTGATAATATAAATGTTAGTATCTTTACCCCAATTATCCTTTGTAGTGGTTACATAATGTGATGCTTCAAATATATCCCCGGTTTGGAAATCCACTTGATCGTCTGATGTGCAAAAGCGGTATAATACACCTCCTTCATCATATATCGGACTTTTATCTAAAACACTATCTAAACCTTCACACATTTCAGGAATAGGACTATTTCTTTCATCGTATGAATTCCATTTGAAAGCATATGAAAGGAATCCCTCAAAACACATTAGCATTAGCATTTCAAAATCTGTTAATCCTTTCATTTCCAATTGTTTCTTTTTGTCGAGTTTAAAGTGATTATGTCTCTCGATATATCCTTTTTCGAGGAAATTAATATCTTCGTCTATGTTGGATGGAACTAATTCTCCAACTTCATTATATGCATATTGAACATTTTTATGTTCTCCAGCATAATCCTTCTCTATTTTCAATAATTCTTGTACTGTCATATTTGCCTATATTTGATTATTCATACAATCTTTTGACCAATAACACATATCTTCATCCGCATAACCAATTTCAATAGTTCCACAATGCCCTTCATCGTCACCTGCATTCCAGGGGTAACTCACGAAGGCAAGATTTCCCAATGTCCTAATATTGAAATAATTCCACCCGTCTTCTTCAAAACTGTCAAAATTACTAATGTATGTTGAATTAAGATATTTATCCTTAACCCTAAATTCCGCAGCACTTTAGTTTAACATTCTTTATAAGTACCTGAGCAACAAAAAGTTGCTCAGGATTTGGCCATGTCAGATTTTTCACTTACCTTAGTGCTGCAAATAAAGACAAGCAAAATCATCAATGACATGGCAAAGATACAACAAAAATCTGAGAAAATCAGCGCTTTTGGCGGAATATTTTTCGTTTTGGACAAATTTGACCGTATTCTGTCCTCTGTAATCGACTCCCACCTAGGACTTCGCAGGAATCACTGGGGACAGGTTGTTTGAAGTGAAATCCATTCCATGGTTTCATTCAAAAACCTGTCCCCATGATCCCCTTTGCCATCAAAAAGATGGCGAAATTACTCTGTCTCGGCAAAAAAAGAAATGAGTTTCTTTGTTTTGCTCTCGACTTTTCGTAACTTTGCACTCGAAAGCAAAAAAGCTGACAAAGAAAAGCAACAAGAGAAATGCAACACATTAAGGATAAGACTTATGGAGGTGAACGTCCACTGTTCGCTACCCATGACCTGAAGCTGGAGAATGTAACCATCAGCGATGGTGAGAGTGGAATCAAGCAGTGCCAACAGATGGAGGCAAAGGGCTGCAAATTCTACGGCAAGTACCCATGGTGGCATGTGGACGGAGCCTTGATCGAGGACTGCTACTTCGCTTTGGGTTCCCGTTCGGCCATCTGGTATACCAACGACCTGGTGATGCGCAACTGCCGCATTGACGCTCCGAAATTCTTCCGTGAGATGAAGAATGTGGAACTGGAGAATGTGCAGATAACCGATGCCGATGAGACGTTCTGGAAGGTGGACGGCCTGACGCTCAGGAATGTGAAACTGCATGGCGGCACCTATCCCTTCATGTTTTCACAGAACATCTACGTGGATGGACTGGAAAGCGACTCGAAGTACGTGTTCCAATATTGCAAGAATGTCGAGATACACCATGCCAACATCCTGACGAAGGACTCGTTCTGGGAGTGTGAGAACATCACCGTCTACGACTCAGTGCTCGACGGGGAGTATCTGGCCTGGCACTCCAAGAACGTGCGATTGGTGAACTGCCACCTGGCCGGCGAGCAGTTGCTGTGCTATACGGACAATCTTGTATTGGAGAACTGCACCATCGACCCGATGTGCGACCGCATGTTTGAATACTCTACTGTGGAAGCTGACATCCGCGGGCATATTGAAAACATCAAGAACCCCACAAGCGGACACATCGTCGCCGACTCCATCGGCAGTGTGACCATAGACGAGAACGTGCGTCTGCCGAACAACTGTGTGATAGAGGTGAGAAACAAAAGTTGACTGGTAGAAGAATCTAATAGTGAAAGGCAATTCCAGGCTTTGACGTTAAACATTAAGGAAGAACGATGATTTACGATTTTGACGAAATAGTTGAGCGCAGAGGTACTGGCTGCGTAAAATGGGATGAGGAAGCTCCCTGCCAAGGGGGATGCAGGATTCCGCCTGAGGAGGTTATTCCCTTGTGGGTGGCCGATATGGACTTCCGTGCAGCCCCTGCCATTTTAGAGGCGGTGAGGAAACGTGCCGAACATGGTGTTTTCGGCTATAACATCGTTCCGGAGAGCTATTACGAAGCTGTCATCTCCTGGTTCCATCGCCGCCATCAGTGGTCTATTCAACGTCAGTCTATACTTTACACTACAGCCGTTGTTCCAGCCATGTCTTGTGTCATCAAGGCTTCCACCATGCCTGGCGAGAAGGTGCTGATCTTGTCGCCTGCCTACAACTGTTTCTTCTCCAGCATCAAAAACAATGGCTGCGAGGTGCTGGAGAGTCCCTTGCAGGTTTCGGGTGACAGTTTCGAAGTGGACTGGAACGACTTCGAATTGAAATGCGCCGACGAGAAGACCACGCTCTTCCTGCTCTGCAATCCTCACAATCCAAGCGGAAGGGTCTGGACACGCGAAGAGCTGACGAAGATGAACGATATCTGCAGAAAGCACGGTGTAATGGTGGCCAGCGATGAAATCCACTGCGAACTCGTCATGCCAGGCTACACGTTTGTGCCCTTTGGAACCATCACTGAAGACTGCGTGGTGATGAACTCGCCCTCCAAGAACTTCAACACCGCCGGGCTTCAGATTGCCAATATCATTTGTCCGCACCCCTCATGGCGCCGCCGTATAGACCGTGCCATCAACATCAACGAGGTGTGCGACGTCAATCCGTTCGGCATCGTGGCGCTACAGGCTGCCTACAACGAGAGCGAGGACTGGATAGACCAGCTGAACAAATATCTATTGTGTAACTATCAACTGCTCTGTGACTATGTGGCTGAACATATACCTTCCTGGCGTGTCTGCCGCCTTGAAGGCACTTACCTGCCGTGGGTCGATGTGTCGGCCATGGGCATTCCCGTGGAGGAGCTCTGTGACCGCCTGCTCACGCAAGGTCGGGTACGGGTGAACCCCGGTACGATGTATGGCCCCGAGACAGGCAAGGGTTACATCCGTCTGAACATTGCATGTCCGCGCAGCGTGCTCAAGGAGGGACTGGAACGAATCGGAGGTGTATTGATACAGCAGTGACAAGAAACAGGAATCACATATAGACTATAATCATCAAGAAACAGGAATCACAAAGAGACTATAATCATCGAGAAACAGAAATCACATATAGACTATAATCATCGAGAAACAGAAAACAAATACTATAACAATAAGGATGGAACAATTAGAAATCAAGTCCCAATTGCCGGAGAATGCTTTCCGCGAGCTGGGCGAAGGAGAGAAGTATGAACCCATGATGTCGCCCCAGGGTCACTACCCCGAGGTAAATGCATGGTCGGTGACATGGGGTGTGATGATGGCCATGCTCTTTTCAGCGGCTGCCGCCTACTTAGGTCTGAAGGTTGGCCAGGTGTTCGAGGCCGCCATCCCCATAGCCATTATTGCCGTGGGTGTGTCTACGGCTGCCAAGCGTAGCAAGGCACTGGGCGAGAACGTCATCATCCAGAGCATCGGAGCCTGCAGCGGAGCCGTGGTGGCCGGTGCCATCTTCACGCTGCCTGCCATCTATATACTGCAAGCCAAATACCCTGAGATGTCGGCATCGTTCCTGAAGATATTCATTGCCTCACTCCTTGGCGGCATCATCGGCATCCTGTTCCTGATACCGTTCCGTAAATACTTTGTTTCGGACATGCACGGCAAATATCCCTTCCCCGAGGCCACGGCTACCACACAGGTACTGGTCTCAGGTGCCAAGGGTGGTGACCAGGCCAAGCCGCTGCTCATTGCCGGTCTGGTGGGCGGTCTGTACGACTTCATCGTGGCCACCTTCGGCTGGTGGAACGAGAACTTCACAAGTCGTGTGGTGTCGTGGGGTGAGCAGCTGGCCGACCATGCTAAGCTTGTGTTCAAGATCAATACAGGAGCTGCTGTCCTGGGCTTAGGCTATATCATCGGTTTCAAATACGCACTGATCATTACGCTGGGTTCGCTGTCGGTATGGTGGATCATCGTGCCAGGCATGGCCCTGCTCTTTGGCGGTGACATACTGAACCAGTGGGATCCTTCCATCACCACGGCGGTAGGTGACATGTCGCCCGAACAGATCTTCAGATCCTACGGCAAGTCGATAGGCATCGGCGGCATAGCGATGGCTGGCATTATCGGAATCATCAAGTCGTGGAGCATCATCAAGGGAGCCGTTGGCCTGGCAGCCAAGGAGATGAAGGGCGGCAGCGAGGCCACTGCCGGGCTGCAGCGTACCAGCCAAGACCTGCCGTTCCGCTTCATAGCCATTGCCTCGATAGTGACCATCGTGCTGACGTTCCTGTTCTTCTGGCTGGGCGTCATGGACGGCAACATGCTTCAAGCCTTGGTGGCGATTGTGCTGGTGGCAGTCATTGCCTTCCTGTTCACCACCGTGGCTGCCAATGCCATAGCCATTGTCGGCTCCAATCCCGTCAGCGGAATGACGCTGATGACGCTCATCCTGGCCTCGGTGGTGATGGTGGGCGTGGGTCTCAGCGGCACCAGCGGCATGGTGGCTGCTCTGGTCATGGGCGGCGTGGTGTGCACAGCACTGTCCATGGCGGGAGCCTTCATCACCGATCTGAAGATAGGCTACTGGCTGGGCACCACTCCGCGGAAGCAGGAGACCTGGAAGTTCCTGGGCACGCTGGTGTCGGCAGCTACCGTGGGCGGTGTGATGATGCTGCTGAACGAGACCTACGGCTTTGCGTCGGGTCAGCTGGCGGCACCCCAGGCCAACGCCATGGCCGCTGTCATCGACCCGCTGATGAACGGTGTGGGTGCACCATGGTTGCTCTATGCCATCGGTGCTGCCATTGCCATCGTGCTGACGCTGTGCAAAGTGCCTGCCCTAGCCTTTGCCCTGGGTATGTTCATTCCTTTGGAGCTGAACGTGCCATTGCTCATCGGCGGTGCCGTGAACTGGTATGTGACCACACGGTCGAAGGACAAGAAGGTGAATGAGGCACGCGGAGAACGAGGCACGCTCTTAGCCAGCGGCTTCATTGCCGGTGGTGCCTTGATGGGAGTGGTGAGCGCCCTGCTGCGTTTCGGCGGTTTCAACCCCGTCAGCGAGTCATGGCTGGCCAATCCGCTCTCCGAGGTCTGTGCCCTCCTCGCGTACATTATATTAATAGTCTACTTCGTCAGGGCAACGAAGCAGGGCGATGGGTGTTAGGTGATAGGTGATAGGTGTTAGGCGATGGGTGTTAGGTGATAGGTGTTAGGTGATAGGTGTTGGTGGAATGACTATCAGCCAACACCTAACACCCAACACCCAATATTACAAGAGGTCGAGGCATTTCTCAATGGGAATGCCTCGATTCTTGTCATCGAGGTCGCGGTTGCGGTCGATCATGCGGAACACGGTGTCCATGGCCTTGCGGGTGCTCTGCTTCAGGGGCTCACCGTTGAGCAGGTGACCAATGAGCACAGCCGAAAAGATATCTCCCGTTCCGTGGAACAACCCAGGTATCTCTTCGTATTCCAGCTGGAAGTATTCACCCGTGAAGTGGTTGTAACCACAGACGGCGGGTACACCGTCAATCTTGCAACTGGTGATGACAGCCGAGCGGCAGCCAATGTCGCGCAACCGTGCCAACAGCTCGCGGGCCTCTTGCCAAGTGATACCATCCTGCTGGAAGGGGGTGTCGGTAAGATAGCAGGCTTCCGTATAGTTGGGAAATGTCAAGTGTGCCACGCTCACCATTTCGCGCATCAGCTTGACCTGCTTCTGCGTCACACCGTTGTAGAGCCGTCCGCCATCACCCATGATTGGATCAACAAACACAGTGGTACCGCGCTTGCCCTGCTCCTGGCAATATCCTGCCACCAGCCGGGCCTGCTCGTCGCTGAACATCAGCCCCGTGCAGATGGCATCGAAGCTGAACCCCAGTTCTTTCCATACCGGCAGCGTTCCACGGATATAGTCCGTAGTGTCCTGAATATTGAACTTGCCGTAGTCGAGCGTGTTCGACACCAAGGCAGTAGGCAGGCTGTACGTGGGAATACCCAGATAGCTCAGTATGGGCAACATGGCGCCCATACCTACTTTGCCGTAGCCCACAACGTCGTTAATGAGTAATATTTGTTTCATTCTGGCTGCAAAGTTACGAAATAATTAATAATTCGCAACCGTTATTCCATATTTATTTCGTAACTTTGCACACATCAATGAAGTCTGAACAAACTACAACGCCTGTTTTGGCACTACAGCAGCAACGTCTCCTGCTCCAGTTGGAGTATGAAACCGAGAAAGAGTCCTTCCGCAAGCAGACCGAGGACACGGGCCTACTGCGGAAGATGAAGCGTGGCGATGCGTGGTGGCCTGTGACGATAGGCAGGAACTATTACAATTCGCTGAACCAACTGGTAGTGGAGGTGTTCCGCACATGCGACGAGGAGGTGGAACACAATTTCGAGCCTGGTCGTCCTGTGGCGTTCTTCACCATCCAGTCCGACGTCACCGCCCCCACCGGCAGCACCCGACAACCATCCAAGCTGCGATATTTCCCTTTCACCGCCACAGTAAGCTACGTCGACGGCGACCGCATGGTGGTGAGCCTGCCCGACTCTGCCCAGCTCATTGACATTCAGGGTTCAGGGCAGGTGGGCGTACAGCTGTTCTTCGACGAGACCAGCTACCGTACCATGTTCCAGGCTTTGGACCGTGTGATGCGCGCCAAAGGGCGGCTGGGCTATCTGCGCGACCTCTTCTATTCTCACGCAAAACAGGGCGGCGGCATGAAGGTGGAGACCTTCTCGTTTGCCCCGCTGCACTTCCCCTATCTCAACCCTACCCAGGAGGAAGCCGTGAACCAGGTGCTCCGCGCCAAGGATGTAGCCATCGTACACGGCCCTCCTGGCACTGGCAAGACCACCACGCTGGTCGAGGCCATCTACGAGACGCTGCGGCGCGAGAACCAGGTGCTGGTCTGTGCACAGAGCAACATGGCGGTGGACTGGATATCGGAAAAGCTCGTCGACCGGGGTATCAATGTACTACGTATAGGCAACCCCACACGTGTGAACGACAAGATGCTGTCGTTCACCTACGAGCGACGCTTCGAGGCCCATCCCGACTACGAGCTGCTCTGGGCCATCCGCAAGGCCATCCGTGAGTTGCGTGCCCATCGCAAGCGCGGTGACGAGAAGTACCACCAGAAGATGGAACGGCTGAAAGACCGTGCCAACGAATTGGAGATACGCATCAACGCCCAGCTCTTTGGCGAGGCACGTGTCATAGCCTGCACGCTGGTGGGTTCAGCCAACCGCTTGTTGGACGGTCAGAAGTTCGCCACGCTGTTCATCGACGAGGCGGCACAGGCCTTGGAGGCAGCCTGCTGGATTCCCATACGCCGCTGCTCGCGTGTGATCTTTGCGGGCGACCACTGTCAGTTGCCGCCCACGGTGAAAAGCATAGCCGCCCTGAAGGCGGGTCTGGGAATGACGCTGATGGAGCGTATCGTAGAGAACCGTCCCGAGGTGGTGACGTTGCTCAAGATGCAATATCGCATGAACGAGGAGATCATGCGCTTCAGCAGCGACTGGTTCTACGGCAATCAGGTGGAGAGCGCGCCGGAGGTGAAGTTCCGCAGCATCCTCGACCTGGACGTGCCCATGACGTGGATAGATACTTCACAATTTAATGCAGAGTGTGGAACTGAGAGTGTAGAGGTTGCTACCGCCGTCCCTGCAGGTGAAGGTATGGCGGCAGCCAACTCTAAACTCTACACTCAAAACTCTAAACTATTCCAGGAGGAATTCGTGGGAGAGTCGTTCGGGCGCATCAACCGCGCGGAGGCCGAGCTGACGCTGATGGCTCTGCAGCACTACTTCGAGAAGATAGGCAAGCAGCGCATCTTGGACGAGCGCATCGACGTGGGCATCATCTCGCCCTACCGCGCCCAAGTGCAATACCTACGTTCGCAGCTGAAGAAGAAAGAGTACTTCAAGCCCTTCCGCAGCCTCATCAGCGTGAACACCGTGGACGGCTTCCAGGGGCAGGAGCGCGACGTGATACTCATTTCCCTGGTCCGGTCGAACGACGAAGGACAGATAGGCTTTCTTCGCGACCTCCGACGCATGAACGTCGCCATGACCCGTGCCCGCATGAAACTCATCATACTGGGCGATGCCAAGACCATGACCCGGCACCCGTTCTATAAAAAACTCTACGAATATATCGAAGCTCTCTGAAACCTGTGTGAAGAACTAAGAAAAAAGGCACTGACTACTTAATAATCATTAAAAACTAAGCGATTTAGTTGCTAGAAACTAATATTTTTAGTTACTTTGCAGCAGATATTGATATTCGACGCTTGATGATGATAAGAACTAAAACGTTTTTGAACAATGAAACGACTGACCACAAAGGAAAAAGTAATCATGGATCTCTACTGGCAGCACGGCCCCATGTTCGTGCGCGAGTTGCAGGAGTATTATGACGAACCGCGTCCCCACTTCAACACCCTGTCCACCTTGGTGCGTATTCTGGAGAAGAAGGGATTTCTGGATCACAAGCAGTTTGGCACGTCCTATCAGTACTTCCCGCTGGTTTCCGAGACCGAATATGGGCGTTCCAGCCTGACAGGCATTATCAAGGACTACTTCAACGACTCCTACCTAAGTGCTGTCTCGTCTTTCGTCAAGGAGGAGAAGATTTCTGTGGAAGAGCTGAAAGAACTGATAGAAAAGATAGAATCGACAACAGACTGAACGGAAAATAAAAAGCCCAAAAGAGTATGACGGAGTTTCTGATATACGACTTGAAGGTTGCAGTGCTCATAGCGGTGTTCTACATGTTCTACCGCCTGCTGCTGAGCCAGGAGACATTCCACCGCGTGAACCGCGTGGTACTGCTGTTGACGGCTGTGGCCTCGTTTGTGCTGCCGCTGTGTGTCATCACTCTGCACCAGACGGTGGTGCTGGCAGCCAGCCCGAAGACAGGCTCCATAGCCTTTGACGGGCTGCAAGCCGTTGCAGAGCCAGACAAACCGCTCTGGCAGACCTTGGTGAGCGTCCTGTTCTTCGCAGGCGTAGCCATCAGCCTAAGCCACACTATTTTTTCTATATTCCGTGTACTCTTACTGATTCAGCGAAGCGAGAAGCATCCGCAGCCCGACGGCACTATTATCTGCGTGACCGGTAACGCAGCACTGCCGCCTTTCAGCTGGATGCACTACATAGTGATGAACCGCAGCGACTACCAGCAACAAGACGCTGCCATCCTCGCTCATGAACGGGGACACATACGCCTCAAACACTCCTGGGACGTGGTCCTCGTTGACGTTCTCACCGCCCTGCAATGGTTCAACCCCGCTATGTGGATGCTGCGCCAGGATCTGCGCACCATCCATGAATACGAGGCTGACGCGGCGGTACTCTCTTTGGGCATCAATGCGCGTCAATATCAATATCTGCTCATTTCGAAAGCCGCGAGCATTGGCGGGTACTCCATTGCCAACGGCATCAGCCACAGTACCCTCAAAAACCGAATCAACATGATGCTACATCAAAAATCCAACCGCACGGGCCTGCTCAAGCTGCTCGCCCTCGTGCCCATAGTCGGCACCGCACTGGCACTCAACGCCGAAACCGTCACCGACTACGTATACAACAATCCTGAAAAGCCACAGAAGAAAGTGGTGAAGAAAGGCCGCAAGGACGGTCAGGTGAAAGTGGGAAGCCAGACTATTGTGGTGAAGGCCGATAAGGCTGCCGACAAGAACATCGAAGCCTCTGACAATTCCATAGCCGGCGTTGCCTCTCGTCTTAACGATAACGAAAAGGAACCGCTGATTGTCATTGATGGCAAAGTATCGACTGCCGAACAGATGAAGGCACTCGAACCGAAGGACATTGACAACATGAGTGTTGTGAAAAACGAGGAAACAAAGAAGCAATTCGCCAAGCATTTCAATGCCGACACCTCCGGCGGCATCATCTTCATCAACACCAAGCAATATGTCAACAATGGCGGCGGCAAGGCGATAGCCTCTTTTGCGGCGACAGATAAGAATCCGCAACAGGATGAGTCCAGCCCTAAGGTGTTCGACGTAGTGGAACAAATGCCCGAGTATCCTGGCGGCATGGCAGAGATGATGAGGTTCCTGTCCACGAATGTCCTCTATCCTGAGGCAGCCGAGAAAGCTGGCACGCAGGGACGTGTCATCGCATCGTTCATAGTCGAAAAAGACGGTTCGATCAGTGGTGCCAAGGTGCTGAAAAGTGTCAGCGAGGAACTCGATGCCGAGGCTCTGCGGGTGATCAGCCTCATGCCCAAGTGGAAGTCTGGCAGGCAGAACGGCGAGCCGGTACGAGTGAAATACACCATCCCCATCACCTTCCGCCTGAGCAGTCCAAGCCCGTCAACCCAAAACCAACAGGCTGAGCCGACCAAGCCCGTCACCCAGTCTACTTCCAACTGAACACGACATAAAGAGAATCCCACCCCGACATTGGGGTGGGATTTTTTTCCATTGGAATCACTGGAGACAGGGAATCATGGGGACAGGTTTTTGGATCTCTCGGGGACAGGTTGTTTTTCAAGAAACAACCTGTCCCCGAGAGATCCAAAAACCTGTCCCCATGATTCCAGAGATCCAAAAACCTGTCCCCATGATTCCTCAGGGCTTCAGCAGCTTCCCCACCTTTGTTCCGTCCCTGTAGCTAAGCCTCACCAGATAAGGATGTCCAGAGGCCACCATGCCCGTGCCGATGATGGCGGTACGTGAGGACTTTCCCCTGGCCATGGTGACGCCACTCATGCTGACCAACTGCCAAGAGAACGGCAAGTCGTGGCAGGCCTCCACGCGCAGCATGTCGGGGTGTTCTGTCGGCATGAACAGGAAACCGCTGTCGTCGCCAGTCTCGTCAATGCCTGCTGAGGTGCCGAACAGCGGTGCCTCGGACTGGACAGAGGGCTGCGAGCCGCTGATGGAGGGCCATCCGTCGTCACCCCACACCACTCGGTCGAGAAAGACCACCCGCCCGGCATCGACATTGTCGGCCTGGAAACCATGGTACATCACCCACGTCTGCCCGGCATCGTCGGTGACAAACTCCGAGCAGTGCCCCGGTCCGTACACCCGTGCGCTCTTGCCGAGCAGGGGCGAGAAATGATTGTCAAGGGCAGTGCGACCATTGCGGTCGACATAGGGCCCGAAGAGGCTCCTTGAGCGCGCCACCACCAGCCGGTAGGTGCTGCGTGCTCCCTCGCAACAGGTTCCTGCCGACCCGATGAGGTAGTAGAAACCGTTGTGCCTCACTATCATCGTGGCTTCTATCATGCCTCCGGCAATGCGCCGGGGAACGCTGCCTTCGCGTATGGACAGCCCGTCGGCACTGAGCTCCACGCCGTAGATGTCGTGGAACGAGCCCCAAAACAGGTAGTTACGTCCCTCGTCCTCGATGAAGAACGGGTCAATGCAGTTCTCGATGTTCACCTCGGACGACACAAACAGCTTGTGGGCATCGTGGAAACCGCCGTTGGGGCGGTCGCTCACTGCCACGCCGATGCCGCACTCCCAGGTCTTTCCCCACTCCGACTTCGAGTAGTAGAGCACGTATCGACCGTTGACAAGGTTGATGTCGGGAGCCCAGATGCTGCCATTGGGCACAAAGTCCATGGGACGCGTCCTGTCGTTGAACGCCGTGCCGGCATAGACCCAGTCCACAAGGTTACGCGAGCGGTAGATAGGCACATTGTGCGTATCCTCGGTGGCATAGACATAAAAGAACCCGTCCTCAGCCCTGATGACCGTCGGGTCGGGCAGGCTGTAGCCAATAACCGGATTCGAGTAGTAACCGTCGGCAGCATTCGCCCCGCACGCCGATGCGGCGAACAGGCCAACGCCACAAATCATATACAATAAACTCTTTTTCATACTTCCAATACTTTTCTGTACAACGCATTAAACGGATTGACGCGGATAATTTCAATACTACGAATTATACGAATTATTTAAAACAACGCATTAGGAATCACGGGGACAGGTTTTTGGATCTCTGGGGACAGGTTGTTTTTGGAAAAACAACCTGTCCCCAGAGATCCAAAAACCTGTCCCCGTGATTCCCTGTCCCCATGATTCCATCACTATTCTGCTGGTTCAAACGTGGTGTGGAGGTCGGATGCCAGCAGACAGAGGGTGAAGGTGTAACGTCCGCTCACTGTGGGCACCCACTTCACGTCGCCTCCTGCATCCTGCAGCCTGTACATGGAGAGGCGGTGGTCGGTCAGCGGGTCAGCATTCGTCTCGGGAGCGAAGAAGAAATTGTCGCCCCAGCTGCCACCCAAGCCAATCTTCAGCTCACCGCCTTCAACGAAGTCGCCCGTCCAGGCATAGTAGTAGGGTTCACGCGCCGTTCCCACCATGTCCATGTGTCCGGCAGGGCTGTTGGCGTTCCATCCCACCGAGCAGCCATTGCCGCAGATCCAGATAACCCCTGGCGAAGGCAGTGCCACGATGTCGAGCACACGGCAGTCGTTGTACTCGGGATTCGTGTCGACAATGATGGTGCGCCGGCCGTTGACACTGTTGTCGAAGTCGGTGTATGCCCCCTCGTTGACGTACTCCATCTGCTCCTGGTTGCCGCTGGTGGCCATGGCATAGAGTGGATAAGCCTCCTCGCTGGTGGCGAAGTGATAGGAGCAGGGCTTCAGGTTGACCGAGGCCTCGTAGATGCCGGTGCCCAGCTGGCGCTGGTCCATGCGCTGGGTGGTGACGACGCCCGTGGCGGCGTCGGTCATCACCATGTAGAGGCAGGCGGGATATTTCTCATAGCCAATGGCAGTGAACTCGACCGTCGACACCTCTGGCCGCACGTAGCGTGTCTCGTTATGTACTTGGCACACCACCTGAGCCGTCAGTCTCACCGTCTGTCCGGGCAGAGCCCACCGTGCCACCATGGAGTTCAGCTGGTCGTGCGTCATCTCATAGCTCGTCCGGGTGCCTGCATCCATATAGGCCGACTTCTGTTCCTTCATGGCCGATGGATAGATGCAGAGACTGTAGGTCACCTCGTCGCCTGCCGACAGCGGGCTGGTGGCCTTGTCCCACGAGAAGGTGACGGCAGTCTCGCCGCCTTTTCCTTTGTTCAGTACTATTTCATCGACCGAGCAGCGTATGTGCATCTCGTCGGCACGCACCGGCAGTGTGAAGTATTCGGGGTCTTCGTTGCACGATGTGAGCATCGCGACCATGGCCATCAGGCCGTAAACAATAGAAAGCTGTTTCATAGCAATGGTGTTATCAGTTGTTTTCAATTACCCAATAGGGCGCCTCGCGCAGGTTGGGATTCTTCTCGTATTCATCTATATAGATGGGCATCCAGTAGTACTGCCGTTTCCACACGCGGGTTTGGAACACCGTGCGCTGGAAGAACTCAGCTTGGTTTGAGCCCTGGAAGTTCATGCCATAGTCGTCGCCGCACATCTCGGGCAGGTTCTCAGCCTCCTTCCACCGTCTGATGTCATACCAACGATTGTTCTCGCAGCACAGCTCCACACGGCGCTCCATGCGCACCACACGCCGCACATCCTCCTGTGAGTTCTGTATCTGAATGTATTCCGGGTCACCGGGATCCACTGTGTCGAAAGTGTAACTACGCACACCGGCCCGTTGGCGTATGCGGTTCAGGTAATCCAGCGCCTCGGCACGTGCTGCGCTGTTGTCGGCAGCCTCGTTCAGCGCCTCGGCATAGTCCAGATAGGTGAACGCCAGCCTGTAGGTGAACCCTTGCCGCTCGGTGATGGCTCCGGTGAGATAGTTGTCGAGCACGTTCAGACCTTTCCGTGCCAGGTATCCGTTCTGCGGAGCATCGTGGGGCGAGGTGGTCTGCACATTGTCCAGCCCGTTCTTGAAGAAGCTGTACTTCCTTTTGGCCACTGCCAGCCACGCCCCGTGGAACGACACGGCATTGTAGAACCTCGGCTCGCGGTTACAGTACATGTTATAAGTGCCGCGCGCGGTGACCTCGCCGGGGTTGCCGGTGCCATATTCCCATGAGGTGACGTCGGGTCGCGCCTCCACCGCTCTCGAGAATCCCGTCTCGACATATCCGCTGTTGGGGTCGGTGATGGGCAGTCCGTTGGCGGTGAAGAATGCATCCACCAGTCCCTGGTACACGCCGAGTCCGTTGCCGCCGCCGTAGTCGCGCACGCTGACCACCCTGAGGAAGGTGTCGCGGTAGCTGTTGCCCTTGGTCACGGGGAACGTTATTTCATGGTTGCCTTCGCTCCACCGTTTGATGTGTACGTTGTAGGTCGAGAGGAAGGGGTCGATGGTTCCGTTGGGTCCCGGCTCGGTGTAGAGAGCATAGCCAGCCTTGTGGGCCTCGTCGATGCATAGCTTCAGTGCCTCCACGGCGCGCGTCCACTTCGCCGGGTCATAGGTCTGGCTGAATATCTGCTCGCCCTTGTCGTTCACGTAGTCAGCATACCAGGTGTTGCCGTTCACCAGCGGGCTGGCGGCAAAGAGCAGCATGCGCGACCTGACGGTGAGCGCCATGATGCGGTTGACGCGCCCGTATTTCGACGGGTCGTCGTACACCGGCGGCAGCGCCATGGCAGCCTCGAGCATCTCGCGGTCGCAGTAGTCCACCACATCGTCGAACTTCGACTGACCCACCATCAGGTCGCCCAGGTCGAAGTCGGTGGGGGCTATATAGTCGGGCTTGAAGGGTATGCCTCCGTAGTTCTCGGCCATCTGCCACCATGCATAGGCACAGAGGAACCTCACTTCGTTTTTCATGTTGTCGACCTCGCTTTGCGGCAGGTCGTGGTCGGGCATGGCCTTGATCATGTTGTTGAAGATGTAGCCATGGCGTATGTACCGAGGCATCATATGCCACAGGTTGCCGCCCCACGTGGAGTTGATGGTCCACTGTCCCAGTATCTTAGGTATCACTCCTCCCCAGTCCCACTGCTGCCATCGGGCAGAGGGTGTGAGGTCGTCGGCCAGCACTTCGTAGCCGTCGGCGGTGAGTGCCCACTTGTCGGGTGTGTGGATGATATTGTAGACATATCCCAGCCAGGAGTACACCTTGTCGCGGTTCTCGAACACCATTTCGGTGGTAAGCTCGGTGTCGGGCTCCTTGTCTAGATAGTCGCTGCAGGAGGTAAGGGCCGTCCCTGCCGCTGCCCATGGCATCAGCCCCACGAAAGCACTGATCCATAGGGGTTTCATCATTGTTCTCTTTATATGATTGTCCATTGTGTTCATCTTATTTTAAGTTTTTATCGTATGTTGCCGTTTCTGCTGTGTGTCGCCATCAGAAGTTCACGTCCATGCCTATCATCAGCGAGCGGTTCATGGGGTATTTCAGTCCGTCGTTGGTACCCAGTTCGGGATCCCACAGTTTGAATGACGAGAGGCAGAAGGCGTTGTTCATGCTGACAAACACCCTGCAGCTCTTCACATAGAGGCGCTCGAACCACGGCTTGGGGAAGGTATAGCCCACCTCGATGGTCTTGCAGCGCAGGAAGCTCATGTCCTTCTTCCACCATGTTGACCGCCGGTAGTTGTTCTTGTTGGGGCCGTAGGTCAGTCTTGGCCAGAAGGCATACGGATCCTGGTTGTCGGTGGTCCAACGGTCGCCTATGTTCTGTGCGTAGGCGTTGCCCTCGGTTGTTGTGCCGCCACCCGGCAGGAAGTAGGGTTCTCCTCCTATGACGCGGTACATGTCGCCTGTGCCTTGGAAGAAGAAGTTCACGTCAATGTTCTTGTAGCTGACCACGCCTCCGAAGCCATAGACCACACGCGGGTCCTCGGTGCCTCCGATGAAACCCTCGTCCTCTTCGGTGATCACCCCGTCGCCGTTCACGTCGGTATATTTGATGTCGCCGGGATAGAGAGTCACGGCTCCCACACCCTCCTGCGAGGGGATGCCCTGCTTCAGCGTGCCGTCGGCATTGAAGTCGTCGGCAGTGAACAGCCGTTCGGCCGTCAGTCCCCACAGCTCGTTCATCGACCGTCCGGTCTGCGAGCGGTGGGTGCCCTTGAGCACCTCGGGTTCATCCTTCTCGTCCACGCGGTTCTTGGCATAGGTGAAGTTGGCATAGGCCGAGGTGAACCACTCTTTGTTCCACTGCTTGTGGAAGTTGAGCGTGGTCTCCACGCCCCGGTTGGTCACCTTGCCGAAGTTGGCCCATGGCGAAGTGACGAAACCCGTCTGTGTGGGAATGATGCTGCGCTGCATGAAGATGTCCTTGCGGTTCTCGCGGAAGATGTCGAAGTTCAGGTCGATCATGTTCCACAGCCCCAGCTCCACGCCGAGGTTGCGCTTGGTGACGGTCTCCCACGTCAGGTTGTCCACGCCTATCTCGCCCTCGGTGATGCCCCGGTACGACCGCTGGCCGTTGGTGCCCCAGGTGTAACCCTCCTGGTCGGTGAACAGTGTGCCGAGATAGGCAAACCGCCGGCCTCCTATGTTGTCGTCGCCCGCCTGTCCTATGCTGGCCCTCAGTTTGATTTTGCTGAACACGTTCTTCATAGACTCCATGAAGGGTTCCTCACTGAGGAGCCATCCCACCGCCAACGAAGGGAACAGTCCGAAGCGTTTGCCTTTGGCAAAGTTCTCCGAGCCGTTGTATCCGAAGTTGACCTCTGCCACGTAGCGGTTGTCGTAGGTGGCCGACAGTCGTCCTGCAATGCCCTGCTTGCGGTAGTCCTGTATGCTGCCGTCGTCGTAGGCCTGCTGATTATAGAGCAGCATGGCGTCCACATCGGTCTTGCCGAAACGTCGGCTGTACAGGATGTCGGCCTCGAAATACACGTTGGTGTTGCCGTATTCATTGCCCTGCTCGCTGCCCATCGACTCGTCGCCAGTCTCGAACTGCGAGTAGATGAGGTTGCCCTCCTCGTCGCGTCCTGTTGCGGGAAACACCGTGGCGGGGCGTGCTGTGCGGCTGCGCCGGCTGCGGTTCCAGCGGTCGAAGCTGAACAGAGCCTTTGCCTTGAGTCCGGGGGTGATCATCTTCAGGTCCTGCTCCACGCTGAACAGGGTCTGTATCTTGCTCGACGTAATGAAGTCGTAGCCCTGCTGAGTGACAGTACGCCAGGGGTTGGCACGGTTGGATATCACGGGTATGGCACCGTCGCTGTAACGTGCGGGGTGCACGAAGGGCAGTGTGCGGAAAGCCTCGCCAAAGGCGCCGTCGGTGTTGCACCGCTGTTTCTTGAACCGGTTCAGGTAACCGCCAATGTTCACGCGCAGCATGGTGGTACGCGTCACGTCCATGTCTATGTTGGTACGCAGGTTGAACTGCTGGTTGTTGGTGGCGTTGTCGAAGATGAGGCTCTTGTCCTGCTCCAGTATGCCGGTCTCCTTGAAATAGGAAGCGACAATCGAGTAGCGCAGGAAGTCGCTGCCGCCGCTGATGTCGAGGTTGCCTCGGGTGGTGTAGGCATAGTCCTTGGTGATGACGTCCACCCAGTCCATGTCGGGGTAGAGGTCGGGGTCATAGCCCGTCCGCGTACGGTCGATCTGCTGCTGGGTGAAGGGCTGTGCCACGCCGTCCTGGACGGCCAGCTGGTTGAGCAGCCCCATGTAGTCGGGTGCGTTCAGGAACTGCGGCAGCTTGGTGGGCTCGTTCACCGAGTGCTCCACGTGCATCCTCACCTGTGGAGCACCTATCTTGCCTCGTTTCGTAGTGATCACAATCACGCCGTTGGCACCTCTCACTCCATACATAGCCGATGCCGAGGCATCCTTCAGTATAGAGAACGACTCAATCTCGGCCACGTCCACATTGTTCAGGTCGCGTGCCACGCCGTCGATGAGTATCAGCGGGTTGTTGCTGCCCGAGAAGGTCGAGATGCCTCTTATCCAGAAGTTGGAATCGTCGTAGCCCGGCTCGCCCGACCGCTGTATGCCTATCACGCCGCTCAGCTTGCCTGCCAGGTTGTTCGACAGGGTGCGTGTGGAACCGAACTGCAGTTCGGCAGGGCTGATGGTCTCTATCGACCCGATGATCGAGGCTTTCTTCTGACTGGTGTATCCCGTCACCACCACCTCGGTGAATTCGTTCTGTTCCTCTTCCATCATGACGTTCAGCAGCCGTGCACCGTTCACCTTCACCGTCTTGCGCTTGAAGCCTATGTAGCTCAGCTCCAGTTCTGCGGTGCCTTTCTGTGGCACGCTGATGCGGAACAAGCCGTCGGCGTCGGTGATGGCACGTTGCTCGCCGCCCACCACGCTCACGGTCACGCCCATCAGCGGCTCCTTCTGCTGGTCGGTCACCATGCCGGTCACCTCGGTCGCGCCTTCCCGCTGCTGAACCTCAGCACCTGCCGCCACAGGCAGCCACAGCATCAGCGCAGCCGCCAAGGCTGCTGCAGCCCGTTGTCGCAGCGTGGCTCCGAAAGAATTTGATTGTTGTCTGTTCATGTCAGTCGTTTTGTTTTTTTTAGTTAGGATAATGATTTGATCAGAGTTGATATGTCCGGCTCCCGTCGAGAGCGTTGACAATCGTGGTGCAAAGGTACGACGTTTCCGGCACAAGTGAAGAAAAATAAAGAAATGTATAACCGTTTTTCCTTTATACAATTCTCTTACTGCTGACAGTCAGCAAGTTACATTTTTCTCGTCCGCCTGTTGTATAACGGGAATATGCCCCGTGATTCCCCATTCTTTATCAAGAATTTGAGAATTAGAGAAGGAATCAAGGGGACAGGTTTTTGGATGAATTCGGGGAATTCATCCAAAAACCTGTCCCCTTGATTCCTCCCCGATTTCATCCAAAAACCTGTCCCCTTGATTCCCCGAATTCATCCAAAAACCTGTCCCCGTGATTCGAACCCTTGATTCCTTGATTCTTCAGGGCGTGTTATCCACCGAGTGTCGGGGGTGTGCTTGACCCCTGCTGCCCTGCAGGAAGTCGGCGGTGCGTCGGGGGGAGTAGAGCTCCCACAGGCTGGCCACGGTCCATCCGGGTGCGAAGATGTCGTTATAGAACCCTTTGCCGTTGCGGCCGTAGTCCCAATGAGTGTGCTGAACCACTTCGGGATAGAATCCAGGCAGAGCTATGCCGCAGAGGCGGCCGGTGACGGGCAGCAGCTGGCAGAGCGATGTCTCCATAATACGGCTTGCCTGAAGATAGCGCTGCTCGCCGGTGGTTTCCGTCAGCCAGCAGAGGATGTGGGGCAGCTCGAACACAAACACGTCAACGTGGTTGTTCTCAACCGAGACGTTACCCCACCCACGGCTGCGGAACCCCAGCTCGCCCAGCATCTGACCCGGGGCAAACGGCACATCCCAAAGGTAATACCACGAGAGGGCAAAGCTGGCCGCCTGGCGGCACAGGTCTACATAGTGCTGACGCTGACGTGGGGCGGTGGCCATGGCAAGATAGTAGGTGGCGGTGACGGCGCTGATGGCTGCCTCCTTGTCCTCGCAGTTGGCATCGAGCGTGGATGAGAAATAGTCGCTCGGGCCGATGATGTTCTGCTCCAGGTAGTCAACGGTTCGCTGGGCTGACTTCAGGTAGCGCTTGTCGCCAAAGTACTTATAGCCCATGATCAATGCGGGTGTGGCGCTGGGTGTTGAACCGCCCGAGCCGTCGGTCGGGGTGTGGTCGTCGCGGTACTTGCGAGGGAAGCTGCCATCGGCCTGCTGCAGCAGCAGCATCTGGTTGAGCAGGGTGCGCATGGCCTGTTCCCAGTCCTGATGGCGCCGGCCGTTGAGCTTCTCGTAGTTCAGATAGTGAAGCACGGCATAGACGGCCTCGGACTGCTGACGGATGGTGTGGACGCAGTCGGCATCGGAAGGCAGCCCCTGGCTGATGCGCATGTCCTCCTTGAAATAGCCGCGGGCAGTGAGACCATGCTGCAGCCAGCTTTGGAAGATGGCGTCGCCCATGGCCGTGAGCTGGGCGTCGCCCGTCAGGTGACCGTATTCCAGGCAGTTGAACGCATTGAGCAGCACCCGCCCTACAAATCCCAGCGTGACATGGTCGGACGGACGGCAGTCGTCGCAGCGCAGGTTGGAGCCTGAGTGATACTTCAGCGCATAACGGTCGACGTAGGACTGCCGGAAGTAATTGGCCAGCTGGGCCTTCATCTGCCCGGGAGTGTAGAGCGGTTCTATCGGCTCGGGGTGGATGCGGTCGAAACAGTAGTTCCATGTGTCGGTCACAAACTGGCCGTAGTCACTGGCGCGACTCTCGCGGATAAGCCAGGAGAGCTCGATCTCCTCGCCAGGCTCCAGCCTGGCAAAGCTGGTTGCTGCAGGGGCGAGTGTGAGTTTGCGGATGTAGCGGCGGGGCGTCTCTCGCCACGGATAGCCGAAGGTCAGTGAGGCAAAACCGCTTTTGCAGTCGAATCCCAGGTAGCCAACAGAGGTGTGGCCGCCGAGAATGATTTCCCCCTCCTGGTGGGTGGTGAGTGCGTCGGCAGGCTTGTCCAGGCTGCGCATCACGGTGAGCGTGCGCCCTGTACGGCTGTCGTAGACACCGGTCAGCGGTGACGAGAGACGGTCTTCGCGGAAGTCCCAGCTCTTTGAGGTGTGGAACGAGGGAGCCTCGCGCGGCGAACGAAGGTTCTTATGATACCAGAATCCGGGCAGATAGAGTTCGCAATGGTCCGTCGGGCAGTCCGTGGCCATGCTGGCACCTATATTGAAATACAGGCGCTGGTGGGCTTTCAGTTTCACCACAAGCCGCTGGTCGCTCTCGGCGGGAGTCATGGTGCAGGTCATGGTGAGCGGCAGGACGGTGGCCGCAGTCAGGCTGCTGCCGTTCTTGGTCAACGGATAACTCACTGCCGGGTTGCCAGGCTGTTTCAGCGACAGAGTGAAATTCATCTCCTCGGCCGTCGCATAGCCGCCTCCTGCAGTGAACACGAGCAGGGGCAGCAGCATTTTCTTCATTGTTAGCATCATCATTGTTTATTTGTTTTTAGATTGTTCTTGGTTCCTGCGTCATGGTCGCGGCGGCAGCTGTTGAGCAGGTCGGTCTTCCCATCGGCTATGAGCTTGAGTATCAGCTCACCGAAGAGAGAGTTCTGCCATGCAAACCATGAGCGCGTGTAGTGGCGGGCGTCGTCCTTGTGGAACGACTCGTGGATGAAACCTGTACCGGCGTCGGTCGACATGAGCATCTCTATGCAGTGCTTGATCTCCGCATCATCCTGACTGGTGAAAGCCAGCATCATGATCGACATGGGCCAAGGCATGTCCATCCCCACGTGAGGACCGCCCACCCCCTCGCCGGCCTTGCCACGGAAGAAGGCTGGGTTGTCGGTGGACCACACAAAGCGACGCGTGTTCTGGTAGACAGGGTCGCTCAGGGGGACATCACCCAGATAGGCCATCGACAGCAGCGAAGGCACATTGGCATCGTCCATGAGCAGATGGCTGCCGTATCCATCGACCTCGTAGGCATAGATCTTGCCGTATGTAGGATGATCCACAACGGCATATTTCCGTAAGGCTTGCTCCACCTCGTCGGCCAATTTCCGGCAGCTCTGTGCCCGCTGCCGGTCGTGGTTCACATTGGTCAGTATCTCGGCTGCCTTGCGCAACGAGCTCACCGCCATGAAGTTGGACGGGACAAGATAAGGGAAAACGGTGGCATCGTCGCTGGGACGGAACGCCGAGGCTATCAGCCCCACTGGCTTTGCAGGGTGACCGGTGCCGTCCCATCCCATGGTGTCGAACTGACGGTCGGTGGTGCGTTTGAACCTGTAGCCATTGCCTCCGCCCTCCTTGTGCTGTTGACGGCGGAACATCACCAGGATGTTGTCGATGGCCGTCAGCCACTCCTTGCCGAACACGCTGCCGTCGGCCGTCGCTTTCCAGTAACGGTAGGCCAGCCTAATAGGGTAGCACGACGAATCAATCTCGTATTTCCGCTCGTGCACACCTGGTTTCATCTCAGTCTGGTCGCTCTTCCACTGGCTTTCCATGTCGCCGTCGAGGAAGGCGTTGGCATAGGGGTCGAGACAGATGCACTTCCACTGACGCAGGATGACGCCCCGCAGCATCTTCGCCAGCTCGGGGTCGCTGGCTGCAAACTCCACGTAGGGCCACACCTGAGCACCGCTGTCGCGCAGCCACATCGCCGCAATGTCGCCGGTATAGACAAAGGTGTCGTCGTCGCCGTCAACTTGACGATAGTGTACAGTTGTCTCCAGAGTGTTGGGCAGACAGTTGCCCAGCATCCAAGCCAGATAGGGATTGGGGGCCAGCAACCTCTGTACCTCTTCTATTTTATGGTCGACGGCTGACGAACGGAACAGCCGCAGCTCCTCAGGGGGACGTTTCGACCGACCCACGCCGACGGACGTGTCGGCAGTGAGTTCGCGGATGTAGGTTCCAAAGTCCTGCCCTTGCTTCTGGGCTGGCGCTGGTTCAGAGGCATGATGGCAAGCCGACAAAAAGGCCGCAACGGCAAGTAAAAGGCATTCTTTTTTCATTGCTTTACTGATTCTTTTTACTCATTTACTGTGCAAAGATAATCAATTTCTACCGATTACAACTGAAAAATAAGGTTTGTATAATGAAATATTGACGCGGAAATTCGTACTGCCTTGATTTCCTGTCTTTTACATCCATGCACTACTGCATGATGTATTAAGGTTGTCTGCTACGTTTCCATGTCCTGCAAACGGAATTTTGCACGATTCCTGCGCCATTGTTCCTCCTGATTCAGCCAGAGTACACTCATGAGGGAAGCGTGCCTGCGGAAAGCGGTGTGACAGCAGGAATTTCAAAAGGATGGGGGCAAAGTTGGGTTAAGAAAAACATATTTCTTTGAGAAAGGGCTTGGAATGTCGGAAATTTTGTTTAACTTTGCAGCGTTGAAACCGAGGCTACGCCAACCGCTGAAAAACCGGACAGACGGTTTTTAGTGATTTGGAAGCGAATGTGCAACTAACTACTGCTATGATTATGAGACAACGAATCCTGCTACTGGCTTTGGCATGGGTGCTGCTGCCGCTCACGGGCACAGCCCAGCCAGGCAATTTCCAAAAGGGAGACTATGGTTACCTGTTCTGTCACATGAACGACGGTGGACCGGCATGGACTGCCTATGCACTGAGCCGTGACGGTTTCCACTACCACGACCTGATAGGGGGTGACAGCATCTTCAGCGATGCCGTCATGGCACCTGTGGAACGCCGTTCACGCGATGCCTACCTGTGTCGTAAGCACGACGGCAGCGGCTATCTGATGGCGGTGACCGACATGGAGGCCACCGACGGCAGCCGCAAGCGACTGGGCAAGAAAGAGACATGGGACAGCTATGCCATCGCGCTGCTACGTAGCGACGACCTCATACACTGGCAGTCCACCAGCTTCGACTTCCGAAAGGGACGCTCCATCTTCTGCGACCCGGAGTCGCCAAGCGTCTACAAGGACTGGTCGACCATCAACCGCGTGTGGGCTCCGCAGATCATGTGGGATGCCACCTACCAGTGGCCGGACGGGAAGAAGGGCGGCTACTTCGTCTACTATTCCATGTGGAACCGCAACGAGGAGCCATACGACCGCATCTACTACAGCTATGCCGACGAGAGCTTCACCCGGATCACGCAGCCGCGACTGCTCATAGACTGGGGCTACGCCACCATCGACACCGACATCAACTGGGTGGAGGCCGACCAGCAGTGGCACCTGATGATCAAGAAGGAGGGTGGCAAGCCGGGGCTGTATACCGCCACCGCCAAGGAGCTGACGGGGCCTTGGAGCCTGCCGGTGGAGGACGACTACGTGAACTTCGAGGGCAACAAGAAGTGCGAGGGCGTGAGTGCCTTCCAGCTGGCAGGCGACTCGTCGTGGGTGATTGGCTACATAGAGTATTCGTCGCGTCCGAAGAACTACCGTCTGTGCCTGGCAGACAAATACATGCGCAATTTCCATTCGCCACGTAACATTCAGGGAGTGAGCCGTCCGCAGCACGGATCGTTCCTGCGCATCACCAAGGAGGAATATGACCGGCTGCAGGAGTGGAGCGACAACCGACAACAAACCGAGAGCCATCAAGCTCGCTTGAATGGCCGAGGTGCGAAGGAGGTCGCCCGACAGGGCAACAGGGAGGCACAGAAACGGCTGCGCAAGGAGATGAGCCTGAAGCGCTGGCAGTTCTCGCGCGACGGGCTGTCGTGGCAGCAGGTGGAGATACCCCACGACTGGGCCATCAGCGGACCGTTTGACAAGAAATGGGACCTGCAGGTGGTGGCCATCGAACAGAACGGCGAGAAGGAGGCTACGGAGAAGAGCGGCCGTTCGGGGGCACTGCCCTGGATAGGCGAAGGCCGCTACAAGACCACTTTCCGCGTTCCCTCGGCCTACAAGCATGCCGAACTGGTGTTCGACGGTGCCATGGCCGAGCCCACCGTCTATGTCAACGGCAAGAAGGCGGGCTATTGGGCCTATGGCTACAACACCTTCCGCGTGGATGCCACCCCCTACCTGAACGGCGGCGACAACCTGGTGGAGGTGAGCCTGAAGAACGTGGAGGAGAGCTCGCGCTGGTATCCCGGTGCCGGTCTCTACCGCCCGGTGAAGCTGGTGCTGACGGGAGCGGCACGCATTGACCCCTGGAGGACCTATTTCCGCACGCTCAGCATAGGCGGTGACAAGGCCGAGGTGGAGGTGTCGACGAAGACACAGGGCGGCGGTGCCGTGGAGGTGTCGATTATCAACCGACAGGGGCATGTCGTGGCCGCTGCCCATAACGATGTGGACCCGGACGGACAGACCTGCACCACGCTGGAGATTGAGAAGCCCGAGCTGTGGTCGCCGGAGTCACCCTATCTTTACAAGCTCCGCGTGCAGCTCATGGAGAACGGCCGCACTGTCGATGAAACCGTGGAAAACGTGGGTGTGCGCACCGTCAGCGTCACCAAGGAAGGAGGCTTCCAGCTGAACGGCGTGACACGGAAGCTGAAAGGTGTCTGCCTGCATCACGACCTGGGGCCCCTGGGGGCTGCCGTGAACAAGGCTGCACTGATACGCCAGGTGCAGACGATGAAGGAGATGGGCTGCGACGCCATCCGCACCGCTCACAACATGCCCTCGCAGATGCAGATGGAGGTGTGCGACTCGCTGGGCATGATGGTGATGGCCGAAAGCTTTGACATGTGGATCTATCCCAAATGCAAGAACGGCTATGCGCGTTTCTTCAGCGAGTGGAGCGACAAGGATATTGAGAATCTGGTACTAGCTCACCGCAACCACCCGGGCATTGTGATGTGGAGCATCGGCAACGAGATACCTGAGCAGGGCGATGCGAAGGCAGTGGACATTGTGAACCGTCTGCAGGGCCTGTGCCACCAGCTCGACCCCTCGCGTCCCGTTACGCAGGGCATGGACCGTGCGGAGGCTGCGCTGAAGAGCGGCTTCGCCCAGGCCATGGACGTGCCGGGATTCAACTACCGCGTACAGAAATACAAGAAGAACATAGAGCAGCTGCCGCAGGGATTCCTACTAGGATCGGAGACCGCCTCGACGGTGAGCAGCCGCGGCGTGTATAAGTTCCCCGTGGAGGTGACCGACAACTCGCGGTTCGCTTCCTACTCGCCCAACTACGACCCTGCCGCCACCAAGAACGCCGACGGACAGTGCTCGAGCTACGACGTGGAGTACTGCTCGTGGTCGAACCTCCCCGACGACGACTGGGTGTGCCAGGACGACTACCCCTGGGTCGTCGGTGAGTTTGTGTGGACGGGCTTCGACTACCTGGGTGAGCCTACACCCTACGATGAATACTGGCCCAGCCGCAGCAGCTATTTCGGCATCTGTGACCTGGCGGGACTGCCCAAGGACCGCTACTGGCTCTACCGGTCGAAATGGCAGAAACGCGACCACACCATCCACCTGCTGCCTCACTGGAGCTGGGGAACAGGGAAGGATGCAAAGAAAGGCCGTAAGAAGAGCAGCGGCCGCAACGGACTGGTGACACCGGTATACTGCTATACGGACTATCCCGAGGCAGAGCTCTTTGTCAACGGCAAGAGCCAGGGACGCATCAGGAAGAACCCTGCCGGAAGGCTGGACCGCTACCGCCTGCGCTGGAACGATGTGAAGTATGAGCCAGGCGAGCTGAAGGTGGTGGTATACGACGAGACGGGCAAGGACTGCGGGTCGCAGACTGTCAGGACGGCAGGGGCACCCGTGGGTCTGCAGCTGGACGTATGGACACAGAACGGACAAGGCACGCTGACAGCCGATGGCGAAGACCTGGCTTTCGTCACCGTGTCGCTGAAAGACCAGGACGGCACGTCCATCCCTGATGCTGCCGACCAGCTGCGGTTCGAGGTCGAGGGTGCAGGCACGTTCCGAGCTGCCTGCAACGGCGATGCCACTTCGCTGGAACCGTTCACCCTGCCCACCATGAAACTGTTCAGCGGACAGCTGGTGGTCATTGTCCAGGCAGGACACGACCCTGGCAGCCTGACACTGAGGGTCATTGACGACCAGCGCAAACTCACGCAAACCGTAACCATCCCTGTAAGAACTATGCACTAAGAACTTTGAACTATGAATTGTGAACTATGAACTATGAACTGTGAACTATGAACTATGAACTATGAATTGTGAACTATGAACTGTGAACTATGAACTAGAATTGTGAACTTATGAAGAATAGACTTTTTTCGCTTTCCTGCGCATTCTTTGCCATTTTGCTGACTCATGCTGCACCCTTGTCGCTGCCAGTATCCATCACCTCGCCTGACGGACGGCTGAAGGTCACCGTCAATGCCTCAGAGACCGTCACGTGGCAGATTACGTACGACGGCCAGCAGGTGCTGCTGCCATCGGCCATCGGGATAGAGTGGTCGCAGGGCAAGGACACAAATGACCTGGGCTTGGCGGGCAAGTGCAAGCCCGGTGAGCACAACGGCAGCTTTCAGAACCGCTTCTATAAGAAAGAAACGGTGAGCGACAGCTATCGTTACCTGCTGCTGTATACCAACCGCCATTTCACCATTGAGATACGAGCGTATAACGACGGTGCCGCCTACCGGCTGCTGACCAACAACAAACGCTTCACCGTGAAGAAAGAGCTGGCGGAGTTTGCCTTCCCCGGCGACCCGAAGGCGTTCATTCCCTATGTGAACGACCTGCGCGGTGGCGAGCGCTACAGCTTCTCGTTTGAATCGTATTACGACGAGCAGCCGCTGTCGCAGATGTTCAGCGACTCCCTCGCCATCACACCCTTCGCCGTCTGCCTGGACGGCGGGCTGAAGGCGGTTGTCATGGACTGTGGCGTGGAGAACTATCCTGGCATGATGCTGCTGAAGAATGGAAAGACACTGAAGGCCGACTTTGCACCCTATCCCCTGGAGCAGGACGTGCTGGGCTTTGGCGGATTGAACTATACGCCGACAAAAAGAGCCGATTTCATCGCAAAGATAGAGAAGCCGTGTGCTCTCCCATGGCGTGCAGTAGTGGTGACAAAACGCGATGCCGACCTCCTGAACTGCGACATGGCACAGCGGCTGGCTCCTGAATGCAGGCTGAAGGACACCTCGTGGATAAGACCCGGCAAGGTGGCATGGGACTGGTGGAACAATACGAACATCACGGGCGTTCCTTTCCGTTCGGGCATGAACACCGATACCTACCTTTATTATATAGACTTCGCAGCGAAGAACCATCTGGAGTATATCATCATTGACGAAGGATGGAGCGGACGGGAGTCGCTGGTGGAACAGCTGAACCCCGAGATCGACATTCCCCGGATTGTCAGTCACGGACAGGAGAAGGGTGTGGGCGTGATACTGTGGAGCAGCTGGCGCAACATGGTGGGCAACAATCCTGATGCCACCGTCGCCGACCTGGAACCCGTGATGAAGCACTATGCCGACATGGGCGTGAAGGGATTCAAGGTGGATTTCTTCGACCGCGACGACCAGCCCGTCATCCGTTCCTCGTACCGCATTGCCGAGGCTGCTGCCCGTCACCACCTGCTGGTGGACTATCACGGTCTGAAGCCTTCGGGGGTGCAGCGTGCCTTCCCCAACGTGGTGAACTTTGAAGGTGTGAAGGGCATGGAGAACTCGAAGTGGGAGCCTCGCAACGACAAAGGTCCGGTGCACGACCAGCCGCGCTATGACGTCAGCATCCCCTATCTGCGTATGCTCTGCGGACCACTCGACTACACGCCCGGTGCCATGGTGAACGCCATGCGCTCGCAGTTCTTCGGCAACAATGACCACCCCATGAGCCAGGGCACACGCGCCCATCAGGTGGCCATGTACGTCACCTTCGAGGCACCGCTGCAGATGCTCGCCGATTCGCCCTCGAAATACATGAAGGAACAGGAAACCACCGATTTCATCGCACAAATACCCACCACCTTCGACGAGACAGTGGCCTTGGACGGAGCACTGGGCGAGTATACCGCCATTGCACGCCGCAAGGGCAGTGTGTGGTATGTGGCCTGTATGACCAACTGGACACCACGTGACCTGCAGCTGCCACTGACGTTCCTGGGCAGCGGCAACTACGAGGCTGCCGTCTTTGCCGACGGCGTCAATGCAGAGAAGGAGGCTACCGACTACACCCTCACCCGCCAGGCCGTCACCGCCTCTGCCACGCTGCCGGTGCATCTGGCTGCCGGTGGCGGATGGGCTGCCATCATCAGGAGCAAGTAATCTCTCGCGAAACAAGATATGGCACGATTTGAGGGAGCGTTGAGACAATTACCAAGATGTGTGCAACGGATAGGAAAGGCTGTTTGTGACAAATAGCCTACTTTTGCATGCTCATAGAAAACAAATCCGTATGAACGTAAAACCAATCATGATGAAACGAAACCTTATCCTCGTGCTACTTGCTGTTGCCGCCATGCTTCCCGGCAAGGCCGACAACATCACCGTCAACGGTACTCAACGCAGTTATATCCTCTACGTCCCTAAGAACCTGGGAGAGAACCGTCCGCTGCTCATCTCCTGCCACGGAATGAACCAGGATCCCGACTATCAGAAGAACATGCTTCAAATAGAGACGGTGGCCGATACCGCCAAGTTCCTGACCGTCTTTCCCAACGGCATAGACAAAGCCTGGGACATCTCAGGCAGCCGCGACATCAACTTCATCACCGCACTCATCGACAAGATGGTGACCCAGTACAAGATTGACCGTAACCGTGTCTATCTGTCAGGATTCTCCATGGGCGGCATGTTCACCTATCACGCCATGAACAGGATTCCCGACAAGATTGCTGCCTTCGCCCCTATTAGCGGCTATCCCATGGGAGGCACTACCGCCAACAGCAACGTACGTCCGCTGCCCATCATCCACACCCACGGCACCAGCGACGACGTGGTGGGGTTCAGCGGTGTACAAGGGGCGCTGAATGCATGGATTAGACATAACGGATGTCCCACCTCGGCCAAGGTGACCCAGCGCTACCGCAATGCCGCACACATCACCCGCCGTGTATGGGGGCCGGGCAATGAGGGAGTGGAAGTGGTGCTGATGGAGATGGCCGGCAAGGGTCACTGGATATCAAACGACAACGGTGTGAAGACCGGCGATGAGATCTGGCGGTTCTGCAGCCGCTATTCGCTGAACAAGACATCGCCCAACGTCAGCATCACCTCTCCCGGCAGCGGGCTTACCTATACCTGCTTCGCTCCGAAGGATCAGGCCGTTTTCCCCGACATTGCCATCACCGCCAATGCCGATGACCCGAACGGAACGGTGGAGAAGGTGGAATTCTTCGATGGCAGCACCCTCATAGCCACCTGTACGGCAAAGCCTTACAAGGCTACGTTGACGGGCGCCCAGGCTGGCAAGCACACACTGAAGGCCGTAGCCACCGACAACGACGGCGAGACAAGCACTGCCACCGTGGAGCTGAACTTCTCGGCACCGCCCCAGGCAGCAACGCTCTCTACCGGCTTCAACGATGCCGGCTGCGTGCCTGCGGGGTGGACAACGTATGACAGCAGCGAGAAAAGGACCGGCTACAGCAACGGTTTCTCGCAGGGGTGCCGCATCTTGCAGTTCACGGGTTCACAGCGCGGGCTGGACTATGGGTTGTATTTCCGTAACATGAACGGTAAGAAACGTCAGGGCTGGGCAAAATACGGCATGGCAGGCACGGACTGCACACTTACCTTGTGGCCTGGACACTACACGCTGCGCTACAAGATATGCAACTGGAACAGACCCGCTTTCTCGCCGGTGGAGCTGTGCATAGAGAAACGTACCGGCGGCGAGAGCGTAGCTGCCCACACCTACACGCCCAAAGTGAACATTGGCAACAATGCGTCAAACGCCTTCGGATTCATCAATCAGCAGACCTTCGACTTCGATATCACCGAGCAGGGTGACTATGTAGTAGCCCTCTACACCGCCGATGAAGAGTGGGCAGACTGCATCCTGGGACAGCTGTACCTTTCATCAGCAGGCTATACCACCACCGGCATCAGGGCAAATGACGATGCAGAAGACCCGGCAGAGACCCTGTACGACCTGCAGGGACGCCGCACCACAACACCCGGACACGGCGTGTATATCAAACACGTACCTGGTAAAGGCAGTAGGAAGGTGCTGAAGTGACAACGCTTTGCGTCATTATTGCCAAAACAAAAGGAAACAGAATCAACGACTATGATAAAAGCTTGGAGAGAAATCGTGACGATTCCTACCTACGAGGTGGGACAGCCTGAGAAGAACCCGATGTTCCTGGAGAAACGAGTGTACCAGGGCAGCAGCGGTGTGGTCTATCCCTATCCTGTCATTGAATCCATCAGCGACGAGAAAGTGGACAAGGAGTGGAACGCCGTCTTCATGGAGAACGAGTATATCAAGGTGATGGTGCTGCCGGAACTGGGCGGACGCATCCAGATGGCCTACGACAAGATCCATCAGCGCCACTTCGTCTACTACAACCATGTCATCAAGCCTGCACTAGTGGGACTGATGGGGCCCTGGATATCGGGTGGCATTGAGTTCAACTGGCCGCAGCATCACCGTCCGAGCACGTACATGCCCGTGGACTCTACCATTGTGGAGAACGAGGACGGTTCCGTGACGGTGTGGGTCAACGAGATGGAACGTATGTTCCACCAAAAGGGAATGGCAGGTTTCACGCTGCGCCCCGGCTGTGCATACCTCGAGATACAAGGCCGCGTGAGCAACCGCACCAGTCTGCCGCAGACCTTCCTGTGGTGGGCCAATCCTGCCGTGGAGGTGAACGATGACTACCAAAGCGTGTTCCCACCCGACGTGAATGCCGTGTTCGATCATGGCAAGCGGGCGGTATCGAGTTTCCCCATAGCTACAGGTACCTATTATAAGATGGACTACTCGGCAGGCGTGGACATCTCGAACTACAAGAACATCTACGTGCCGACGAGCTATATGGCTGTCAACTCAAAATACGACTTTGAAGGTGGCTACGAAAACGACACCCACGGCGGCATGCTGCATGTGGCATCCCATCATTTTTCTCCGGGAAAGAAGCAGTGGACATGGGGCAACGGCGACTTCGGACGTGCCTGGGACCGCAATCTCACCGACAATGCCACCCCATCCGAACATATACCTGTGGGAACCATCCGCACAGGCTTCCGCCCCTACATCGAACTGATGGCGGGTGTCTATACCGAGAATCAGCCCGACTTTACCTGGCTGATGCCCTACGAGGAGAAACAGTTCGTGCAGTACTTCATGCCCTATCGCGAAATAGGTATCGTGAAGCAGGCCTCAAAGGACTTTGTGATGAATATAGAAAGCCTCACCCCCGCCCCCTCCCCCATTGGAGAAGGGAGGATGGTCACCTTCAAGGTGCTGGCCACGTCGAAGCAAACGGTGCAGGTGAAACTGTGTAACAAGGATGGTGAGACCTATTACGACGAGACGGTGACGCTCTCGCCTGAGGAAGTCTTCGAGCAGACCGTCGATGTGAAAGACGCCAAGATGGAAGAGCTGCTGTTTACCATCCTCTCACCCCTCACCCCTCAACGC
>JAEEGF011968811.1_pt1 | contig 33620 bp, 29 predicted proteins | sample 9134171 | NCBI WGS metagenome assembly JAEEGF01 (sample SAMN16246542, study PRJNA631951) | gut metagenome | biome: gut microbiome; feature: rumen; material: AP-attached | host: Bos | place: Iran: Karaj | collected 2018-10
AGGACAGCAACGCCAGGAGGCAGATGACGATCGGGCGGAACATACTACTTCAGGTTCTCTTTGAAGAAAGTCTCCATCTTGTCGTAGGGAATCACGCCGGCGACGTCGTCATAGAGGTCCACGTGGGAGGCGCCGGGGATGATCATGAGTTCCTTGTTGGAGCCGGTCAGCAGGCCGAAGGCGTACTCGCTGAAATAGCGGCTGTGGGCCTTCTCGCCGTGGATGAGGAGGACGGGGTTCTCGATCTCGCCGGCCCAGGCCAGCAGGGGCTGGTTCATAAAGCTCTGACAGCCGATGACGTTCCAGCCATCGTTGGAGTTGCCGCTGCGCTTGTGGTAGCCGCGCGACGTCTTGTAGTAGGCGTGATAATCCTTCACGAACCAGGGAGCATCGTCCGGGAGCGGGTCGATGACACCGCCGGCACGCTCATACGTCCCGGAAGCATAGTCTTTCGTACGCTGGGCAGCCAGTGCCTTGCGCTTTTCCATCCGCTGCGCGGGCGTATCCTCGCTGGCGAAATAGCCTTCGACATTGACCTTGCTCATATCATACATCGTGGAAGCCACCGTGGCCTTGATGCGGGGATCGAGGGCTGCCGCGTTGATGGCCATGCCACCGAAACCGCAGATGCCGATGATGCCGATGCGCTCGGGGTCAACCAAGTCACAGGTGGACAGGAAGTCCACCGCAGCGAGGAAATCCTCCGTGTTGATGTCCGGAGATGCCATCCGGCGGGGCTCGCCACCGGATTCACCGGTAAAGGAAGGGTCGAAGGCGACGGTCACGAAGCCTCTTTCAGCCATATGCTGCGCATACAGGCCGGAAGACTGCTCTTTAACAGCGCCGAAGGGCCCGCTCACCGCAATAGCAGGCAGTTTACCGTCAGCCTCTTTCGGCACATACATGTCGGCCGCCAGCTCGATGCCGTAGCGGTTGTGGAAAGTGACTTTGCAGTGGTTCACCAGTTCGGATTTCGGGAAGGTCTTGTCCCATTCCTGGGTAAGGTTCAGTGTGCTCATAGTATTTTCAGTATTCGATTTGCAGGCAAGCAACAGCAGGGCTGCCAGGGAAAAGGAGAGGAACTTTTTCATCTTCAATTCTTTTTGCAAAGGTATGGAGATGGCGGGAGAGTCTCCTACCGATTTTTGACAGTTTTCTACCAATATCGCAGATTTTTGGATTATTTATCAAATATTTCTACCTTTACAGCCGGTATGAAGAATATACTGTCCGTCTCCAATCCCAATGTCTATGCCCGTTTTTTGGGCGCTCCAGTCCTGCATCCGCTGGTGAACGTCATCCATTATGACGAAGTGTCGCCCATCCACTCCAGTTTGAACCGGTACGGCGTCTACGGCCTCTTCGTCCAGCGGAATTTTCCCAAGAACCTGACCTATGGAATGAAGATGTTCGATGCGTCCGACGGTTCCATCATCGCCGTAGAGCCCGGCCAGATCGGAGGAAAGGAAGATGACGGGGAAAGAATCCACATCAGCGGCTGGGCCCTGCTGTTCTCGCCGGAGATCCTGCACGGGACGGACCTTGGAACCAGGATGAAGGATTACCACTTTTTCTCCTATTTCGCCACAGAAACCCTCAAGATGGAGCCCTCGGAATGGGGACGGATCACGCAGTTGCTCTCGCAGATGCGGCATGAATTGCAGGAAAACGCCGACTCCCCCACCCTTCGCTCCGTGATTCTTGGCTACATCCGGCTCATCCTGGAATACTGCAACCGGATCTATCTGCGCCAGTTCTCGAAAGAAGACAAGACCTCCTCCGACCTGGTCAAACGCTTCCATAACCTGCTGCGGGAATACTATCTGGACGGCCGGCAGCTAGACCTCGGCGTCCCGTCCGTCCGGTATTGTGCCGGGGAACTGGCTTATTCAGCCAGTTATCTGGGGGATGTGATTCACAAGGCCACCGGCGGCACGGCGATCGGCTACATCCATTCCTTCGTGGTCGAACAGGGCAAGAATCTCCTGATGAACGGACACAACGTCGGTGAGACCGCCCATCTGCTGGGTTTCGAGTTCCCGCAACATTTCACCCGTCTCTTCAAGAAGATGACGGGGATCACCCCGTCGGAGTTCCTGGGAAAGGATTCGGCCGGCGCATGACCCCTATTCAATTATTTTTCCGATATTTGTTCCCCGTATGAGTCCCGTCGTTACAGCCTTGTTGATTCCGTTCCTGGGAACCGCCCTGGGATCGGCCTTTGTTTTCTTCATGAAACGGGATATGCCACCCGTGGTGCAGAAGATTCTGTTAGGGTTCGCATCCGGCGTGATGGTAGCTGCTTCCGTATGGTCGCTGATCATCCCGTCCATCGAAATGGGAACCGGAACATCTGCTATCGTCCCACCTACCATCGGTTTGCTTGCCGGCTTCGCCTTCCTCTTGCTGATCGACTACATCACTCCGCATATCCACCCTGCCGGTGGCCCGGAAGGCCCGGAAAGCCGTTTGTCCCGCACGGCCAAACTGGCCCTGGCCGTCACCATCCACAATTTCCCGGAAGGAATGGCCGTGGGCGTCGCCATCGCCGGCGCTTTGACGGCCGATTTCAACATGGCCGGTGCGTTGGCGCTGTCACTGGGTATCGCAATTCAGAATGTACCTGAAGGGGCCATCATCTCCATGCCGCTTCGGGCAGAAGGAAACTCCCGCCTGAAGGCTTTCGGAATCGGTGCTTTGAGCGGCATCGTGGAGCCTATCGGCGGCGCACTGGTGCTGCTTCTGGCCACTTCCATCCTGGGAATCATGCCTTATATGCTTGCCTTCGCGGCAGGCGCCATGCTCTATGTGGTCGTAGAGGAGTTGGTCCCGGAGTATTCCCAAGGCAAGCACTCCAACATCGGCACCATCGGCTTTGCCCTGGGTTTCGCCCTGATGATGGTGCTGGATGTCGTGCTGGGATAGAGTCTATCGGTCCTTCAACCGACCGGCCTTCCGAAGCGCCTCATTGATAATCCATTGCAACTGGCCGTTGGTACTGCGGAACTCGTCCGCAGCCCAACGTTCCAATGCCTCCATCGTAGCAGGATCGACCCGGAGGACGAAGCTCTTTACGGCCTCTTTCTCCTTGGCCATCTCAATACAGGCTTCCAGAGTTCACCACCGGCTGGGCGGGTTCATCGCCGCAGAGGACGACCAGGAGGTTGCTGACCATCGCAGCCTTGCGCTCCTCATCCAGGTCCACGACACCCTCGGCTTTGAGTTTGTCGAGAGCCATCTTGACCATGCTCACGGCTCCGTCGACGATCTTCTCGCGGGCGGCGATGATGGCATCGGCCTGCTGGCGGCGCAGCATCACGGCCGCGATTTCGGGCGCATAGGCCAGGTAGTTGATACGGGCCTCGGTCACATGGATACCGGCCATCGCCAGACGCTCGTTCAGCGTGGTGACCAGCTTCTCGTTGATTTCGTCGGCATTGCTGCGGAGGGTGAGTTCGTCGGGGGTGTCCGGATTGTCATAGGCGTAGCAGCCTGCGACCTGACGCAGGGCCGCGTCGCTCTGCACGCGGACGAAATTCTCGAAGGCCTGGGACAGGTACCGGGCGCTTGAGCCCTTTCCGACATTGCCGACCGGCGCCAGGGACTGGCTGTCAATTTCGAAGAGTGCCTTGTAGGTGTCCTCGAGTTTCCACACCAGGACCATGCCGATGAGGACGGGGTTGCCCACCTTGTCATTGACTTTGATCGGCTCAGGATTCAGGTTGCGGGCGCGGAGACTCACCTTCTTCTTGCTCAGCAACGGATTGACCCAATAGAAACCGTCCTGGGTGAAGGTTCCCCGATATTTGCCGAAGAACAGGAGCACCATCGCCTCGTTCGGCTCCAGCTTCACGAAGCCGTTCGTGCAAAGCGCGAACAAAGCAAGAGTCAGCACACCGTAAACGGCAAACCCGCCTTCGCTGTCCGCACGCACGAAGAAGTAAATGGCCGCCGCAAACAGGGCAATCGCCAGGATCAGGGCCAGGAAGCCGTTCAGTACGAGTCCTTTGTAGGAAGTTTCCTTGTTGTTTTCCATAACCAAAAGAATTTGTTGTTCTAAATTGATATCATTTTGATATCGCAAAGATACAACAAATTCCTATAACTCCAAATATTTTTTACATCCGGCTACTCGATTTGTTCCGAGGGCACCAGGGATTCGTCAAACAACACTTCTGAATGGTTGTTCCAATTCAATTCACGATGGAGCACTTCCCCGGTGGAACGGTCCAGGGTTTCCCGATAGATTTTGGAAATCCGGTAAAGCTTGCCGTTGTCTTCCCGATGAAAATGGTGCCCCTCCTCGACAATCCTGAACGCATACGGAAACTCCTTCGTAGTACGCAATTCGGCATGAAGGTCATCCCCTTCGCACCAGGTGCAAAGCTGGACAGGCTGGTCCGTCTCGTTCTTGAATCGATAGTCGATGAAATTGTAATTCACCGATGTACCGGCACTATAGGGAACGCGGATTCCGCCCGGGTCGGGTGCCAGGGCGTCGGAATGATGATGCAATTCCGTGATGGTCATGGGGCTGTGCAAGACCAGCAGATTGATCGTATTCGCCAGATTGCACAGTCCTCCCCCGATCCCGGAAACGAGCTTTCCGTTCACGATGACACGGCCTTCGGAGAAACCATTCCGCTTGGATGTTTTACCGACCAGGCCCCAGAAAGAGAACGTTTCACCGGGCCGGATGACCAGCCCGTCCATCCGGCTGCAGGCAAGCCGGATATTGTCGGCCTTGTTCTCCTGCAGCCTCGGGTCGATGCCAGGTCCCCGCTTGATCATATTGTTGCCATGGCTGTAGATCAGGACGGGCAGCTTTTCCTGCTGCTTCGTTTTCGCGAACACCTCTTTGCTCAGCGAATTCCTGACATGACGTTTGAGGATCTCCTTCTTCAGGGAAATCGCATAGGTCAGCGGACTGATCTCACAGAACAGTTTCTTTTTCTTCCCCATCATTCAATGCTTGTCTTGTCCATGTACGCACAGACGCGGTCCACCTGCCCACGGAAAGACGCGCCGAACCGGTTCTCGAAAAAAGCGCCGCCGATGGTGAAAGCCCAGGGACCGGCCGCCTTGACCTCGTCCAGGCGATCCAGGCTGTTGACACTCCCGGCAATGCATATCGGAGCATGGACCCGGGAAGTGAATTCCCGGATCAGCCGTCCGGCATCCCCCGTATAGCGATAGGCAAGCAGATCGATTCCGTAAACCCCTTTCTCCAGATAGTTTTCCGCTTCGCGGATCATGCCGTCGATGCTTCCGGAAAGGATGGAAGGCCTTCCCGTAATCTCCCCGACAAAAGGCATATATTTCAAACCGTGATCTTTACAATAAGCATTGATGGAATCGAAGAAGCAGGTCCCCATCAGGACATCGCAACCGCATGAGACCGCCAGTTTCGCTCCGGCCAGGCCCTCATCTTCCGAATAGGCCACCACCTCAAGAAAAGTCGTCTTGCCGCAAGCTTTCATCCGGTCATACAACGCCTTCATCCGATCGGGAGGCAACGGATCCTCCTTGAATCCCCAATAATCTGCAGCGGAACCCTCACATGCCTCAAAGACCTCTGCGGCATCCTCCACCGTCCTGTCGTGATGGGTGAGCATTACAATCAGCTTAGGTTTATCCTCCATCGAACTCATCTGGCCATAGTTTCATTCAACCTGCAAAAATAGTCATTTTCTTGAAAATGGCCTGCGCAGCCGTTCAAGCATCATAAAACGCCCATAAGAGCAGATTTCCCTCCTCCTGTCCTACCAGGCGGTTGATATAGGCCATGTCGCGCGTGGAAACAGTAACGCAACCTTGGCAGCACTTTTCGTTGAGCGGGATATACTTGCGCCATTTGTTCCGGTCGACCCACCGGGAACTGTGAATCATGATTCCGCGGAAATAAGCGTTGTTGTTGGAGAGATCAAGTCCTTTCAGGCGAAGACCGGTCTTGTTCCTTGTCCCCCTGTTTCTCGTCACTTCGTATCTGCCTACTGAAGAACACAGGCTTCCATAGACATTGCTGAATACGGGAACCTCATCCGTACTGCCTTTTCCAGGTCCATGCATCGCATAGCCGGAATAGACGATCCTCCCCTCCTCGAAAGACCAGACAAACAGACGGGGTTTTCCACTTGGGATGCCATAGTCCAGGAAAAGGCAGTACTGGTTGTTCATCCCTCTCCGCTCCGCGTACTTCAGTGCCTGTTCTGCACGCAGCGCCATATCGGGATAGCGCGTGTTGCCCGCAATCTTTCCCGGACTGAAACAGCCCTGGGAAAACAAGTAAAAGAAAAAGAGGGCCGCGGCAAAAAGCGCGGCCAAAGGCGCAAGAACCCTTTTTATCTTCCGGACAGCCATCGCTATTCAATCGTCGACAGGATCCGGTTCACCAATTCGGGCGTCACGTTGGTCGCTATTACCTTGTACCCATTCAATTCGAAAGTCAAATCCTTCTTGAAAGAATACTTTACCCCGGAATAGGTGCCCTGCTCACGGGCGGCCACGGCAAACTTGTCCCATTCGTCGGCGATGCGGGTTTTCACCTCGAGCGGAAGCACATAGAAGACAGAGGCACAGTCAGCGCCGGACATGGAGATGAGTGGAGTGGAACCCCGATAGGCCGTCACCTTTACATGGGAAAGGTCGGTAGCGGTTTCAGCGGTGGCGGCGCGGAGGCCGACAGTAACACAAGCGATCGCAAGGACGGCGACAAGGGAAGCAAGAATCTTTTTCATAACTGCATTTGTTTTATTGTTTGCTTATTAATGCAGTATTATGAAAAAGGTAAACAGCAAACAGAGTGTAAAATTACGGCTTAACAGTGATGGTCAACGCCTTCTTTGACCTTGACCCGACATAATTATAGATAACTGAGCCGCCAAGAGTCTTCAGACTCTGCTTCGTCCCTGCGAGTTGAGGATTGCTCTCCCAAGCAGCCTTCGCCTGCGCTTCCATCGCTTCTTTTTGAACTCTGATCAGATCGTCCATCGAACCGTAATTCTCATCAATCTCATAACTATAGATCAGATTCTTCCCATCGAAGATGCAAGATGTACATCGGGTCATAAAATCAATGTTTCGCCCTACCACCTGCTCATTCACCTGCATAACTTCATAATTAAGTGACTCCCTGGCTTTTTGCTTGTCAACTTGATTGGAGCATCCTCCTGTGAGGAGAGACGAAAACAAAAGGAAAATAATGATGCGTTTCATAACGAAGTTAAATTGGTTTTCATTCTAACAAAGCTCTACTAATTCCAATTTCAAAGGTAAAGAGATTGTTGGTGTTTTTCAAACAAAAGGCTAGTTCACGATGGGAAATATCATGGGCAGCGGCGACATCAATCTTTCAGTTCATTTTTCAAAAGAATGGAATTAGTAATATATCAATATCTTACAGAAGCTTACTTTATTATCTTCCGGGCACAAAAAGTAGTTGGAACTCCCACAGCTAATTAAGATTCCATCGTAATACAACGACGTCCGACTTGTTTATATATCAGCAATCATCTTTTTAATGCTTTCAATCTTTGAAAGAAGAGCGTCTACCTGCTCTTGAAGCTTTTTCGCCTTTTTTGTCAGCGAATCAAAAGATTGCTGAAGCGCAGAATAGGGTTGATGAGACTTCAGGGCCATTCTGATCTCTTCTTCGCTGCCACATTGATTCAGTTTTTGGAACAGCGGTATCAGTTCGTCGGGAATGAACTTGGAGTATACCTCGTAAGAACGATACTCATAGTACTGATTTGTACGGCAATTACGGATAGTGATATTACGACCGACAGCGTAATTTCGGGAAAACCCCCAGTCGGTGTCGATAAAGACGATTTCAAAATCGCCGCATCCAAACGAAGTGGAACCGCCTTCTTTATTTACAAAGGAAAACTGGTAATAAGGCGTTTTATAACCAGCGTCCGTTTCGTACATGTGGTCATATCTAGCATGGAGATAGCATATGACATCCTGGTCTGCCAACTGGCCAAACGCATCGATTCGGTCCCGGCGTATGAACTGGCCACTTTTTAAGACACAGGCGTAAAAGTCAGTGAAATCCATATCTCGCTCTATTTGAAAAAGGTGAATACCGACGCTTATTTATCTATTACTGGCCACCAGGCAGCGTTGAGTGGGTGTAATCCAAATGGATTGCTTTGATTCAAATACTGTTCAATGGGAAGAAGGATAGGACGCTTCCTAATCTCATGGATTAAGGCCTTGGATTTGGCAAGTTCTTCCCAATACTTTTTCTTACGTTCTTCTTCTTTTATGATACTGTTATCCAAGGCATATTTTTGATTCGGATCACGACCGAGGGCCAAGGCAAAAGCATAGCCCGAATCCGCTTCGCTTGAAGTCCAATAAGCAGACCAATATTCGCTTGAACACATATGAATCGATTGGCCGGAAGGTCCAGTGACCTTGAAACCGAATTCGTATTTCGGCAAACCATCAGAACAATTCTTCGAGATTCTGGTTTCTGGCTTCCAGGTACAGCTTGATAACAGTTCCTCCATCTCTTTTTTTGCCGGCGCTCTGCAGCATCCTCCCAATCTTTTATTGACAACGTCGTATCTTTTGTACAAACTACTGTCTGGTTTTTGGTTGAATCTCTCGAGATTCTCCAGTAAGTTAATAAAACCCGACATCTTCATTTGATTGTCATTCATCCAGATTGTCTTCAACCCGGTAGAGCCACTGGACAAAGCCTCGGAGCCCCACAACACAGAAAGGCCTAAATCCACAAACTCATAATTGTGAGAACGAGAATCAACCATTACTTCTTCGGGCTTGCTAAAGCATTCGTATCTGGAATCAATTCTGGATTGAAGAATCCTGGCATCATAGACCAATCTGTCGTTTTCTCCCAATTTCTTTCCGCAAGATCTGCAATAACGGGCCTCTTTAGGGGATAGGATATTGCAACGGCTACATTGTATTTGACATTGTTCCCTTTGTTTCGAGAACAATTTCAATCCACAATGAGGACAATAACTGCTTGTGAATAATTCCCCACAAATCGGGCAATGGTTGTTTGCTGAAGGATAATCCTTCAGAAACAGTTCCTCAGAAGAAACAACTCTATAATAAGGCATCAGTGATAAAACTTAATGGTTTTACTACCGCAATACATACAATGGGAGTTTTGTGCATCCACGTATTCGGAAGGTAATTCTCTTTTACACTTCTGGCAGATGATGCGCCATTTGCTTCTGTCTTCACCACCATGCCCCAATTTCTTTCCACAGAAGCTGCAATAAAGATCACCCTCGACGTACTGGCATCCACAACTGGAGCATTTATTGCGCCCGATATCTTGGGACGAGCTTTTTTTTTGCACGTTGGAATCACTCTGCATTTGCTCCGGTTTTCGCTCAGCCCCATTACTGGAATCGTGATAGAAGAACTTATATAGATCGACCAAATCTGCGATGAATTCTGCAAGTAAATCTCCTCCCATCACAGTAAGAGCTCCAGCAGCATTAGCGCCTTTGTAAATCTGAACCTCTCCATGCTGATGATAAGGTATATAACGAGATTCGGAATACACAATTCTGTCATACTCGTCAAGCTTATATGTCACGCATACCATGTCAAATGGAACAAAGAGTTCATCTTTGCCAGTTTTTTCAATCGACTTGTAATTCAGACGAGAGGCATAATAAATACAGCCGTTCGAATCTACTTGAATACTGACCATCTTGATTATCGATTATCCGTGCGTTTTTGAAAAGAGCGCCCTCCAGGCGGCAGGAGAATTGTTTTTGATTCCTTCGATGATATCCCGGTCTGTCAATTCGGCACTGCCTTCCGTATGGGCGGCCCTGGAGAGGGTGCCGGATTCAAGCTGACGGCATTCGTCCAACTGATCCCGCAAGGCGGCACGTTCGATGGTGCGACGGATGGCGTTGTCGGCCTTCTCATCGTCCGCCAACATGGCTTGGGCTATGCTTTTGAACTTATCCATACATCTTTTTTTTGTGCTCTTGGCGGTGTCCTCATTCTTGAGGCCGGTTAAAGTCGCGATATCCTTCATCGACATTCTGTCCCAGTAGAAACGCTTCAAAATGGACTTGCAGTTGGGAGGAATGGATTCCAGGACCCGGTCCAAAAACCGCATCGCTTCCTCCTCTTCCATCTCCATCGTTTCGACCGACCCGGATACCGGGTCCTCCCCTTCGTCCTTCATGACGACTTCGTCCTTGCCGGTTGGCTTCTCGACGATCCTGAACGGTCTTTTCCTGGCTGCATGCCTGAGGGCGATGCGTTTGCATATCACGTACAGATAGCCTGACAGATTCATCTCTCCCCCGGTATCCAGCTTCCCGGCTTTAATGTTCTCCATCAGGATGATACAGGCTTCCTGGTATACATCGTCAAACGTGATATCCCGCACCCCGCTGAGGATGGGCTGGATATGCTGGCGGATACCGGTCTGTCCTGACTCAATCGCGGAGATGATTTCTTTGTCGGTCATCTGAATAAGAATGTGTTTCCATCCCAAAGGTAAACAGATTGTTGGAGTTTTTCAAACGAAAGGCTAAATTTGCGAAGGGAATGGAATCGGAAAGAAGCATAAAGAAAACACTGGGCGTCATCGGAAATGCCTTCGCCTGTGTTGTCCTGGCGGCCCTGGTAGCCCTTGCCGTCGGGGTCCTGGTCGAAACCCTCAAAATGGAGACGGATACGCGTGCGCGGTTCATCGATTGTCATCAATGGCTCTTTCTCGGATTCGTGGCCTTTTTCCCCCTGCTCCTCATTCCCCGCGTCCGGTCAAACCTCCGCTGGCTGATGAAGTTCTCCCACGAATTCACCCACCTGCTGTTCGCCCTCCTTTTCTTCCGGAGGATCCATCGGTTCAAGGTGGATGACACGGACAGCTATGTCTCCTACAGCAGCGGCTGGTTCGGCTATCACGCCATTACGCTCTCTCCCTATTGCATCCCCGTCTTCACGCTGGCCATGTTGCCGTGGCGCTATACGATTGATCCGAAATCCAAGTTGGCTGTGATATTCCTGCTGATTATCGACTTGCTGATCGGGTTCACGTATGCTTTCCACATCTGCTGCTGGGCCAGGCAAATCCGGTTGTCCCAGACCGACATCATCGGCCCCGGGCGGGTGAAATCCATCCTCTGCATCATCCTTTTCCAGATCATCAGTTTCTGCCTGGTCCTCTCAACCCCCTCCAGCGGGGTGGCGATGGCCATCAACAGGGTGTTCGTGGAGTTTCCCGGCAAAGTGCTGTCCTTGTTGTGATGGAGCCCTGCTAACGCGATGTCTCCAATACTTCCGAGACCAGATCCTTGTACTTGCGGGAAACAGGGATGGATTTGCCATCGATGGAGATGACATCGGAAGCGGTCAGAACAGCATCGGCAATCCGGACCAGGAAAGAACGGTGGACACGGATGAAATCAGACCCGAGAAGGTTCTCCCACTGACTGATACCGGTCTTGTTACGATAATGCCGGCCATCCCGGGCGGTAATCCAGACCTCGGAATCGCGGGATTCCACGAAAAGGATATCCTGTTTCCTCAGAGATACTTTCCTATAGTCCGACGTGAATGTAATGGGACGATCCTCAGGATACTTCTTATCCAGCCACTTTACTATCAGATAGTTTCCATAGGCCAGAATGGCAAGGACAGCGGCCACGAAGACCGGATTTCCCAGCATGGCGGGCAGACTCCATTGGGAATAGTCGCTGGCAAAGATAACCGTGATGAAGAAATACTGCCACATATAGATGAGCAGGAAAGTCATCATCATCACGCCCAGGATGATATAGACGGTATCCAGGATCCGCCTCTTTCCGTCTCCGGTCCGTTCCACTTTGGGAAGGAAGAAAGAGAGAGCCAACGCTGCCGGGAGAAAAGAAAGGCTCATCAGCGCCGCAACCCACAGGTCGTAATCCAGACTCATGAGCAGAACGGCCGTCAGAAAGATAGCGGCCAGCCAGTAAGCGACGATGATGATTGCTTTCTTCATTTCGAGTACAAAAATACGCATTCTTCCGTGAAAATGAACGCATTGGAAGACGGTCTTCTGCGAGTCAGGGGGATTTGACCGAAGGTCGAAGGGATTCTTCTTTGCATATTTGGATGGTCCGTGCGTACCTTTGCATCAAGGAATTCCGAACCCGATTTGTTCAACGTAAAAAAATGTTTGCCATGCAACTTTTAACGAATCTGTTCTCCCTCTTCATTTCCGGCGGACCCGTCGGAATGATCATCATCACCCTTCTTTTCATCGCGTTGTTCTTCGCCGCATGGAAAGCACCTGCCTGGGTCAAGGAAATCGGCATCGCCGCCCTGGTCGTGGGCGTCTTCTGGACGCTCTGCGGCTACCTTCAAATGGCAGATTTTATGGCCGGGCATGACGACATCGCTTCCAACATCATCGCCGGTGGCATCAAGGTGGGGCTCATCCCTGTCCTTTATGGCCTGATCGTCTATTTCGTTTCCTTGGTCCTTCGGGTAATCCATAAACCCAAAATCTGACTGTCATTGATACGGCAGTCATCACTTGATGGATTCGGCGAGTTTGTCCGCCAACGCTTCGCTTCGGACCTTTGTTTCAGTTTTTTTCGTATATTGCAGAGGATTAACAGAAGCATTATGGACAAAAGAGCATTTACCGCAGCGATTTCGCTGCTGATTGCCCTGACGGCATCCGCCCAGCAGTCGAACATTAACCTCAGCTATAACCCTCAGAAAGACACCGAGGGGCTGATCCCCTTCAGCGCGAACCTGAATTCGCCGCAGGTGAATGACGACCATACCGTCACTTTCCGGCTCAGGGCCCCGAAAGCAGAGTCCGTCGCCCTCTCGGGCGCCATGACCACCGTCATGGGAGTCCAAGGAAACATCCCTTTCACCAAAGGGGAAGACGGCATCTGGACCCTTACCATCGGACCTCTCCCGGTCGATATGTACCAGTACAATCTCGTTGTCGACGGAGTCAGGATGGCCGATCCCAATAACACGTATGCCGCCTTTACGGCAATGCCTCCCTACAGCGAACTCATCGTCCATGGCGACGGACCATCCTGGTGGGACGCGAAGGATGTGCCTCACGGGACCGTCACCCGTCACGTCTACTACAGCCCTGTTACCCAAGGGGAACGTGAGATCTATGTCTATACCCCTCCTCAGTATAACCCCAAGAAGAAATACCCCGTCCTCTATCTCATGGGCGGAAGCGGCGAACTCCCGTCAAACTGGATGTATGACGGACGCGTGAACTTCATCATGGACAATCTCCTCGCAGAAGGGAAAGCCGAACCCATGTTGATCGCACTTGTGAACAATCAGGTCGTTCACCGCAATCATCCCCGACACGCCGACCTCACTTTCGACATCATGGCGCGTGAGTATCGGGAGGTCGTCATTCCCTTCGTTGACAGCCACTACAAGACTATCGCCAATCCGCATGGCCGGGCCATTTCCGGTCTCTCGATGGGGGGCCGTCACACGATCTTCGTAGGTCTGAGATCCCTTGACCTCTTCGCAAACTTCGGTGTCCTCAGCGCAGGTGACAACAATCCTGAGCAGACCCTTGGAGAATTCCTCAATGACCCGAAGGCCAATGACAAAGTGGACTATCTGTTCATCGGACAGGGCGGTGCGGAAGAGAAGGGCATGTTCAATGTGCGCGTCAAGGGTTTCAGGGACGCCCTCGACAAGCACGGAATAGAATATGAGTACTTCTGTGTCGGTGAGACCGGTCACGACTGGTCCACCTGGAGACATCTCCTCTACTACGGATTCCTTCCGAAGCTTTGGAAGAAATAGACCGGTTTAAAAACGGTCAAAGACCGAATCAGCCGAACAGACAGATTGGACGAAACGGCCACCGCAGAGGAAGGTAAAGGAGCCTTTCTCCAAGTGCCAGCGACCGTCGTAACCCACAAAGGCGAGGTCTGTAGCGGGGACTTCAAATTCCACGCATACGGTCTCACCAGGTTGTATCTCCACTTTACGGAAGGCGCGAAGACGACGGTTGTCTGGCATGACGGAGGCGATGTCGTCCGTGGAATACAGCATGACGGTCTCTTTGCCAGCCCGGTCGCCGGTGTTCGTTACATCTATCGTAAATCGCAGGATATCAGGGCTTTCAAAGGATGCTTTGTCGATTCTTAAATCTGAATACGCAAAGGTCGTGTAGCTCAGGCCTTCGCCGAACCACCACTGCACGCTGGCATGATTCTCATAATTGTAAATGCCGGGTGTCGTGGAGCGGTCTTCCATCACCTTGAAACTGTAGGTGGTGAATGCGTTGGGATAGGAGGGATAGGTAAAAGGAAGCTTTCCGCTGAAGTTCTCGTCTCCCGCAAGCAGGGCGGCAAGTGCATCGCCCCCGTAATTGCTGGGCAGCATGATGTCCACAATGGCTCCTGCGAGCGGTTCTATGTCGCGGATAATGCGGGGACGGCCCTCGTTGAGGATCAGCACCAGGGGCTTGCCTGTTGCAGCAAGGGCCCGCACCAGCGCCTTCTGGTTTTCGGACAGGTTGAGGTCCTTGGTGCTTCCCTGGGTCTCGGCATAGGAATTCTCACCCACGCACGCAACGATGTAATCAACTTCCGCGGCACGCGCCACCGCACGTTCGATCCGGGGCTCTTTCTCCACGTGCCAATCGGCATCGAAGTCATACTCGACACCGGGCTCGTAAATCACGCTTTCTGCGCCAAAACGGCCGCGCATGGCCTCCAGAATGGTGTTATACGGCTCAGAGAAATGCTCCACCTTACTCCCCTGCCAACTATAGGTCCATCCGCCGGAGAGGCCACGCATCGTGTCCGCATTGGGGCCACAGACCAGGATGCGGGATCCGACGGGGAGAGGCAGCACGTCCTCGTTTTTAAGCAGCACCTCGCTCTCAACCGCGGCGCGATATGCCTTACGGGCGAACTCCGCGCTGCCGAACTTGGAATAGTCTGCCTTTTCGGGCTTTTTGTCAAAAAGACCAGCCCGGACCTTCATCCGGATGATGCGGCGGACGGCATCGTCGATACGCTCGACGGGAATGGTTCCTTCGTTCACAAGTTCCTGCAACAGAGGTCCGTAAGCCAACTCGGAAGGCACCATGATCATATCGATTCCGGCATTCACCGCCAAGGCAATGCTATTCTTGTTGCCATCCGACATCTTGAACAGGCGGCTGAGTTCCTGCACGTCCGCCCAGTCGGTCACGATGACGCCGTCCCATTTGAGTTCGTCCTTGAGCCAGTCGGTAAGGAGCTGCTTGTTGCAGACGCCCGGTATGCCGTTGACTACCGAAGAGTTGGACATGACGGACCACACCCCCTCCAGCGCAGCCTTGCGGAAAGGTTCGAAGTGCTTTTCTCGCAAGTCCTGCGGAGTGATGGTCGCGGGCGTGCGGTCAATGCCGTTGTCCGGCGAACCGTAGCCCACATAATGCTTGAGGCACGGTACCACGTGATAGGCGTCCGCATGGTCAGGATCCGGTCCCTGAAGCCCCTTGACATAGGATCCAGCCATGACGGAAGTCAGGTACGGGTCCTCGCCCCAAGTCTCGTAAACACGTGACCACGAAGGCTTTACAGATAGATCCATGCTAGGGCCGAAGCACCAGCGGACACCGGCGGCGCGTGTCTCGTATGCGTTCATCTCCGCCAATTCCCTGACAAGTTCAGGGTTGAAGGTGGCGGCCAAACCTATATGCTGGGGATACATCGTACCGCCAGCGACATAGGTAGGGCCATGCACCTGGTCCAGACCGTAAATGAATGGTATGCCGTTGTACTGCAGGGAGGCCTCTTCCATCTGGGCGATAGTCCTGCGCCATAGGTCGAGACTCGAGGCTTCCGTGCCCAGCATATTGAGGATAGAGCCCACTTTGTACTCTCCGAACACGGTCTGGAGCTTCCCGGGATCGACGGAGAAACTTTCGCCCGCAGACAAGGCAAGGGACAGGAAATAAAAAGGATACAGAGCAGATTCTTTTTTCTCTTTCAAGTCAGCGAACATCTCCCTGGCATTATATTGATCGGAAAGACCCTTCTCCGCAACGATCTGCTCCAGTTTTTCCGGCCCCATTTCTACAAGCAGGCGGAGATCATACTGATTGTAGGCCAGCTGGGTGACCTCAAGTTGGATCATCTGCCCGATTTTCTGCTCCAGCGTCATGCCGGAGAGTATTTCGTCCACCTGCTTTTCCAAAGAAGGCGCTTTTGCACGCGGAGCCGGGGCGGCAACCAAAAGGGCCGCGGCAAGAAGCCAAAGAATAGTCATAAGCTATTGGATATCAAAAACTTCTACGTACTTTTCATTGCTGTCATACGCCTTCCAGCCAGGGTTTCCACTCCGGGCAAAGGAGGTCCAGCAGTCGAGCATGCGGCGACTTAGTTCGTAATCGGCCTCGGTGAAAGGACGCCAGGCGCGGCCGAGCGTACCGAAGGTGTACCAAAGTTCCGCCGTATGGAAGGCACCGAAGTCTATCTCCCCGGGCTTCTCTCCCGGAGGATTGCGCTGAAAATCATACACATACAGAGGAGCCTCGGCCGGGCGCGCGGCCCTCATGTCCGCGAACTCGAGCGAACTCTCCGCACCGAGAAAGCCCGGATCCTGGGCCACCCAGCCGATCATGATGGGTTTGCTGTCAAAGCAGCCTTTGTCCATGGCCTTGACGAAATAGCCGTCCTCACCGTTGGTACCCTTGGGCAGGACAGGGAAAGCCGACATGTCGTTCACACCGCCGCCGGACTGGATGATGGCCTTTGCAAACAAAGGCTCCGCCTCGGGGTTGGACAGCAGGAACTTGACACTGATTGCGCCTGCGCTTTGACCGAATACGGTTACGTTCGACGGATCTCCGCCAAAGTTTTCAATATTCTTCTGCACCCAGCGCAGGGCCGATACCTGGTCCTGGAAACCGAGCTGGCCGTCCTTTCCGAAGCCCAGTTCGCCCAGTCGGTAAGGGATGGTGACAAGGATCACTCCCCGCTTCGCCCACTCGACGCCATCCATCTCTTTCTCAAAGCTGTAGCCGTGATTGAGGGCGCCGCCGTGAATCCAGACGGCTACCGGGAGTTTCGCGAGCGTGTTGCCTGCGGCGGAAGCGGGAGTCCAGATGTTGACGTACATACAGTCTTCGCTGTATTCGGGGTCTCCCTGGGTATAAAATTCGCGGTAGTACAGCGGATCGTCCTTGGGGAACGGTGCCTGCATGGCTGCTGCGGGGAACTTGTCTGCCACCAGGACGCCGTCCCAGGGACTGACGGGCTGAAGGGGTTTGCCCTTGAGGTTTCCTACGGGCGGAGCTGCAAAGGGAACGCCCTTATAGACCAGCACATCGTCGCCATCTTTCACTCCCTGGAGCCGGCCGCCCTCAATACTCAGGACGGGATTGCCGCTGCGGAAACCATCGCAGAACGCGCGGGCACGTTCAATCTCGGGGAGGTAATGGGCTTTGAAGTCGCCCCACTTGTAATAAGGCGCAAGGCTCTGGTTATCAAGTGGAAGAATCTGGTCGTGCTCGTTGTACATCACGCGCACCAGAATGTCTGAAGGGTTCTTCCTGTTGCGGTAGAATACCATCTGTACATTGGAAGCCATGGGGAGGTTCCAGCTCTGGAAGCCGTATTTCCAGGAACTTACGTCCGCTCCCAGAGGCCCCCAGCCGGGAACGCCGAGGAAGCCGAGGAGCGGGCCCACGATGGTGTCGTGGCCAAAGCGAAGACGCGCCTTGGTCCTGCCCTCCGCCAAATCGGAATCCGCAAGCTCGATCATATCGTCTGCCAGTTGCCAGGCTCGGGCGGCGATGAGTCCGCGGGAATAAGGATTGTCCAGGAACATGAGCACCGCGTAAATGTTGGCGTTTTCCCAGCTCTGGAAGCGCTCTGCGGGGGTGAAGTAGCGGGTAAGGTCGGCCTCGAAATCAAGGCACTGGATGTTGTAGGCAATCTCGGCCAGTTCCCCGAAAAGGTCAGCGGGCTTGCCGCATTCTTTTACGGCATCCATATCCTTGAAGAAGCGGAGGAAAAAAGCATCTGCGTCCAGCCCGATCTCCGCCGCAGCCTTTGCATAGCTGCCACCGAAGTATTCGTTGCGGAAAAGGGAATAGAATTCCTGGGCATATGCATCCTCGTCCTGGTCCATGGCCTTCAGGGTAGTGACATCGAGTTCGCTGTAGTCTGCGCTGTAACGGATGGAAACCCTGGGCCTTTGCTGACGGATCTCGTCACAGAATGACATCATTGATACGATGGCGCGCGGGGAAACGGATGCGCGTGCATCTACGGCAGCGTCTTTCCTGAAAAGGGACGGATAGGCATTTATCATGCGCCGGGCTAGCTCCCTGTGCTGTTCCTGCCCCTTGACGGTAAGGTCTCCGTTATGGTACTGAAGAAGGGGATAAATGGCCATGTAGTCGTTGTAAAGCTTCTCTCCTTCGGCAGTGAGGGCGCCCTTGTCGTGTCCGTTCCCGAGCAGTTTGGCGACATGGTCGTACTTGGCGGAGTCGGTAATGTAGCGTGCCCCGTGACGACCGTAATGGCTGAGGTAAACCACCTCGTAACCTTTTGGAGGTTGGGCGATTGAATATGATCCGAAAGGATAATTATAATGGTTGCCGCCCGCTTTGGCAGGGTCTTCCTGTATCTGCTGAAGGATCTGGTACTTTGATAACGTATCTGAGGGAGCAGAGGCCGTAAGTGTCAGAAAACCAATGAATAAGGATAACAAAAAGAGGGTGCGTTTCATCTTGGTAAACAGTTAGTCGAACGCAATTTAGTAAAAAAAATCGCTAATAGAGTCCACCAATATGAGTTTTTGTGTATTTTTGTAATGCACAAAAGACTATTCATAACCAATTCATACCTTTACAATGAGAATTATCATGAATCTCGCAAAGGTTTTGCTGGCAACGTGTCTGCTCACGGTTTCGCCGTTGCTGCTCGCCCAGCAAATCCGCGTCGAGGGTACGGTAACGGACAGGCACGGAGCCCCGGTCGTGGGCGCCGGCGTGGTCCAGAAAAACGTACCCGCAAACGGCACCGTCACCAACATGGACGGTCAGTTCAGCATCAGCGTCCCCCAGGGCGCAATCCTGACAGTTTCCAGTATCGGTTACAAAACCCAGGACGTCGAGGCATCGCCCAAGATGGCCATCGTGCTGCAGGATGACACCGAACTTCTGGAAGAGGTGGTCGTCGTGGGTTATGGCGTCCAGCGCAAGGCCAACCTCACCGGCGCCATTTCTTCGGTAGGTGCCGACGACATCCAGGGCCGCGCGATCACCAACCTGGAACAGGCCCTTCAGGGAAAGACCCCGGGCGTCACCCTCATCACCACCTCCGCACAGCCGGGTGCAGTTCCCACCATCCGCATCCGCGGTATTGCATCAAACGGCACCTCGGACCCGCTGTATGTCGTTGACGGTCTGCTGATGGACGACATCTCCTCCATCGACCCCAACTCCATCGAGAGCATGGAGGTCCTGAAGGATGCCGCTTCCGCCGCAATCTACGGTGCACAGGCTGGTAACGGCGTTGTGCTCATCACCACCAAGAAGGGTGCCAAGGGCGAAGGCTCGGTGAGTTACGATTTCCAGTACCACATCAGCAGCCTTTCCATCAAACCCAAGCTCATCAACTCCATGGAGTATATCAACGAGACCAAGGAAGCAAATCCGTCATTCACCGATGACAACCTCCTTCTCGTCATAGACCAGGGCATCTGGGACGGCAAGTCCTCCACAGACTGGCTGGATGTCGCCTTTGGCAACGGCATCACCAAAAAGCACACGGTCAACCTGCAGGGCGCCAATGACAAGGGTGCGTTCTACATCTCCCTGGGATCCCACGACGAGGACGGTATCGTCCGCCTGAGCAAGGATACCTACAAGCGCTACAGCGTGGCTCTCAATGCAGATTATCAGATCAAGCCCTGGCTCAAAGCGGGTGCCACGGCCGACTACGCCTACTATTTGGCCTCCCCGCTTGTGGACGGCGTCCCCCTGGGCGGCAGCGGCGTACGCTCCCCCAACCTGTTTGCCCAGGCCATGTACCAGCCGCCGTATATGCCGGACACCCTTGCCCCGGATAAACTCACCACAACCATGCAGACCATCCTGAATCAGGGTGTTTACCGCCTGTTCACGGACGAGAACGGCAACTACTATTCCGTCGACGGCCTGCTCCACCCCATGGTTGCCGTGAAGAGCGCCGAGCGGAAGAACTTCGGCAGCCGCCTGTCCGGTACCCTGTTCGCCAACTTTACCCCGATCAAGGGATTCGTGTTCACCTCCCGCCTCGGATACAAGGTTTATGGGGACCACACTTATTACAACTGCCACAACTACTACGGCGGACAGAACTACTTCAACGACGACGAGGCCATTACGGTAACCCGGTCCAACACCTCCACCACCTACTATCAGTGGGAGAACTTTGCCAACTACAACTTCTCCGTCGGCAACAACAACTTCGGCATCATGGCCGGTATGTCCTTCAGCCGCAACTCCATGTTGTATGAGAACCTCAGCATCAGCAGCGCCGCCAAGGACGATCCCCTCTTTGCCGACATCAGCTACCCGTCCGGTACTGCCATCCGCGACACGGAAGGTTACGAGCTCATAAACACCAAGCTTTCCTACTTCGGCCGAGTGAATTACAACTACGCCGAGAAGTACCTCTTCGAGGCCACCCTCCGCGCAGATGCGGCCGACCTTTCCGTCCTCCCTGCCAACAACCGCTGGGGCTTCTTCCCCTCCGCTTCCGCAGGATGGGTGATTTCCAACGAAGACTTCTTCAGCCCTGCCAAGTCGGTCGTCTCCTTCCTCAAGCTGCGCGCCAGCTGGGGCCAGAACGGTTCCACCAGCAACCTGTCCAACTACAAGTATTCCAATTCCATCATCGCGAATGCGGTAGGTTACAGCTTCACCAACAACGGGATCTCCTACAATACCATGTTCCGGCCCGGACAGCTTTACAACCCCGACCTCAAGTGGGAGACTTCCGAGCAGCTTGACTTCGGTCTGGATGCCCGCTTCCTGGCCGACAGGCTCTCCATCTCGGCCGACTGGTTCCGCAAAGACACCAAGGACCTCATCATCCAGGGCATCAAGGTTCCCTTTGAAGCAGGAAACACAGCGGCCCCGATCAACGGAGGCAATATCCGCAATGAGGGTATAGAGGTCGACCTCAGCTGGAAAGACCAGATCGGCAACTTCTTCTACTCCATCAGCGGCAATATCGCCACCCTCAAGAACCGGGTTACCTGGCTCAACCCCAACGTGAGCGACAGCCGCATCATGAGCAGCGTCAACATCAACGGCGTAGGCAGCCTGGCGGCTTTCGAGGAAGGTTACCCCGTGTGGTACTTCCGAGGCTTTCAGCTCGACAAGCTTGACGAAAACGGAGATCCGGTCTTCAAGAACCTCTCCGGCGATCCGGAAGGCGTCATCGACGAGAATGACAAGACCATGATCGGCAAGCCTCTGCCCGATTTCACCTATGGACTTACCCTTCAGCTGGGCTGGAAGGGCATCGACTTCACCGTCTTCGCCAACGGGAGCCAGGGTAACGACGTATTCATGTGCTACAACAACGCCACGCTGTTCTACAACCTCAAATCCCTGTACGACCAGCGGTGGACTTCCACGAACAAGAATACCGTGTTCGCCCGTCCTCAGACCCGCTCCGAGAACGTCCAGCGTTACATGCTTTCCGACGTTTTCTCCTTTGACGGTTCTTATTTCCGCATCCGTCAGATACAACTCGGATATACCCTTCCCCAGAACTGGACGCGCTCCATCTTCATCGACCGTCTGCGCATCTACGCATCCCTGGACAACTTCTTCCTCTTCACCAAGTATCCTGGCCTTGATCCCGAAATCTCCACGGATGCCATCACCGGCATAGGCCTCGACTTCGGTGCTTACCCTACGACCAAGAAAATGCTCTTCGGCGTTACCGTAACATTCTAAATTGAAGGCAGTATGAAAACAATATTCAAGCTTTTCGCCATCCTCGCCGGCGCATCCCTGATCCTGGGCGCCTGCAACGAGAAACTGCTGGACATCCCTCAGCAGGGCGTCCAGAGCGAGGACAACTCCTACATCACTGACGACGACTGCCTTGCAGCTACGACGGCCATCTATCACGCGTGGCGTGCGGTATGGTCCGGATGCGGCTACACCATTGGTCCGTGCTATGTCAACATGTTCTGGATGCTCAACTGCATGGCCGATGACATGACCGACAGCAGTGCCAACCAGGCAGAGATCTCCTACAGTACAGTCACTCCCTCAAACACTTGGATAGAAGCCAATTACAACGGGCTCTACAGGTGCATATACTTCTCCAACATCGTACTGGACAAATTCAAGCCCGAGAGCGCGGTCAAGTCGCGCTGCATTGCGGAAGCCAAGTTCTTCAGGGCCGTCTGCTACTATGAGCTCATTACCCTTTGGGGCGCTGTCCCTAAAGTCGACCATATCCTCTCTCCTGAGGAATACAACATCGGAAAGACCGAAATCAGCGAGCTGTGGCAGTTCGTCGAAACCGACCTCAACGAGGCCATCGAATCCGGGAAACTCCCTTCAAAGACCGGTATCGACGACAAGGAGACCGGTACCCGCATCACCAAGGAGGCCGCCCTTGCCGTGCTTGGAAAAGTCTATCTTACCGAAGAAAAATTCACGGAAGCAAAGACCACCCTCGACAAGGTCATCAATTCGGGACTCTATGGCCTGATTCCCGACATGAACGACCTTTATCACATGCAGGCCAACGGCTGCCGCGAGTACATTTTCGAGAACGTCCGCAAGTGGGATACCGCGAACCTGCGGAATCCCGATCCCCAGGCAAGCGCCGTCCAGGACGGATGGTACGGTCTGCAGGACAACTGGCCGTTCCCCTACTGCTTCGAGACGGACGGAACCCAGACATTCCCCTTCGTAGACCAGATGGGATGGGGCGGAATGAACCCCACCAGGAAGGTTTATGATGCATTTGTCGCAGAAGAAGGCCCCAGCAGCTACAGGCGGCTCGCGTCCTGCCTTGTGCTTGAAGACCTTCCCTCTTTCGGTGTCAAGTTCACCAATGGCGCATCCTGGAGCGGAAACGAGGGTGTGTTCCGCTTCAAATGGCTCATGAGCCTGGAGGATGAGATGTGGAATGCCTGGACAGGCAACCTCACCAATACGCCTTGCATGCGTTATGCAGATGTCCTCCTTCTGGCAGCCGAGGCTGCGGTACGCGGTGGCGGCGGCAGTGCTGACGCTTACGTAAATGAAGTCCGTGCCCGCGCCAAGCTCCCTGCCAAGAGCGGCGTCACTTTCGAGGACGTAAAGAAAGAGCGCCTTCTGGAGCTTTGCTTCGAGGCAGTCCGCTTCCAGGACCTCAAGCGCTGGGGCGACCTTGCAAAGGAATGCGCCGACAAGGGCAAGAAAATGCCCACCCTCATGGCGAGCGGAACCGTCCAGTATGTCGACAACCCCGACCCTTCAGCCGGTTTCCAGGAGCGTGACCTCCTTCTTCCCTTCCCGCTGTCTGAAATCCAGACCAACAAGGCCTTGGCAGACCAGCAGAATCCCGGTTATTAATCTCGATTTTTACAGGATATGAAAAAGTTGATATATTTTGCCCTCGCAGTTTCAGCAAGCCTGATTCTTGCTTCCTGCCGTGACGGTTCCCAACCGGAAATGCCAGGATACAACGTGATTGAGGCCAATTACTCGAGCCTTACCAAGGGCCAGGAAACGGGCGAAGCAGTTGTAACCGTTCCCGTTTCTGCCAGTTCCGATGCGGGCACCCTCAATCTGGATTTCTATTCCAACATCCCGTTCCTTTCCCCGGGCGCCTACACGGTAGGTGAAGGCCTCAGTCATTTCAACGGTCATTTCAAAAGCAACACCGTGGAAGGCGACATCAACAACGGTATGCTGACCGTCACGCTTGACGGCGTGAAAAACTTTGCCATCTCCGGAACCGTCCGATTGAAAGACGAGGAGGGAACCATCGTAAAGATCCGCGCCAAGGGCGAACTGGAATACGATATCCCTACCAATTATTACTATACCGAAGAAGCCGGCAGCAGCAATGGAATCCCCGCACTCGTCTACAAGCTTTACGACAAGGCCACTTCCGTCCAGATTGCCCAGCTGGCAGTTGTGGGAACCGGCGAAGGCGACTATCAGATTTCCCCCACCGGAGAAGCGGGAACGGCGGTTTTCGGCTCGGTCAATGACGGATGCTGGTTCTTCGACCCTTCCTATGGAACCTATTTGATGATTCACGGAGGAGTTTCCGTAAGCAGCACCTTCCCCGACCGACTCAATTTCTCCTTCACCGACCAGTTCAACTTCACGGAAAACGCATCCGTCGATTTCAATTACTGCGAGAAGAAGCAGGACATCGTCCCCGCCGCCCCCACGAGCTCCGGAGACATGTCTTTCATGATGTTGCATTTCTATTCCATTCCGTCCCCGGTGGTTGATGGGCTGTATGAACTGACCATCAAGATGAACTACACCGCAGGTGACGAGTTCCTGTCATTCACGGGGCTTACGGACACGCCGAATCCCATACTTGAGCCCCTGCAGAAAGATGGAGACAGCACCGGAGGTGTGGCTTTCATGCCCGTGTCCTATACAGATTACCTGAGCGGAGCCGCCTCCCCGAAATCCGCCATCATCCCTACCTGCTACTATGTATGGGAAGGTGTGAAATATGACATTCCCTTCGACGAGGGATTTGCCATGGTGCTGAATGCACAGCGGGCTCAGGGAGTCGTCGTCGGACTCTTCGCTCCTACGAATATGAGTTACAGCCTGCCCGAGCCCCTGCTGAGCGGAATGGCCGCCAAGGGCCTGAGCATCTGGAATCTGATGGGCTATTATTTCTGATCCCATGAAACGATCTTTCATCCTTGCGATGGCGGCACTGGGTGCCGCCATCGCATGCAATAGCCAGGGTACCGGTCCCCTTCCCCGCGCAGAAGCAAGCCAGGAGTTGCAGACGGCGTTTGCCGCCTTCAAAGACACGGTTGCCAAGTCCGCCTTCAACCCCAATCCCGACTTCCAGATGTTCTTCCACAACATCATGATCGTAAAGGACGGGAAAGTGGTCATCGAGGAGACCTTCGACCCCGAGTGGCCGGCAGACAGGCCGCAGCACGTCTTCTCCGCCAGCAAGACCTTTACGGCACTGGCCGCGGGGCTGGCTGTTGACGATGGTCTCATGACCGTGGAGGACAAGGTCATCGACTATTTCCCCGACAAGCTGCCCGCTGAGGTTAGCGACAACCTGAAAGCAATGACCGTCAAGGACTTGCTTACGATGCAGGGCGGTCACGAGACAGACCCCACCTGGGATACCATGGCCGCTTACGACACTACGGCCATGGAGCTCCCCCTCAAACCGGGAGTGGATCTAGCCGCCGCTTTCCTCAATCATCCATTCCTGCACGAGCCCGGTACATACTTCTGCTACAACTCCCTCAGCACCTACATGGTGTCCGCAATCGTTCAGAAAGTGACCGGCAAGACCATCCGCGACTATCTTGACGAGCGCGTGTTCAAGTACATGGGCATCCAAACACCCGAATGGGACATGGACGAGGCCGGCGTATGCTGCGGCGGCTGGGGCCTTCACCTGCGGTTGGAGGATATGGCCAAGGCAGGCCAGCTTATGCTGCAGAAAGGCCGCTGGGGAGACAGGCAGCTCATCAGCGCCGAATGGATAGACGAGCAGACCCGCAAGCACATCGACAACTATCCCAACGGACTCACCCGCGAGCAGATTGACCAGCCTCCGTTCTATCCCATCGAGCGGAACGACTGGGTTGCCGGCTATGGCTATCAGACCTGGCGCAACACTGTTGGCGGCTACCGTGCCGACGGCGCCTGGGGCCAGATGATTATCGTGCTGCCGGAGAAGAATGCCGTCATCGCCGCCCGCGCCAACCTGGTGAACCATCAGGTTGAGGAATGGGCGTTCTGGGATTATCTGCTTCCTGCACTATGAGAAAAATGATGTCTGTCTGCGCGTGCCTGGCACTGATCGCCTGCACCGCCGAGCCCCCGCGGGACCTACCCCGCGCCCAGGCCTCTCCTGAATTCGCCGCTGCGTTCCAAGCCTTCCAGGACAGCGTGGCGGCAAGCCTCACAGATCCCACGGCATGGAACGAGTGGGTGAACCTGCACAGCATCATGGTGGTCAAGGACGGCCGGGTGATTGCGGAAAAATGGTTCCAGGGCTTCACTCCCGACTCCGCCCACACCATGTATTCCGTGAGCAAGACATTCACTGCCGCCGCCGTGGGCATGGCCATAGCCGACGGAAAAATGTCTCTGGACGACAAGGTCGTCGACTACTTCCAGGACGTAGATCTCCCTGCCGTAGACCATCCCTGCAAAGCGACCGTAAAGGACCTCCTGATGATGGGTGGCGGACACGACACGGACCCCACACTGCCCGTGCTTGACATAGACCGGAAGACCATGACAAGCAAGCTGAAGGAAGGCGTCAACATTCCGTCCGTCTTTTTCTCACACCCCTTCGTGCATGAGCCGGGGACCCATTTCTGCTATAACTCGCTGGGCACTTACATCCTCTCCTATATCGTACAAAAGGTTACCGGAGAGTGCCTGCTCGACTACCTGACGCCCCGTCTTTTCGAGCCCCTGGGAATTGACAAACCACAGTGGGAAGCCGACAACATGGGCGTTAACTGCGGCGGATGGGGACTGTCCCTCAAAACCGAGGACATGGCCAAATTCGGCCTGCTTCTGCTACAAAAGGGCGAATGGAACGGCAAACAACTCATTCCTGCCGACTGGGTCGAAGAGATGGGTAAAGCTCACATCGAATGCGCCCCGGCGCAATTGAGCCCGGAAGAAGCGGACGCCATGCTCCCGCCGTCAGAGAACGACTGGCGGCAGGGCTACGGCTATCAGACCTGGATCAACAAGGTGGACGGCTTCCGTGCCGACGGCGCCGGCGGCCAGTTCATCCTGGTTCTCCCTGAGAAGAATGCCGTGGTTGCCGTTACGGGCTGGATGTCAAACACCCAGAAGGAGATGGACTTCGTCTGGGACTACATCTACCCGTACCTATAGTTCGGAGTACACGGACTCGCCCGTTGCCGGGTCGCGGCGCCAGTGCTTGAAGAAATCCCACATCAGGGCAGATCCGGGAACGAAATTCCAGTGGCCGAAGTTCTCTACGGCAACAATGCGAATAACAGGCAGTTGGGCGGCATCCAGGATGTCGCCCATTTCCATTGCATGGTGCTTGTTTGTCTCTACGCGGCGGCGGTTCTTGAGTTCAAGGCCAAACAGAGGATACTTTTCCAAATCCGTGGGACCGCTCACAGTCAAGCCGTTAAGCAGCTGATACAGACGCCAGGAATCCGTAATCATGGAGCCGTTGGGCGCTCCGGGGGCATTAAAGGGGACGGCATCGTCGGCCGTACCGCAGATTGAGAAGAAAGGCATGCGGATCTTTCCGCTCTTCTGACGGGCCTCGTTCCAGAGCATCTCCGGGTTCATGAAAGGAAAGCCCAGATTGAGCCCCTGGCCGAAGACGCCACCGGAGTGTGCGCCGACGGCAGCAAACAGATGGGACTTGCCCACACCGAGCGCAGTAGCGGAGAAGCCGCCGGCCGAGAGGCCCTCGGCGTAAACACGCGAAGGATCCAGCTGGGGATATTTGCGCAGCAGTTCGCGAACGACGGCCTCGATGCCGTTATCGTCCATATACTCGTATCCGGGTTTTCCCTGCCACTCCAGTTCGGCTACGAAGAATCCCTCGGACGCACCCAGCTCTACAAAACCACTGGTTTCTGCCTGAGTGCGAGGGTCATTGTTGTGGCCGTGAAGGAGGATTACCATAGGCACGCTCGCGGGAGAGGCATCCTTCAGGCAAGCGGGAATGTATTCGAACCAGAGGTACGGATGATTGCCACCGTTATAATTGAAGAGCGACTGTTCCACCTTCATACGCTCCGTACCAAGGCGTTCCCAGATCAGATACGGCTCCAGCTCATAATCCCCATACTGCCCGCGAAGACCGCCCATATAACCGGTATGGCCGAGGTTGCTGCAGCGGTAGTTCCGGCTTAAAAGCCGCTCCCAGGCATCTGCGAAGGCCTCTTTAAGGCTCAGGTTCTTCTGCGTGTTGACGATGACCTGCAGCAGGGGCTCATCGGCATTCTGATAGACATTGAGCGACTTGCCTTTCACTGTCTGCACCGCCTTGTCCCTGGCGATATAAGCCTTGGCAGCCTTCGCGGCATTCTTTCCTGCAAGATAGGCCGGGACGGTGGAGGTTCCCGTCGTCTCGCGGGGAGCATTGCCACCGAAACAGAAGATATCTGCCACCTCACTCGCAACGGGCGCGATTGCCTCATTCACGAAGGTGGCACCGCTGCCTATTCCAACTACCTTGAGATTCGTAAAAACGCGGATCTTGTTGAACAGGGCCTCGTAGGCGGCGAAATCTTTCTCCTTGTCGTATGCCGCACCGTTTACCGGACCCGTGACCGCCACCATCATGCCCACATAATCCTTGAGCGGTCCGTTCAGTCCGAGTTCATCGACCAATGCTTCCGCCTGCGAAGCATCGCAGGGGCCGTCGGGGAAGATCCACCACACCGGGCTCATAAAAACGAATCGGCCGTCAAACCCCGATTCCTGGTTCATATACAGGTGTATATTGTCCGGTAGCGGCATCTGCGGATTGGAGGTAAACTTGATTTGCGCCGAAGCAGGAAGAAGCATTACGGCAAGAAAAAGAAGGCTTACAAGTATCCTTTTCATATCCATTGGGTTTTCTTCACGAAAATAAGTAAAAAAGCGCAATATACCAATGGGGCCGGGAACGGCGTAAAAAAGGTTGATTTCACATTGTGAGAAATCGATTGATTCCCCCTCTGTGTAAACATATCCCAGGACGACACAAGAGGTCGGGAACCACTCTTGCTGCATAATATTGATAATGAACAGGTTATCAGGCAAAAGGTTCCGAACCCGCCCACCAGAAAGAGGGTTTGGAACCCGCAATTAAATAATTGACTAGTTATCAATATCTTGCAAACTCAGAGGTTCCCAACCTACCTGTCCGGCCTCTGACGCGCTGATGACACGCTGGATATTAAACGACGGGCCTTCAAATCGGACACAAAAAAACCAGGGAAGGCCCCCTGGTTTATGCATAATTGATTAATAATCAATACTCCTCCTCGTTAAAGAAAAAATCATCCTTCGTCGGATAATCCGGCCAGATATCTTCGATGGATTCGTAGATCTCACCGTCGTCTTCGAGTTCTTCCAGGTTTTCGACCACCTCGTCGGGGGCGCAGGTACGGGTGGCGTAATCGATCAGTTCTTCTTTGGTGGCCGGCCACGGGGCATCGTCCAGGCTGCTGGCAAGTTCAAGGGTCCAATACATATCGGCGTTCGTTTAAATTGTTAATAATCAATTATTTATAGAGTCACAACAAGTAACTCCCTTCATTAGGGGCTGCAAAGATATACAAAAAAACGATATAATAGATTTTTTTTCGCTATTTTTGCAGTCCCAAATCCGCGCGAAAGCACAGCAAATACAATACCATGGCATACAGAAAGATAGAGGAATACGACGAGAAGACGACGAAAGAACTGGCAGGGCATGTCAGGGCCATTCTCGAGCTTCTCGGAGAGGATCCCACCCGGGAAGGACTGGTCAAGACGCCCGAGCGGGTGGCGAAAGCCTGGCAGTTCCTGACTCAAGGTTATTTCCAGGAAGGCGAGACCATCGTGAAGTCCGCCGTTTTCACGGAACCCTACAGCCAGATGGTCATTGTCAAGGACATCGAACTGTTCTCCCTGTGTGAGCACCATATGCTCCCGTTCATCGGCAAGGCCCATGTCGCCTATATCCCGAACGGACGCATCACCGGGCTCTCCAAGGTGGCCCGCGTGGTGGAGACCTATGCCCGCCGCCTGCAGGTCCAGGAGCGGCTGACGGAGCAGATCCGCGACTGCATCCAGGATTCCCTGAAACCGTTGGGCGTCGCCGTCGTCATTGAAGCGATGCACACCTGCATGTCCATGCGCGGCGTCGAGAAATCCAACGCCGTCACCACGACCTCGGCCTTCTCCGGCATTTTCCTCAAGTCGGACAAGACCCGGAACGAGTTCCTCGAACTGATTCGCAGATAATTACTTTCCCCCGGACATCCGGACAAAATGGCGGAATAACGCCAGCCACGACGCATCGCCACGTACCATCGCTTCCGGATGGAACTGGACCGCGATGAGGCGGCCGTATTCGTAGGCCTCCACGAGACCGTCGTCGGCCCGGGCCGTCACCCGGATACCGGGAGCCTCCCGCTTCACGCCCTGATGATGGTAGGAATTGACAGTCAAAGAATCCTGTCCGAATAACCGGTAGAGCACACTCTCCTTCTCCACACCGATCCGATGCCGGGAACCACCGCCGTGAATGACCAGCGTGTCCATCTGCGTGGGAATATCCTGATACAGAGAACCGCCGAGCACCACATTCAGAAGCTGTTCACCCCGGCAGATGCCCAGGATGGGCTTGCCGGAGGCCAGGGCCACTCGCATCAGCAACAGGTCGCTGCAGTCCCGGAGCGTATCGACCTCCACCGTCTCGTTCCAGATGGTTTCACCATAGTAGGAAGGATCCAGGTCCGGTCCTCCGGAGAAAACGATCCCGTCCAGTTTCCGCACCGTCTCGACGGCCAAAAGGGAATCGGTGATGGTCGGAAGGATGACCGGGATTCCGCCTGCCTGGGAGATGGCATCCGTGTAGGTTGTATTCAAATAGGACATCCCGGTTTCATACCGGCTGCAGGAGATGCCGATGAGGGGAGAGCGCCGGCAGGAAGGTAGCAGCACCGCCAGCGAAAGAAGGAAGAATAGGACTCGTTTCATACCAATACAAAAATAGCATAATTTCCGAAATAATCCGTATTTTTGTCTTGTTATGGAGATCCGCAAATACGGCACCTGTTTCTTCGAGCAGTATGCGCACATCTCGCTCTCGAGCATCCTCGGGCACGAGTTCGACGACCTGGTCAACCGGGACCGTCCGGACCTGCAGAGCCCGGACGGCGTGCGCCTGGGCATCGAAGTCACCCGGGCGATGGAACAGAACAAGGATTCCGCCGGGCAGATGCTCAAGGCGATCTCCGGCATCACCGACATCAAGGACGATCCGGACGAATTGGACCGGATCATCGAGACGGGTTACTCCTTCGGTCTGGAACTGGGCCACTATGTCGGCCGGAAGGAACTGGATTACTGGCGGCTGGCCCTCCCCCTCCAGCGCATCCTCCAGAGCAAGGTGGCCAAGGCCGGCAACGGATTCTACGGCACGTACGAAAAAATGGGCCTTTACGTTTTCTGTAAAGACCCGATCAATGACGCAGACGCCATCAAAGCCTACCGCTTTGTGATGGGCCTCCAGAAATACCAGGACATCCGGTACAACCGCCTGTATCTCGCGGAGGCCACCAACCTCTATGTCTGCAACCTGGACGACGGCCTGTCCGAGGATTCCCGGATGCTCCGCTACCCGGTCACCCGGGACATGCGGCGGGATTTCTACCTCGAAGCCGTCCGCTCCCAGCTTATTTCAGATAGGCGTCCGTGACGACCTTCTGGCTGCGGGCGATGAAGTCGCTCAGCGCCTTTCCCTTCAGCATGCCGTTCGCCAGCAGCGCCAGGTCCGTGATCTGGTGCAGGATCTCATTGCCGGCGGCAAAGGCTTCCACATCGGCCTTGTGGGCTTTCCGGACCTCCTCGCGCGCCTTGCGGGCGGCATCCTTCTCCGTATCGGAGGCATCGGACGGGGCCTCTGCGGGCAATTCGCCCTGCGGGGCGACATCGGCCTGCTTGGCAGCCCAGATCTTCGCGACCAGCGGATTCTCCATATTGACGGTGATGTTGTAGCTCTCGGGCATTTCGCCGTAGAAGTTCATTCCACCGCCGAGGGCGCTCATTTCGCGGTAACGGCGCATGAATTCGCTCTGGGTAATGAGGATCGGAGCGGCGTCGGCACCCAGGTTGTCACCGGTTACAAAGTAATCCTTCCCGGCGGGCAGGACGGCCTTGAACAGGTTCTCCAGGTCGTAACGTTCGTCTTCCTTCATTTCCAGCTTCACCTTTTCCTCCTTCGGAATCAGGTTCTCCACGGCGTCGGAGTCCACACGGGCGAAACGGGTATCCTCCAGTTTCCGCTCCAACAGGTTGACGTAATGGGAATCCAGCTCGCAGTCCATCAGGAGCACGTCATATCCTTTGGCCTTCGCTGCTTCAATGTAGGGATATTGGGCCTCGACATCCGTCGCGTACAGGTAAACACGCTTCTTGTCCTTGTCAGTCTGGGCACCCTCCACGGCAGCCTTGTACTCGTCGAAGGAGAAGAACTTGCCGTCGGTGTTCTTGAGGAGGGCGAACTTGACGGCCCGGTCACAGAACTTCTCGTCGGAGAGCATGCCGTACTCGATGAAGAGCTTGAGGTTGTCCCACTTGGCCTCCAGGTCCGTCCGCTGGTTCTTGAAGATGTCCTCCAGCCGGTCGGCGACCTTCTTGGTGATGTAGGTGGATATCTTCTTCACCGCCGCATCGCTCTGGAGATAGCTTCTGGAAACATTCAGCGGGATATCCGGGGAGTCGATGACACCGTGCAGCAGGGTCATGAAGTCCGGGACGATATTGTCCACATGGTCCGTGACGAACATCTGGTTGCAGTAGAGGGAAATCTTGTTCCGCTCCACGGCCACGCGGTCCTTCAGTTTCGGGAAATACAGGATACCGGTCAGGTTGAACGGATAATCCACGTTCAGATGGATGTAGAAGAGCGGCTCCTCGTTCATCGGGAACAGGGTGCGGTAGAAGGAAAGATAATCCTCTTCCTTGAGCTCGGACGGGGCTTTGGCCCACAGCGGCTCGACGGAATTGATGACTTTGTCCTTGTCGGTGTCGACATACTTTCCATCCTTCCACTCCTGCTCCTTGCCGAAGACGATGGGAACTGGCATGAACTTGCAGTACTTGTTCAACAGGCCCTCGATGCGCGATTTCGCGGCATATTCCGTGGAATCGTCATCCAGGTAAAGGGTGATGACCGTACCCCGGTCCTTCTTGTCGATCTCTTCCATCTCATAGGCCGGCGAGCCGTCGCAGGACCACTTCACCGCCTTGGCGCCTTCCTTCCAGGAAAGGGTCTCGATGGTGACCTTCTTCGACACCATGAATGCGCTGTAGAAGCCCAGGCCGAAATGGCCGATGATGTTGCCGATCTGGTCCTTGTACTTCTCCAGGAACTCTCCGGCGGAGGAGAAAGCGATCTGGTTGATGTATTTGTCGACCTCCTCTTCCGTCATGCCGATGCCTTCATCGATGACTTTCAAGGTCTTTTCCTTCTCGTCCAGCTCCAGGCGGACCTTCAGTTCGCCCAACTCCTCCTTGCAGTCGCCGGAAGCGGCGAGCGCCTTGAGCTTCTGGGTCGCATCGACCGCATTGGCCACCAGTTCACGGAGGAAAATCTCGTGGTCGGAATACAGGAATTGCTTGATGACGGGGAAAATGTTCTCGGTGGTTACGCCGATCTGTCCTTTTTGTGCCATATCTC
>JAEEGF010847144.1_pt1 | contig 33619 bp, 28 predicted proteins | sample 9134171 | NCBI WGS metagenome assembly JAEEGF01 (sample SAMN16246542, study PRJNA631951) | gut metagenome | biome: gut microbiome; feature: rumen; material: AP-attached | host: Bos | place: Iran: Karaj | collected 2018-10
GATGACCTTCTCGAAAATGTACTCCTTACAGCAGACGTCATGGAACTCAAGGCCGATCCTAAGGGACAGGCAAAGGGTGCCGTTATCGAAGCTAAGCTCGATAAGAACAGAGGTGCTGTCGCATCAGTCCTTATCCAGAGAGGTACTTTGAGACAGGGCGATACAGTTGTATGCGGACCTATCTTAGGTAACGTAAGAGCTATGTACGACGATAAGGGTATGCCTATCAAGAAGGCAGGTCCTTCGATTCCTGTAGAGATCTTAGGTCTTCCTGAGGTTCCCCAGGCAGGTGAGATCCTCTTTGCGGTAGACGACGATAAGACTGCAAGACAGCTCGTTGAAAAGCGTAAGATCAAGCAGAGAGAAGAGCAGCTCCACAGATCATCAAAGATGAGCCTTGATACACTCGCAGCACAGATGGCGGCAGGCGATGTCAAAGATCTCAATATCATCATCAAGGCTGACGTACAGGGCTCAGTTGAAGCAGTTCAGCAGTCCCTCGAAAAGCTTACAAATGAGGAAGTTAAGATCAACGTTATCCACGGCGGTGTCGGCGCGATCAACGAATCAGATATCGTTCTTGCTGACGTATCCAACGCCATCATCATCGGCTTCAACGTAAGACCTTCTCAGATGATCATCGATAAGGCAAAAGAGACAGGCGTAGATATCAGACTCTACAGCGTCATCTATAACGCTATCGAGGATGTCGAGAACGCCATGAAGGGTATGCTCGCTCCGAAGATCGAAGAAGTTGTCTGGGGCCATGCGGAAGTCAGACAGCTCTTCAAGGTCAGCGGCATCGGTACTATCGGCGGCTGCTATGTAACAGACGGTAAGATCCAGAGATCTTCCAACGTAAGAGTCATCAGAGATGACGTCGTTGTTTACACCGGTGTCCTCGGCTCATTGCAGCATGAAAAGGATTCCGTAAGAGAAGTCGTATCCGGACACGAGTGCGGTCTTACAGTCGAGAAGTATAACGACATAAAGATCGGAGACATTATCGAAGCATTCGGTAACGTTGAAGTTAAGAGGGACTGATATGAAAAGCAGAAGACCTGAGATAGTTGGGGACGAGATCCAGAAGATCGTCTCCACGATTATCTCAACCAAGTTAAAGGATCCCAGAGTTCCTTTGCTGACATCTGTTACGTCCGTTAAGATGAGCAGGGATCTGTCACATGCCACTGTGTTTATCTCAGTCTACGGTGACGAGAAGACACAGAAGGAAGCGATGGAAGCCATAGAGCATGCTAAAGGATTTATCCGTTACGAGACTGTTCAGGAGATCAACTTAAGAGTTGCTCCCGAATTCAGTTTCAAGCTTGATAACACGCTTAACGACGCGCTCAGGATGGAAGCTTTGATCGATAAGACGATCAAGGAAGATGAAGCAAGACGTCTTGCCAGAGAAGAAAGAGAAGGCAAGCGTGACGACAGTCAGGCAGAAGAGTGATCTCCTGCCCATAGGGCTGTCTTAGATCGGAGTAATTAATGAGAGAACGCTATAAGGAAGGCAGCAGAAGAACTGCCAATAACATCTTAAGCGTTATAGAGAAGCTCAAGGCCGGCAATGAAGCCGTCCTTGTCTTCCCGCATAGAAGCGTTGACGGTGACTGCGTCGGTTCCAGCACCGGCATTGTCAGTATTTTCAGGTCTTTGGGAGCAGATGCTTATGTAGCTATTCCTGAAGCTCTGCCTGAGAATATGGAATTTTTAGGCATCAGCGAATATCTCTTCCGTCCCGACGGTGATACTGATGAAGCAAGAGAATTTGCTGCGAATGGAACCATACACGGTAAGAAGATCGGTTTGGTTGTCGCAACTGATATCTCGGACAGTTCGAGAATGGGTATTAGCGGTGCTATCTACGATTCGGTAGATACTAAGCTTGTTATCGATCACCACGCTTCCGTAACGACCAGATCAGACAATATGTGGATCGATCCGGACAGTTCATCTGCGAGCGAGATGGTCTACTATGTCGCTCTTCAGATTGCTGACATCACAGGCAGGGATATTAAGGAAGTCCTTGCCCCCAATGCTGCAAAAGCGGTTCTTGCCGGGATCGTTACCGATACCGGAAGATTCACTTTCACGAACACACATCCCGAGACGCTTGAGACAGCAGGCGCGCTCATAGATCTCGGAGGCAATATCTCACAGGTCTGCTACAACCTTTTCGACCGCAAATCAAAGCCAAAGTTCTGCCTGTCCGCTAAGGCCAGATCTGAGGTAAGGTTCTTCTGCGACGACAAGTTCGCATTAACTGTAGTTCCTTACTCCCAGTTTGTTGAATGCGGCGCAGGACCTGACGGCGTTGATGATGTGGTATCCGCAATGCGTGATATCGACGGCGTCGAACTCGCAATCGTTTTAAGAGAACTTGAGAACGGCGAGATCAGAGGAAATGTCAGATCTCAGGAATACTTCGACTGCAGTGCATTTGCAGCAGGCTTTGGCGGCGGCGGACATTTAAGAGCCGCAGGCTTTAACGCATCCGGCGACATCAATGAACTCGCGGAAGAAGTAATTAAGAGGGTTCAGGCTACCTTATGATTCAAGACGGATTCATCCTTGTAGATAAGCCTGAAGGATGGACGTCCTTTAAGACTGACCGCTTTGTCGGCAGACTCCTCGGCACACGTAAAGTAGGGCATCTGGGAACATTAGATCCGTTCGCAACGGGTCTTCTTCCCGTGTTCGTCGGCAAGGGATTAAAGTTCTTAAGGTTCTGCGAAGGCTTCGACAAGGGGTATTCGTGCAGATGCATTTTCGGTGCGGAAACGGATACGATGGATAAGACCGGCGAGATCACGTCTGAGAATTATCCTTCAGCTGATGTTTTAGAGCAGCTCGAGAAGTCCGACTATAAACAGATCCGTGATGCGTTCGCAAAAGTAAAGGCTACCAAGGAGCAGCTCCCGCCTGCATACTCGGCAAAGAAGATTGACGGCGTAAAGGCGTATGAGCTTGCAAGAAAAGGCGAGACGCCGGATCTTAAGCCCGCGCCTGTCACGATCTATTCACTTGATATCACAAATATAGAAAAGCCCGAAAAAGGTCTTGCAATAGACTTTGACTGCCTATGTTCCAAAGGCACATATATCAGGACCATCTGCTCCGACTTAGGTGAGATCACAGGCTATGGCGCGTATGCCGAGACCTTAAGAAGGACCGTTAACGGGCAGTTCAATGTTAAAGATGCGTATACACCCGATGAGCTTGAGAAGATGGCGCAAGCAGGTGACTTCTCTTTTGTAAGAGATGCTTCTGAGACCATCAGTTTCCTGCCTGAGATAAAGCTTGACCCCAAGCAGACGAAGGACATCAAGTTCGGAAGAAAGATTGCTTTCCCGGTTGATGTTGATCTTGAGGGCGATGAGCGCATCTACTACAGGGCAACATCAGAAGATAAGCTCATCGCAGTTGTTTTCCCCGCAATGGAAAACGGCACGTTAACTATGAGGATCGAGAGGCTTTACGCTCATGATTAAAGTTTGCAACACATACACGCTTAATGACCTGCCTCTCGGTACAAAGGGAAGAGTGATCGCTCTGGGGCTTTTTGACGGTCTCCACACGGGCCATATGGACATCATTAAGAAGGCTGTTTCCATGGCTGAAAGAGACGGCCTCACATCGACCGTGCAGACATTCAAAAATCTCCACAAATATGACAGCAAATCGCTTTATACTTCCGAAGAGAGGACTAAGATCATTGAAGAGATCGGCGCTGACGAGATACTTGTCCTGGACTTCGATGAGATAAAGGACATGGAGCCCGAGCTGTTCCTCTCGAATATAATCTCCGCGCGCTGCATCGCCGATACGATCATCGTAGGTGAAGACTACCGCTTCGGCCGCAATGCCAGGGGCGATGTTACCATGATCGAAGAGTTCTGTGACACTAACGAGATAAGGCTCATCGTGGTAAAGGACCGCATGCTCGAAGGCACAGGCAAAAAGATATCTACCACCTGGCTTCGAAAAGCTCTGACAGATGGCGATGCCGATATGGCAAGAGCTCTTTGCGGAGGAAGGAATTACACATATTCCGGCCGTGTCGTGCAGGGCAAGATGCTCGGCAGGGAAATGGGTTTTCCCACCGTAAATCTCGTTGTGCCCGAAGAGAAATTTGTCGTAAGAAGAGGCGTTTATGTCTCGCGCGTACATCTCGGACAGAGAGTCCTTTACGGCGTTACGAACATCGGCAGAAGGCCTACCGTGGAAGATGCCGTAAACGATGTCGTCGAGACTTTTGTTTTCGACTTCAACGAGGACATATACGGCGCAAAAATATCGGTCGAGCTGATGCATTTCTTAAGGCCGGAGGCGCAGTATTCGTCAAAAGAAGAGCTGATAGAAGCCGTTAACTGCAACAAGGAGCAGGCTTTGGAATATATCAAAAACCTCAATTAGACCGCGAAATGAACCCTAAAAAGCCATATACTTTATTTTGTGGTAATATATCAGGGATTTGTTTGGCCCTAAGAGGGGCATGGAGGATTAAGGACAAATGATAAGTGCTGTTGAAGTTAAGTTTCCGGGCTGGGGGATCAACGTCGACGTTAACCCGGTAGCATTTCACCTCGGTAAAATCGATGTATATTGGTACGGTCTCCTGATCGCGATCGCGATCATACTGAGCGTATTCCTTGCGGTAAAGCAGGCAAAGAGCCTGAAGTTCCCTGAGGGTCTCGTATACGATACGATCCTTATGATCATTCCCTGTGCCATTATCGGCGCGAGAGCATACTATGTCATATTCAATTATGATGAGTTCAAGGGCAACTTTAAGAGCATATTTGATATCAGATCCGGCGGACTTGCTATCTACGGCGGCGTTCTTCTCGTATTCATCGGCGGCCTTGTTATGTGCCGTATCAGAAAGATACCTTTCAGAGAGCTTGCTGATTACTGCGTAGTTTACCTTCCTTTGGGACAGGCTATCGGCAGATGGGGCAACTTCTTTAACCAGGAAGCATTCGGAACTACTACAAAGCTTCCGTGGGGCATGACCAGCAGCACTGTAGAGGCATATCTGGAACGCTTCTGCCCGACACTTGTTGCGACACAGCCGGTTCACCCTACATTCCTCTATGAGTCACTTGCAGATCTCGCGATCTTCTTTATCCTGCTCTACATCAGAAAGCATTCGAAGATCTCTTTCGAGACATCATGCGCTTATTTTGTACTTTACGGAATTGTCAGATTCTTCCTCGAAGGACTCAGAACCGATTCGCTTTATATCGGCCATACAGGCATCAGAGTATCACAGCTCCTGTCACTCATCCTGGTCGTAGCAGCGCTCCTTTATATCGCTGTTGCTAGAAGCAAGAGATGGGAGAAGAGACCGTTTCCTGCCAAACTCTATGCTGAAGCAGGAGAAGGAAAGAAGCAATAATGGGCAATGCAGGTTCCGGCGTAGTCAGACTCCGCGGGAAAGACGGTCTTAAAGCCGTCGACTATTATCTTGTCGTGCCGATCCTGGCGATGACGATAATAGGCCTCTTTGTTCTCCAGAAAGTTTTATCCAAAGGATATGCGGCATACCCGGGCAACTATTACAGACAGGTAGCTGCCACTGTAGGCGGCATTGTCGGCGCTCTTATCCTGAGCCTTCTCGACTCACACTTCATGAAGATCGTCGGACGCATCATCTATATCGTGTCGCTCATGCTCCTGATCCTTGTCCCGATCGACGGTTATTCACTCGTCGCCACATGGGGCGCAGATTCCTGGCTCAAGCTTCCTGTCATCGGTAACTTCCAGCCTTCAGAGCTCGCCAAGCTCGGTCTTATCATGGTTGCCGCAGATATCTTCGAGAAGATGGGCAACAAGGAATACACGATCCTCAAAGGCTTCGGCGTAATGGCCGCGTTCTATGCGCCTCCGATGCTCCTGATACTTCTCCAGCCCGACTTCGGTACCGCGATGGTTATCGCGTTTACCTTTGTCTGCATGCTGTTCGCTTGGGGAGTGCGATACAGATACTTCCTCCTCGCGTTCTCATTCTTTGTCGTTGTCGTTATTCCGGCAGTCTGGACTTTCTATCTCAAGCCTTATCAGAAGGACAGGATCCTGTCGCTTGCATTCCAGGGCTCTGACCCGCGTTCCGAGTACAACCTCATGCAGTCCAAGGCGGCCATCGCTTCAGGCGGTCTTACAGGCAACCACACGGGAATCCTGACGACCGTTCCGGTTAAGGAGAGTGACTTTATTTTCGCTGCCATCTCGGAACACATGGGATTCATCGGGACGACAACGGTAATAATCCTCGCATTCTTCTTCCTGTGCAGATGTCTTTATGTTGCGGCCAAGATCCCGTCGAAAACCGCAGCGTACACCATCACGGGATTTACAGGATACTTCGCATTTCACTTCATCGAGAACATGGGCATGGCGGTAGGACTTCTTCCTATCACGGGTATCCCGCTGCCGTTCATCAGTCTGGGAGGTACGTCGATGCTGATCAACTTCCTTGCGTTCGGCGTCATCCTGAATTACTCGATGTCGCGCAACATAACGTAGGAGATCATCCGTGGACCGCAGGTGGAGACAGAATCTTCATATCGAGGCACCGGAAGGCTGGCTCAACGATCCGAACGGCCTGTGTTATTTTGACGGTCTGTATCATGTTTATTTCCAATATTCTCCGGGCACGCCCAAGGGCGAAGCGACACGCTGCTGGGGTCACTATGTAAGCCCTGATCTTCTCTCGTGGAAATATAAGGGCATCGTCCTTTATCCTGATATTCCCGAAGATCGGGACGGCGTGTTCTCGGGTTCTGCAATAGCGTTTGAAGATCATATCGAGATATTCTATACCGGCAACGTTATGGAGGAAGGCCCTTACGATTACGTGCTGGAGGGCAGGGGCGCTAACGTCATCAGCGTCACTTCTTCTGACGGCGATACGATGTCATCGAAAAAAGTCCTGCTTAGGAATTCCGGTTATCCTGATTTTTGTTCATGCCACGTAAGAGATCCGAAGGTCTGGATCGAAGACGGCGTTTACAAGATGGTCCTGGGCGCACGCACCAAAGTTGACAAGGGATGCGTGCTGCTCTATGAAGGCGCTTCTCCTGATTCATTTAAGTATGCAGGCTGCCTTTCCGTACCTGATATGGGCTTTATGTGGGAATGCCCCGATATGTTTACGATAGAGGGCAGGAAGTTCCTTGCATTATGTCCGCAGGGCACTAAGCGCGGTGAGTATAAGTTCCAGAATATTTTCCACAGCGGATATTTTACGGTCGATGGCGATAAGCTCATTGACTTTGAAGAATTCGATTACGGTTTTGATTTTTACGCGCCTCAGACTTTTACCGCGCCTGACGGCAGGAGGCTCCTTATCGGCTGGATGGGAATAGGCGATGATTCGTATTCCAATCCTACCATAGAGCTCGGCTGGCAGCATTGCCTGACATTGCCGCGTGAGCTTACAGTCTCTCCTGAAGGCAGGCTTTTGCAAAATCCGGTCCGCGAACTTGAAAGCCTTAAAGGCGCTTTTAAAAAGATCGAAGGCGAAGCCTGGGAAGGACTGCCCTTTGAGGTCAACGCTTCCGCATTTGCAGACAAGGCGTCTTTAACGATATCCGGAGCGACTGTTGCGTGGGATAAGGACAGCGGAGTATTGAGCCTGAGGCTTAATGAAGAAGGATACGGAAGAAGCGTTCGCAATCTGAAGCTTTCTTCGCTCGGCAATATCCGCATCATCGCAGACAGATCTTCATTGGAAATATATATAAATAACGGTCTATATGTCATGAGCACCAGATTCTATCCCGAATACCGCCAGGTGAGGGTAGCATCAGAAGGCGCTTCTGCGGAAGTCGCTTCATTGAGACTTAACGATACTCTCATTGCGATCGGTGAAGCGCTGATCGATTTTATCCCTGACAGGAAAGGCTGCGAGTTCTATGAAGTGGGTTCGTTCTCTCCTGCGGCAGGCGGCGCTCCGGCAAACGTTTGCGGAGCTTTCTCAAGGCTCGGCGGCAAGGCGCGCATGATCACTCAGCTGGGCAAAGATCCGTTCGGCGATGTGATCACGAGGACTTTGGAAGATGCGGGCGTCGATACTTCTTGCATCAGTTATACTTCCGAGGCCAACACGGCACTGGCTTTTGTAAGCCACACGGTTGACGGAAAGAGCACATATTCTTTCTACAGGAATCCGTCCGCGGATATGCTTTTCGAGGCTTCGAACGTGACAAGCGAAATGCTCGACAGCTGTTATGCACTGCATTTCTGCAGCGTGTCACTGGGAGACTTCCCGATGAAGGACGCACACCGCGCAGCCATTACGATCGCGAGAAGGACGGGTGCCATCGTAAGCTTTGATCCTAACTTAAGATTCATGCTCTGGGACGACAGGGATGAGTTAAAGCGCGTGATATGGGAGTTTATCCCCGACTGCGACATTTTGAAGATATCCGATGAGGAGCTGGAATTCATTACGGGCACGTCTTTGATAGAGGAGGCTTTGCCTTTGCTTTTTACAGGCAGCGTCAAGCTCGTGATCCTGACCAAAGGCAAGGACGGCGCATCGGCATATAGCGCTTCAGGCAGTGCATCTTCTTCATGCCCTGAGGTCAAAGCGGTAGATACCACCGGCGCAGGTGACGGCTTTATCGGTTCATTCCTGTGGAAGCTTCGTTCGCTTGGCATCTCGAGGGAAGACCTTGCTTCGTGCCCTCTGAGTGTTATATCAGAGTGTCTGGACTTTGCGAACCGCTTTAGCGCCATAAGTGTTCAGCGCAAAGGCGCGATACCTTCTTATCCTGATCTGAGCGAAATGAAATAAACAAGGCGGCTCCGGGCCGCCTTTTTAATTGACGTGGCTATGAGTGACGCGAAATGACACATTTTGAGGTAATAATGTGTCAGTTTCCGGCAATTTCGGGCAGCAGTGACGGAAAGTGACACGGCAAAGGCCCCTAAACGTGTCACTTTTTGGCAGCCGGAGCCGCCCTCAAACGACTTGGAAAAAATATTTAACAAATTTCCAAAAAATGACAAAAAACCCCTTGCGTTAAAAAAAGATTACGAATAGAATACAGATGTGTGGTGATTCGGGGAGATATTTCCCATTCTGGTGGAGGAAAGTGGCTCAAATGAGGCCGCGATCCTCGCTTAACCGCATAATCAAGCAAAAAACGAAAGACTCAGGATGAGAGACATTAAGAAAGTAGACGCTAAGGGAAGATTTTTTATCCCTTCAAAGCAGAAAGAATTGCTTGGCGCTGAGGTTGTTGTAACTAACAGCCTTGATGTCGGCTATCTTTGCGTTTACTCAAAAGATCATTTTGAGAATGTCGTAAAAACACAGCTCGCAAAGCTCAACACAATGGATGCTAATGCCCGTAAGATCAAGAGGGCGATCATCGGTGAAGCGTGCGAAGTAAGTGTTGACTCACAAGGACGCATCTCGGTAAACAGCGAGCTTTGGGACAGGATCGGTGCCAAGCCCGGTGACGAGATCTGCGTATTCAATGACGACGGCAAACTGGATATCTGCACGAAGAGTTTCTATGACAGCGAGGATCACGATCTGAGCGGCATAGAAGGATTGGAGACAAAGTATTATGTTGAAGGTCTCTGATTTTGATCACATCCCGGTACTCCTTTATCAGACGGTTGACGCTCTTAACGTCAAACCCGGCGGCATCTATGTCGACTGTACGGCCGGAGGAGGCTCGCACAGCGCTGAGATCGCAAGAAGAATGAAGGGTCAGGGCACCCTTATCTCGATCGATAAAGATGATGCGGCTCTTGCTGCATGCATGGAGAGAAGAGAGAGCTTTGCCGGTATCGACTGGATGCCTGTTAAATCCGATTACAAAGATATCGATGACATCATCAGAAGCCTTAAGCTTGGCAAGGTTGACGGCATCATGGCTGACCTCGGCGTATCTTCATATCAGCTCGATACCGCTGAGAGAGGCTTCTCATATATGAAGAACGGGCCTTTGGACATGAGAATGGATCCCGATGAATGGCTCACGGCTGCAGAAGTCGTAAACAAGTATTCGAGAGACGATCTCGAGAGGATCTTCAGAGAGTACGGCGAAGAGCATCATGCGGGCAGGATCGCAGACGGCATCTGTGAGAGAAGAAGAACAAGACCTTTCACAAGGACCACCGAGCTTGCCAACGCCATCAAGGAATATATGCCGGGCCACGGAAGAGGCGAAGACCAGCATCCCGCAAAGAGATGTTTCCAGGCCATAAGGATCGAAGTAAATCACGAGCTTGACGGTCTTGAGTCACTTCTTCAGGACGGAATAAGGAAGCTTAAACCCGGCGGAAGATTTGCGGTGATCTCTTTCCATTCATTGGAGGACCGCATCGTAAAAGAAGCATTCAGGACGGCGGAGAGCCCCTGCACATGTCCCCGTGATTTCCCCGTATGCGTTTGCGGCAAGAAATCACTCGGAACGGTAATTACGAAGAAACCGATCGAGCCTACCGAAGAGGAGATCGAGATCAATCCGAGATCAAGAAGCTCGAAGCTCAGGGTGTTTGAGAGGAACGATAACGAACAGTACAACTGATAAGTAAAGGAAGCAGAAAGTAATGGCAGTAGCATCAAAGAGAAAAGCGAATAGCTTTGTCGTAGGAGTGAACGACGAGACACTCCGCGAAGTGCTGTCTGCCGGAAAGTCTGACTACGTTTACAAGGATGACACTGTCATTCCCGAAGATACATTGATCATCGAGGATGAGCCTCTCCCGATCGATCTTGATGAAGAAGATACCAGCGACACATTCGTTTCTTATGAGGCAGTTCACGACAGGACTGTTAAGTATGCCATGGAACATGAGAATGCGCAGGCTAAGCTCGAACAAAAGAAGAAGAGCAGAAGGCTCACAAGAAGAAAACTTTTCGAGACGATCATTTCGATCGGACTCATTATCGCGATCGGCATTTTCGTAATGCTGCTTCTGTATCCCCAGACAGAGATCTCCGAACTTGCAAGAGACAATTCGAATCTCAAGGATCAGATCAACACTGCGAAAAGAGAGATCGTAAATGCGGAAGAGAACGCGAACGGAATCGCGGACATGGATGTTATCCGTGCCCAGGCGCTTGCACTCGGCATGCAGGATCCTAACCAGAACCAGGTTATCAACCTGCCTATTCCGAACACCGATTCTCTGCGCACAAGAGTAAACTATAACTCCGACGGAATCAGCGAAGAAGCCTTCAATGATTCCAAGGATGCGCTGGCTGATTATTATGCAGCAAACCCCGATAAATAATAACAAGGGGCCTGCGAACGGCCAAAACGGACATCGCAAAGAAGCTCTGCAAAGGAGCAATAATCCAAAAGGACCTCAGGTTAAAGGCCCTTATTCGAACGGCTCTCAGATAAAACCCGATCCTGTCAAAACCGGCAAGTTAAAAGAACAGCCGGTCAAAGAAGATGCACAGGAAAATCTCGACAAAGAGAATCAGCCCTCCAAGAAAAGAAGGATAAAATCCAGTGTCTTCGCAAAGGCGTGGATCGCGGTAGTAGCCGTATTCGTTGTCTTCTATACATTCTATCTGATGTATAACCTCTATAAGACGACTGTCACCGATTACGACAAGTATGCGCGTGCAGCTGCAGATGAGCAGTGGACATTGATGACGTATTCCGCCAATAGAGGAATGATCTACGACTCGAACGGCGTAGCGCTCGCATCCAACACTTATGACTTCACGGTAATCTGTTCGCCCAAGATGGTAACGTCCACCGAGCTTACGAGAGAACAGATCATTCAGGCTTCGGTCGAATACTTAGGTGTCACATACGAGAAGATGGACGGCATCATTCCTGTAGATGCGTCAGATAAGAACGACCCCAGAAATAACGTCGAAGGCTGCGACATCACAAAGAATGTTCCGATCGAGAAAAAGGAAGCTTTTGAATCTTACCTTAAGGAAAACAAGGTCAAGGGCTTCGGCTTTGTCGCTGTCCCGCAGAGATATTACAACTACGGAAGCCTTGCATCACAGGTCGTCGGCTATGCAAAAAATGACGGCATAAGCCTCAATGGTCTTTACGGACTTGAAGCATATTACAATGACGTTCTTTCCGGTACTGACGGATACAGATATTCCGAGACGGATGAAATCACGGGCGGCGTTCTGCCTTATTCTGATGCGACGACTGTTCCCGTAACAGACGGCAACAACATCGTCACTAACATCGATATAAGTATTCAGAGAATCGCAGAGCAGGCAGCGAAGGAAGCGTACGATAAGTACGAGCCGATCGACGGTGTCTGCGCGATCGTAATGAATCCCTATACCGGTGCTATCTATGCGATGGTATCTATCCCGAACTACGACTGTAACGATCCTTACGGTCCGCCGTACGGCGTAAGCCCCGAGTCCTGGAATGCGCTGAATTCGGACCAGCAGGTACAGTACGTCATGGCGAATGCATGGCGCAACAGATGCGTATCCGACACATACGAGCCGGGCTCCACATTCAAGTCGCTTACGACATGCATGGCCTTCGAAGAGAACCTCGCAAAAGAAGACGACACATTCAGCGACGAGCCGATCCAGCTGTCATCGCAGCACACGATCTCATGCTGGCTCCAGAAGTCAGGCGGATATAACCACGGTACGGAGACTCTCGAAAAAGCTTTCCAGAACTCCTGCAACCCTGTCTTCACGCAGCTCGCGCAGAAGATCGGACTTAAGAAGTATTACTCATATGTGCGCATGCTCGGTTTCTACGATAAGACAGGCATCGATCTTCCTGCTGAAGGAAAGGGCATCTTCCATAAAGATCCTACCGTAGTCGATATGTCAGTTCTTGCGTACGGCGAGTCTTCGACCGTTACGCCTATCCAGCTTATCACCGCTTACTGCGCCATCATCAACGGCGGAGACCTGCTCGTCCCGCACGTCGTAAAATACATCACTGATTCAAACGGCAATATCATTGACGAGATCGAGCCTGAAGTAGTACGTACGGTGTTCTCCGAAGATACCTGCAAGCGTGTAAGGACTCTGATGGAAGGCGTTGTAACCGACGGTACGGGTTCTGCAGGTAAAGTCGCAGGTTACTCAGTCGCAGGTAAGACATCCACATCAACGATCGACGTAGGTGATCTCAAGGGCGCGCACGTGCTCTCGTTCTCCTGCTACGCGCCTTCTTACGATCCTAAGATCGCGGTGCTCGTTGTTATCAATAAGCCTAAGGACCACTCGGTAGGTTCGTCTTCTGCGGCATCAACGGCAGCGAAGATCGTTGAAGGCACACTCTCATACATGGGCGTTGAGAGAAGATTTACTCCTGAAGAATATGAGCAGCTCTTAAAGCAGTGGTACGTCCAGGAAGTAGAAGGAATGCCTGCGTCACAGGCAGCATCAAGGATCTCTGTCAACGGTCTGTCGACGCTCTACGGCACGATGGATATGACGCCTGATACGATTATCAAGACAACGCATCCTGACTATACTTACACGCTCTATAAGACAGGTATCGTAGTCCTCTATCCTGAAGGCGTATCAAAGGATGACTGGCTTACGACAAGAGTCCCGAACATGACGGGAATGTCCGCGATCGAATGTATCGAGGCATGCCTTAAGGTCAACCTCAACTGTAAGATCGATAAAGACAGTGACATCGAGGGAATCTGCATTTCGCAAAGCGTACCTGCGGGTTCTACGGTATATGCAGGAGACATCATTTATGTAACGCTCTCGAGCACGGTCAGCCCCTCATACACGACTCCGGATGAGACGACTGTCAATAACAACAGCAATAACGGAGGCGAGGACGGAAGAGTAGATGCCCTGCCGCCGAATAACGACGATGACGATGACGACTAGTGGTCTGACGCACAAACATAGTTGATGTGGCCGGAATAAATTCATTCTTTTTGCCACATAAGAGTTGGAACTTTTTGTTTTAATATAGTTGACGGCACAATGGCGGGATCCCTGCCTGTGACAGAATACCAAGAAGGAAGTAAGAGATGCTGCTCCTTAGTGTTTTGAAAGACGTAGACTACAAGCTTATTTCCGGTGACCTTAACAAGGAGATCACTTCTGTTGAGTATGACTCCAGAAAAGTTTCTGTCGGTTCGCTTTTCGTATGCGTTCAGGGATTTACCGTAGACGGACATTCATTTACTTCAAAGGCCTGCGAAAAGGATGCTTCTGCCATCGTTGTCGACAGCAGCCGCGAGGGCTTCCCCAAGGAAGAATTAGAAGCTCTTACGGAGCAGTACGGCGTATGCGTAGTTGAGATCGAAGATACACATAAGCATTTGGCTGACCTTTGCGCCAACTTCTATGAGCATCCCGAGAGAAGACTTGCCGTATTCGGAATTACCGGTACTAAGGGTAAGACCACTACGGCATTTATGTTAAGAGAGATACTCGAAAAGAGCGGAAGATATCCGGGCCTTATCGGTACGGTCTGCAACATCATCGCAGGCAAAAAAACACATGCCGCTCACACAACTCCCGAATCAAGAGATCTTTTTGAGATGATGGATACACTTACAAGATTCGGCTCTGAAGATCTCGTCATGGAAGTCTCATCACAGGCTTTAAAGCTCGACAGGGTAAGAGGCATCACATACCGCACTGCAGCATTTACGAATCTATATGAGGACCATATCGCGCCTAATGAGCATCCCGATATGGAAGACTATATCTCCTGCAAGCTCAGGATCTTCGACAGCTGCGAGACGGGCATCCTTAACAGCGACTGCGATGCGGCAGAAAGAGTTAAGGAATACTGCAAGGATAAAGTTAAGCTCGTCACATACGGAATCGATAATGAAGCAGACTTTGTCGCAAGGAATTTAAGACCCGAAAGAAGAGGCCATGTAACGGGTACTGTATTCACTCTCGATTCTGAATACTACAACTGTGATATCTTTGTCGCGCTCCCCGGAAAATTCAATGTCTATAATGCTCTCTGCGCGATCTGTTCCGCTGTCAGTGAAGGCATCGACATAGAAGTGATAAAGGATGCTCTGGCAGGCATCAGCGTGCCCGGAAGAATGCAGCCTGTTGAAAATGATTTCGGTGTTAATATCCTCGTCGATTATGCGCATAATGCGGCAGCCCTCGAGAGCGTTCTTGATACGCTTAAGGAATATACGGCGGGCAGGATCATCACGGTGTTCGGATGCGGCGGAAACCGCGCGAGAACAAGACGTTTTGAGATGGGCGAAGTATCAGGCAACATGTCTGATTATACGGTCATCACATCCGATAATCCGAGAAACGAAGAGCCCGGTGCGATCATTGATGATATCATTACGGGCATATCCAAGACTGAAGGAAAATATGAGATTGAGCCTGACAGGAGCAAAGCTATAAAGCTTGCTATCGATATGGCAGAAGAAGGCGATACTGTTCTTATCGCAGGCAAGGGCCACGAAGACTATCAGATCTTCGCAGATAAGACGATACATTTCGATGATGTAGAACACGCGAGAACTGCGGTAACAGAGCGAGAGGGCAGAGCATGATGTTTACTCTGGAAGAAGTAAAAAAGGCTGTCGGAGGCAGACTGGTATCGAAGACTGATGCCATTGTTTTCGCGACGTCCATAGAGATAAACGGAGTATCGACAGACACCAGAACGATAAAAGAAGGTGAGCTCTTCATCGCGCTGCAGGGCGAGAATTTTGATGGCAACAAGTTCCTTTCCATGGCAATGGAAAAGGGAGCTTCCGCGCTTATCACAAATGATGAGAATGCGATCCCCGACGGCGCTGTCGCAATAGTCGTTAATGACACGGTAGAAGCTTTGGGACTCCTTGCAAATCACTACAGATTCAAGCTCGGATGCAAGGTCATCGCAGTCACGGGTTCAGTCGGAAAGACATCCACAAGGACACTTATCACCGAGGTATTAAAGACCGGTCTTAAAGTACATTCGACAGAGAAAAATAACAACAACGAGATCGGCATGAGCAAAACGATCCTCTCTGCTCCCGAAGACTCCGAGGTTATCGTAGTCGAGATGGGCATGAGAGGCTTAGGCCAGATCTCTTATCTTACAAAGATCGCAAGACCTGATATCGCGATAATCACCAACATCGGTTATTCGCATATCGAGATACTCGAGTCAAAAGACAATATCATGAAGGCCAAGATGGAGATCTGCGAGGGCCTTACTGACGGCGGCATCGTTGCCGTAAACAGCGATGACAGAAAGCTTTTCGACACATGCGTCAAGGAGCTTCCCATCAATAACTTTATCGCAGGCATCCAGGTCAGGGGCGATGACGATCTGCCTTGTCCTCTGGTCATTTCCGCGTACGACGTCAAGGAGACGGATACAGGAATGTCTTTCGGCGTCAGCCTTAACAGAATGGGTGTCAGATCCGAGTTCGTGATCCCGCTCTCAATAAGCATGTATGGCGAGAGCTATATAAGAAATGCACTCTTCGCCATTTTCTGCGCATACATGACAGGCATCACAAAGACCCCTGAGATGCAGCAGAAGATCGCCGATGCCATCAGCAGCAGAAGCGCGATGGACGGCAGAGGCGCGATCACCAAGACCAAGAGATATCTCATAATGAACGATGCGTATAATGCATCTCCGGAGTCGATGGAAAATGCTTTCCTGAACTTCTCGAGAAAGGCAAAAGGACACCGCAAGGTACTCGCTTTGGGAGGCATGTTAGAGCTTGGCAAACAGGCTCCGGGACTTCATGAGATAACAGGTAAAGCATGCGCATCTTATGACTTCGACAGAGTGTTCGTCACAGGTGATAATGCGGACGAATTTATCAAGGGCGCTCATATGATGAATATGGAGCTCGAAATAGTAAAATGTAAAGATACGGAAGACGTGCAAAGACGTCTTGAGGAATATGTAAGAGACGACGATGCCTTGCTCTTTAAGGCATCTCACAGCTTCGGATTCGAAACGGTCGCAAAGTACTTTATCGAGAAGGGAAACGCCTGATCTATGGCTGAGAAGTATAAAAAGATCATTCCTGACATGGATGTGAATCCGAAGAAAGATTCACATCAGGATGACCGCGCGGTTGTAACCGATATCGACAGCCTCATCGAACCGCCTGCAAAGCCGGAACGTGATAATGCCATCACTGCAGAGAAGCTTGAGAAGGCGGTCAGATCAGCTGATATCCCGATGATACTGATGATCTTTGCTCTTATCGTTTTCGGTCTCATCGTACTTTATTCGGTATCAGGACCTGACGCTTACGGCCAGTTCCAGGATTCTTCATGGTTCCTGACAAGACAGATCAGATTTACTGTTGTCGGCCTTATAATGATGCTCATTGTAGCGTTCATCCCTATCGAATTCTTCGCACAAAAATGGATCGCCATAGGTGCTTTTGTTTTGAGTCTCGGCCTTGCGTTCGCGACGCTCGCGATGGGCGTAGGACGTGAGCACGGTGCGAGCCGATGGATCAACATCGGACCTATCCAGCTCCAGAGCTCGGAGATCATAAAAGTCGCCTTGATCGTTGCGTTTGCGGGTTACCGTGCCACGATAGCGAGAATGCGCGCAGACGGCAAGATCAGAGTACCAAAATCCGATCTTATGAAGTTCATAAAGAACGCCATGATCGACTTCATCATTCCTGTAGGAATGTGTGTTCTCGTCGACGTCGTAATCGTTCTCCAGCCGCACGTTTCATGCTTCATCATCATTGCGGCAGTCATCTTTATGTGCACGCTCGTTTCCGAGATCCCGATCAAGGCCTGGCTCACGGGTTCTTTGATCATGATCCTCGTAGGCGGTGCGGTAGGCTCTGTCGTACTCGCAATGGCGCCCGCGGACAAGCGTGAGAGATTCATGAACAACTACGCGCACGTTTTCAAAAGACTCCAGATCTTCAATGCCGACGAGGAACAGGAAGATGAAGAGAGCACACTTACAAAAGACGATACGCGTCAGGTTGATAATGCTCACAACGCTTTAGGTTCAGGCGGTATGTGGGGCGTCGGTCTGGGTAATTCCAGATCTAAATACAATTACGTTTCTGAGGCCCAGAACGACTACATATTCTCAATCTATATCGAGGAAACAGGCTTTATGGGAGGTGTCATCCTGATGCTGATGTATCTGATGATGTTCTTCATGTGCCTGAGGGTATGCTGGCGGGCCAAAGACGTGTTCTCAAGGACCATCGCCACGGGATGTACGGCACTGATATTTGTCGAAGTGCTGATGAATATCTCGGTTGAGCTGCAGGTCATTCCTGCTACAGGTGTTACGCTTCCGTTCATCAGCTACGGCGGTACCGCGCAGATCAGTCTTCTTATCGCATACGGCCTTATACTGTCGGTATCAAGAAGCGGCACTGTGCGCCCTTCCAAGAAACCCAATGTATCAGCTGAAAAAGCCTTGAAGTCAGGAGTCTGATTCCATGGAAAGACGCTACATGATCACAGGAGGAGGAACGTCGGGACACATAAACCCGGCTCTTGCGATCGCAGGTCTTTTAGAAGAAGACGCCGCCTCTTCAGGTGATACCTGCAAGATAAAATTCACGGGAAGAAAGACCGGTCTTGAAGGCGAACTTGTTCCGAAAGCAGGTTATGAATTCATCGACGTCGAAGCACTCCCGCTGCCTTCGAAGCCTTCTATTCAAACATTCAAATCTATCAGCGCGATGCAGCGCGGAAAAAAGCAGTGCCTTGAGCTCATCAGGGAATTTAAGCCTGACTGTGTCATAAGCACCGGCGGCTTTGTGAGCGGACCTCTTTTGTCGGCAGCGCGAAAAGCAGGCGTTCCCATAATGATCCACGAAGCAAATGCCTTCCCCGGCAGAGCAAATAAGTATCTTTCAAAGGGCGCAGCCCTTGTAATGACAGGCTTTCCGGGACAGGAAAACATCTTCCCCAAGGCAAAGAAAGTTGTCTATACAGGCAATCCTGTCAGGGACATGATGTTCGGAAGGACCAAAGAAGGTTCGAGGAAAGAGCTGGGCATTGATCCGGACCGCAAGATGGTATTCATCATGGGCGGTTCGCTGGGTTCTGCGACACTTACAAAATTCGTTTTCGATATCGCCAAAAAGCCCGAATACAAGGAAGTTTATTTCTTCATCTCTGTCGGAAAACATAATTCCGTTGAGATCACTCCGGATATAAAGGCTATCCCGAATCTCGAGATAAGAGAATATATCGACAGGCCCGATCTTTATATGTCTTCCGCGGACTGCTCGATCCTGCGCGCAGGAGCCGTAACATGCGCGGAGATAACGGCGACGGGCGCGTGCGCGATCATGGTGCCTTATCCTTATGCAGCTCACGATCACCAGACTTATAATGCGAATTCCCTAGCTTCAAAAGGAGCAGGAATAGTCGTAAGCGATGACGACGTAAAAGCGGGCAAATTAGAGCCCGTGCTCATTGATCTTATTAACGATCCCCAAAGACAGGAATCCATCAGGAAAGCAGCTTTAAGCCTTGCAGTAACGGACACCGGCAAGAGAATAACCGATGCCATCAAATCTGCCCTCTGAGATTTCAGGGTAAACTGATAAAATATTGCTATGGATGACAACGAATTAGACAGATTATTCGGAAACGAACCTGAAGATACGGCCTCTGATACCGAAGCGGAAAAGGAAAAGACTCCCGGAAAAGAGTCTTCTGATGAGTCTGCCGAAATAAAGGGATTCGTTGTAAGTCAGTATGAAGGCCCGGAAGATGATTCCGGCGAGGATGAAGACGGGGAAGAAGCTGACGAAGATGCAGAGCCTGAAGAGGATGGAGAGTCAGAGCAGGAAGCTGAAGAATCCGGAGAAGATGAAGAAGTTTCAGACGAAGAAGAGTCTGAAGATGAAGAGATAGAAGAAGACGAAGAAGAGTCTTCTGAAGAATCCGAACCAGAGGAAAGACCCATTAAGAGAACGGCGCCTGAGAATGCCCGGATCAATGCCGGACACAGACAGGCTGCCGCAAAGAAAATACATAAGCCGCAGGTGAAGCTGTCGGGCAGGGGAATATTTGCGATATGTCTTGCAGTCGCCCTTATCGTGATGGTTATTCTTGTATTGTTCCTTCCCGCATTCAGGGTCAGAAATGCCCACATCGAAGGCAATGTCGCATTGAGTGACGAAGAGGTCTTAAACGAGATCGGCCTTGAATATGACGCGCACCTTATGAGCGGCGTAAGCGGCAATATTTTCGATATCTTATGCCTTAATTACGGTAAGACCGAAGAGCGCATCAGAAGGGAGAATCCTTATATCGAGGATATCAGGATCTCCATAAAGCTTCCTTCGACAGTCAATGTCCAGATAAAAGAGCGCAGGAAGGTGTGCTATATCAGGACGCCTGACGGCTATGCCGCTCTGGATAAAGACGGAATAGTCTTGGAGCTGTCTTCTTTTGACTCCAATAAGACCGTAAGACCGGTCATCTGCGGACTTAATGTAACTTCAGCCGAACTGGGCAAAAAGGTCCAGATCAGCAACATGAATGATTACAAGAAGGCGATCATCGTCCTCGGAGCCATCCTTGCAGCCGATAACGCAAGCGTCGGAGGCGATTACCAGATGTTCGAAAACACATCTGAGGTAAGGATCCTGCCGAGCGGCTACATCTTCCTTACGATATATTCGCCGTCAGGGCATCTTACGCAGATAAAACTCAACAGCACAGAGACGATAAGCGACGACATGGCGTGGCTTTTGTACCTCTTTAATGCCGATGCGTTCGATAAGATCACTGCCAACGGCGCGCTCGATATGACCGACGAAGACACTATTTTCAAAGAATACTAATAAAAATACTTGATTTCGCGCAAATAATGCTAATATAAATATGAAAGTTTCTTTACATTCGGACGGCAAATCCCGCTGTTCGTATTGATTGAAACTACTCTTTGGGTTAAAATTTTGAATGGTTAATAATATTTATTTAATCAAGAATTATTTTAATTTGGAATTACAAAAGTCTTTAGGTACGGAGGAACAAAAGGATGTCTGAGAGCAAGCACAGCTATTCAATGGACGAATCTAATGTTGCAAGCATTAAGGTAATCGGCGTAGGCGGCGGCGGAAGCAATGCTGTAAACCGTATGGTCGAGAGTGGTGTTCAGGGCGTCACGTTCATCGCGATTAATACTGACAATCAGGCTCTTGCCCGCAATAAGGCAGAGATCAAGATACAGATCGGTGAGAAGGTCACCAGAGGTTTGGGATGCGGAGCTGACCCGAGTGTAGGTGAGAAGTCCGCTGAAGAGTCCAGAGATGAGATCGCTGAAGCTATCTCCAACACAGACATGCTCTTCATCACAGCAGGCATGGGCGGCGGTACAGGTACAGGTGCTGCTCCTGTTGTTGCTCAGATCGCTAAGGACCTCGGCATCCTTACAGTTGCTGTAGTTACCAGCCCGTTCACTTTCGAGGGCGCTAAGAGAGCTGCTAACGCTGAGCGCGGTATCAGAGAGCTCCAGAAGTCCGTTGACTCCCTCATCGTTGTATCCAATGACAAGCTCCTTGACGTAGTAGACGACAATACAAGCTTCGAAGAAGCATTCAATATGGCAGACCAGGTACTTAAGTTCGGTGTCGCAGGTATTTCTGACCTCGTAGCTATCCCCGGACTCATCAACCTCGACTTGGCAGACGTTACACGTGTCATGAAGGACGCAGGTATCTGCCACATGGGTATCGGCCGTGCTTCCGGCGAAGACAGAGCTACAGTTGCTATCAAGCAGGCTATCAATTCACCTCTCCTCGACACAACGATCGACGGAGCTACAGGTGTTATCCTTAACTTCACAGGCGGAAGAGGAATGCGTCTTTCCGAGATCGATGCAGCTTCATCCATCGTCCGTCAGGCAGCTGCTCCCGAAGCAGAGATCATCGTTGGTGCAGTCGTTGACGATTCACTCGAAGATGAGCTCATGATCACAGTTATCGCTTCCGGTTTTGACGGAACGATCAATGCTTCCGCAGGCCACAGAGCAAGCACATCAGTTCTCTCCAGAGAGAACCCTACTCTTATCACAGCAAGACAGCCTGTTGCTCCTCAGCCGAGAACAGACTATACACCCAGACAGCCCGAGCCCGCACCGGCACCCGTTCCGGTACAGAGAGCACAGCCCGGCTTCAGATTCGGTGATGAGTCAGTTGCACCTGCACCCGCACCTGCTCCTGTAGCTCCCGTTCAGCCTCAGCCCGCACCTGTCCAGCAGGTTCCCGTACAGCCCCAGCCCGCACCGGCTCCTATTCAGCAGCCTGTACAGATGGGCGGCAGACCTCAGGCTAACGTAGCTCCTCAGGCTGAAGAGAAGGCTCAGAAGTCAGCTAAGCCTTGGTTCATGTTCGGTAAGGACGGACAGTAATTAAGGAGTCAGTCCGTGATCTGTCCCAAATGCGGCGCGAACGACGATAAGGTTCTGGATTCAAGACCTACCGATGACGGCTTTGCAGTAAGAAGAAGACGAGTTTGCCTGGTTTGTGGCGCAAGGTTCTCGACCATTGAGAAGATCGAAGGCTTAAAGCCCATGGTCGTCAAGAAGGACGGTTCCAAGCAGCTTTACGATCCGGATAAGATCTTAAGAAGCCTCGACGTTGCCTGCCAGAAGCGCGGAGTATCACAACAGGTCAAAGAGAATATCTGTTCGGATATCACGCATATCGTCGAAGAGAGATTTAATAAAGAGATAACCTCGTCAGAGATAGGCGAGTTTATCATGTCGAAGCTCATGGATATTGACCGCGTGTCTTATGTCCGCTTCGCATCGGTATATAAGAACTTCACCGATCTGGATTCTTATACTGCCGAGATCAACAATTTCGACGTCGGAAGCACTAATTCCGGTGAAGAATAGAAGTTTGTAACACTGTTACAAAAAGGCAATTAACCTAAGAAGTTGTTATCAGGGGTGATCAAATGGCTGCTAATAAGGTTTTGCTCGTAGATGACGATCAGGGCATCATTGAAGTACTTAAACTCTATTTCGAGAAAGAGGGATATCAGGTCTCAACCTGCATGCAGGGAGATAAAGCCGTAGGTGCTTTCCAGGCATTTGCTCCTGATATCGTTATCCTGGATCTCATGCTTCCCGGCATGGACGGCAATGATATCTGCCGTGAGATCAGAAAGACATCCGATGTACCGATCATTATGCTTACGGCAAGAACCGATACATTGGATAAGATCGTCGGCCTCGAATTAGGTGCCGATGACTACATCCCGAAGCCGTTCGAGCCTAAGGAAGTTCTTGCGAGAGTCAAGGCTGTCTTAAGACGTACAGACAAGCGTGACAGCAGCACTGCCGCTACAGAGAGCAAGGACGTTGCAACTGATGTTATTACATATCCCGGCTTTTCAGTTGATAAGATCCGTTATGTCGTAAGTGTTGACGGCAACGAGATCTATATGCCGCCCAAGGAACTTGAACTTCTGTTCTTCCTTGCTTCCAATCCCAACAGAGTATTCACAAGAGAGCAGCTCCTGGAGAATGTATGGGGTTATGATTTCTACGGAGAATCCCGTACGGTTGACGTTCACATCAAGCGTATCAGAGAGAAGATCGAGAATCCCGATAGGGAGCAGAATTGGAGCATAAAGACTGTCTGGAGCAAGGGTTATAAGTTCGAGACGAGGTAAGTTCTATGGCGCCGAGATCCGACGGTAAGCAGGTATCGGCGGGCTTTGCCGTTTTTCTGATCACATTTCTTGTACTCACAACTTTGATTGTATTTGCAGTCTTGTTGTTCCTTTCCTATGAGAATATGTATAACAACCTCATCATGAGGGTTGAGAACGGCACGGAGACAGCTGCTTCGGATCTGGCTTCGGATATTACTTCAATCACATCTCTTCAGTCTGTTCCATTTGAATATACGATCAATGACGACGGCACAGATAATTTCAAGAATTCGAGAATAATCGACAGGTTCGTTAACTCACAGACGTACCGCTCTAACGGCTCTGTCTATATCACCGATAAGAACGGCAAGATCTATTGCCGTAATTCCTATGTCTATGAGATCAACGACAACCTTCTGACGACAGAAGATGGTCCTTTGAAGATCGTCCAGCAGGATGCTTTAGATCTCATTACCAGCGCTGACGAATTCGGCTTTGCGAATATCGGTTCGCACAATACAGGAAGAGTCGTCTCGGTAAGCTGCGTAAAGATCTCCGGAACGCCTTATTTTGTAGTAGTCAGCAACAGTGAGGGCACCGAGCAGACAAAGAACGAATACGTCAACGTCATCTTTATCCCCGCAATGATCGCAATGACCATCGCGATAATACTTTTCGCCGTCTTCGTATACTTCAGCCTCATGCCTGTAAAAGATATCTCTTATGCGATCTCGAAAGTGGCTGAAGGCGATTATTCAGTCAGGGTTAGCCCTAAATATTCAGATCCTGATAATTTCACTACTTTGTCCGTATCTTCCGAGTTTACCGAGATGGGCCAGACCGTCAATAGGATGATCGAATCATTGGAAAACCAGGAGCACGACAGAGAGATGTTCATCTCATCCATCGCGCACGATATCAGGACTCCTCTTACATCCATCAACGGCTTCGTTACAGCCATGCTCGACGGCACGATCCCGGAAGAAAAACAGCCGCATTATCTTGAACTCATCAAGCAGCAGACTGACCGTATCAGAACGCTGGTAATGCAGATGACAGAGGCTTCTTCGCTGTCACATCCCGATCCTGACATGATGGAAGAATTCAACATCAATGACATGATCAACGACATCATCGATAACTTAGAAGCGCAGCTTACCGATAAGCAGATCAGGGTCATCAAGTCATTGGATCCCGGGCCCGGGATCATCGTATACGGCGAAGCGCAGCAGCTTTGCAGAGTCATTATCAACATCATAACCAACGCGATTAAGTTCACGCCTCAGAACGGCGAGATCAAGGTCTCCACTGAGACTAATCCCAAAGCGCGAAAAGTTATCATCTCCGTCGAAGACTCCGGAGCAGGCGTCGAAGAGTCAAAGAGGCAGAGAATATTCGAGAGCTTCTATCAGGCAGATCCTTCCAGAAAAGCGGAAGGATTCGGTCTGGGATTATATATCTGTAAGCAGATACTTGCAGGCCACGGTCAGACGATCGTGTGTGAAGAAGGCAGAGAATTAGGCGGCGCAAGATTTGTATTCTCGTTCCCTTATCCGCCGGAAGATCAGGAGTAAAAAGAATTGGCGGCAAGGAATACAAAGGGTAAGGCACTGGCCTTAAAGATGTACGATGCTCTGTCAACAGAATTTCCTGACAGCACATGTTCTCTTGAGATAGATTGTCCGGAAAACCTGGCCATAAGAGGCATATTGTCCGCACAATGCACCGACAAAAGGGTTAATATTACTGCAAGAGAGCTTTTTGAGAAGTTCCCTGACATGAATGCGATCGCAGCGCAGGATCCTGAGACTATTGCGGCCATAATAAAGCCCTGCGGACTTACGGGTTCGAAGACCAGATCCGTCATGGCTTTCGCGAAGAAGATGACGGGCGAATGGGGCGGAGTAGTGCCCAATGACACAGCACTCCTTATGGAGGTCCCGGGCATCGGCAGGAAGATCGCAAATCTCATCGTAGGCGAAGTCTACGGCACACCTGCAGTCGTCGTCGATACGCACTGCAAGCGCGTCATGAAGAGAGTAGGAATAACAGAGAGCACTGACCCTAATAAAGTCGAGAAGGACATAATGAAGGTATTCCCTGAAGATACATGGATCAGGATCGGACATTTATCTGTCGATCTCGGAAGAAAGTATTGCACTGCACAGTCACCCAAGTGTGACGCGTGTCCGCTTGCATCTTTCTGCGCGGGGAGGATCTGAGGCATATGGCTAATATTCATCTGTCCAATCCCGTCACCGATCTTTACGGCATAGGTCCCGCAGCGGAAGAGCGACTTGCAAAGCTCGATATCTATACGATCTATGACCTGATCGCTTTTATCCCGTGGCGTTACGACGACTGGTCGCAGGTGGGCACCATCGCATCATTTGACATGGCCGACAGATATGACGATAACACGGGCTATGATCTGTCTTTCCGGGGCACGATATCAACCAATCCTTCCGTCAATATAACGAGCAGGAAAAAGCCCCTGACTTTCTTCGTAAGTGACGGTACAGGAAGGATCAAGATGACCTTCTTTAATTCCCAGTATCTGGCAGGAAAGTTTTCGCTGGGCGACGAGTGCTTCGTGCACGGTACGGTTACGCTTTTTAACGGCCAGATGCAGATGGTAAATCCTTATATCGAGAAGGCGGAAAAGATCGAAGACGACGCGCTCGTAAGGCCCGTATATCACTTAACCGCAGGCATCACATCCAATAACATCTCGAAATGGGTAAAGACCGCACTTAAGCTCTGCGGCAACGAGCTTTTATCCTGCATTCCCGAGAGAATAGCGAAGGAAAAAGGCTTTGTATCACCTCTGGAAGTATATGAGAAAGCGCACTTCCCGGCTTCTTTGGAAGAAGCGCGCAAAGCCCGCGAACAATTAGCTTATGAGGAGTTGATCCTCTTAGGCATCGGCATGAAGCTCTACAGCGCCGGACACGGCATAAAGGAAGTCGCAGAGCAGGTAATACCTTCAGGACCTAACGGCATCGACCGCAACATGCTTGCCAGATGGAATCAGATAAAAGGCAATCTCGGATTCACGCTGACAGCAGATCAGACAGCAGCTTTCAGAGAAGTCCAGACAGACCTTATGTCTACTGTTCCTATGAACAGACTTATCCAGGGTGACGTAGGTTCGGGCAAGACCATGGTCGCAGCTTTATCGATGATAATTACCGCTCTGATGGGCAAACAGGCTGTGCTCCTTGCGCCTACATCAGTCCTTGCGACTCAGCACTATAAGACCATCTCCAATCTTATGGAAAACAGTGGTATGGAGCCCGTGCTCCTGCTCGGCAAGACTAAGCCTTCCGAGAAGCAGGAGATCAAGGCTAAGATCGCCGACGGCAGCGCAAGAGTCATTATCGGCACGCATGCGCTTCTGACAGATGATATAGAATTCAAGGATTTGGCGCTCGTTATAGCTGATGAGCAGCACCGCTTCGGCGTTAAGCAAAGAGAGAAACTGCTGTTCAAAGATACGGCCAAAGACGGCACGGTAAAGAGCGTACATAATCTCATCATGACTGCCACGCCCATCCCGAGAACGCTCGCCATGGTCATCTACGGTGACATGGCTACTTCTGTTATCAGGCAGAAGCCTGCGGGACGTCAGGAGATCACCACGTGGTTTGTTAATTCAAAGAAGAGCAAGGCCATAGAGGAGATGATGAGCGTCAAGCTCGCGGCGGGCGAACAGGTATATATCGTCTGCGCCAAGATCGATAAGGACGAGACAGAGTCAGGCCTTGATAACATGGTGGGCGAGCCCGTAGGAGGAGACGAGAGCGTTACGAGCGTTTTCGAGATGAAGAAGATCGTCGATTCGATGAGCAATATCTCGCAATATAAGAGCGCAGTGCTGTACGGTTCGATGAAGGAAAAAGACAAGCTCGAGACGATGGAAAGATTCATCGCAGGCGATATTAAGATACTTATATCAACGACTGTTATCGAAGTCGGCGTGGATAACCCCAATGCCAATGTCATGATAATCATGGATGCTGACAGGTTCGGACTTTCCACGCTCCACCAGTTAAGAGGACGTATCGGAAGAGGCGACAAAAAGTCTTTCTGCCTGCTCGTATCAGAATCCAGGTCTGAACTGGCGCTCTCGAGAATGAAGATGATGTGCGAATCTTCAGACGGTTTTGCCCTGGCGGAAAAAGATCTCGAATTACGTGGTCCGGGCGACTTCTACGGCACAAGACAGCACGGCATCCCTACGCTCCGCGCGGCAAACCTTTATACTGATATGAAGATCGCGACGGAAGCGTGTGAAGCGGTAAACAAGATAATCGAAGAAGGCGGAGAAGAAGCCGACAGACTTAATGATTCGATAAAGAAGATGTTCGAATTAAGATTTGCAAGAAAGATGGAGCAGATGTAATGCCCAGAGTAGTTACAGGAAGATTCAGAGGCGCGATATTGCAGGCGCCGGAAGGTGATAAGACAAGACCTACGACCGATAAGGTCAAGGAGGCCCTGTTCTCCATTATCCAGGCGGATGTGCCGGGATCGGAATTCCTAGATCTTTTCGCAGGGTCAGGCCAGATAGGAATAGAGGCTTTAAGCCGCGGAGCAAAGCGCGCCACTCTCGTTGAGAGGAGCGGACAGGCCGCAGGCATAATCTCTAAGAACATCAGCAAAGTAAGGCTCGACGGCTCTGACGAGATCAGGTTCATGAAGAAGAGCGTAGCCCAGGCGTTAGAGCTCTTAGGGCAGGCCGGCGAGAAATTTGATATTATATTCATGGATCCGCCCTATAAGGACGTACCGGTGAGGCTTGATGAAGCCACGAAGCTGATATCCGAATTCGATATGCTCGCTTCAGGCGGCATGCTCATCGTAGAGCACGACAAGGACTGTGTGATTCCTGAGGAACTTAACGGTCTGAAGCGTGTTCGTTCTTGTAGTTACGGGATTACAGTGATAACATTTTTTAAGGACTAAAACGTCGGAGGACAGTCGTTTGAAGGTAATGCTCTTCCCGGGGACATTCGATCCCTTCACAAGAGGACACAGAGACATCGCAAGAAGAGCCTCAAGGCTCTGTGATAAGCTTGTCATTGCTGTTATGGAGAACGCTGCCAAGAAGCCGATATTTACTCCTGAAGAACGTGTTGAGCTCATTAAGCTGTCGCTTAAGAACGATAACCTTGATAACGTTGAAGTCATGGCCTGGGGCGGCCTTCTGGTCGATCTTTACCAGCAGCTCGGGTGCTGTGCTTCCGTAAGGGGTATCAGATCAGAGTCTGACTTCAGATACGAGTCAGAGCACGCACTTGCCAACCGCCTGCTTTTCTCAGGCTACGACGCGGTGCTCCTGCCCTGCAGAGACGACCTGTCGCTCATCAGTTCTTCGATGGTAAAGGAAGTAGGTTCATACGGCGGTGACATCTCAAAGATGGTGCCGGCTGAGATAATAGATCTTGTTAAGGAAAAACTTTTGAAAGGAAGGAATTAATAATGGAGAACAGCAATTTCAATCAGGGCGGACAGCGTTATGACGCTATCAAGCATATCGATTACCTCATCGATATGGTCAGGGATGCATCAAGCGTTCCTTTCTCCGATAAGTGCTCTATCGAGAGAACAGAGACGATCAATTCACTCCAGATCCTTAAGAATAATCTTCCTGCTGCAGTAGCTCAGTCCAACGATATCGTCGCAAGAGCTCAGGATATCATCAGCACAGCAAGAGAAAAGAATAAGAAGATCATCGATGACGCTAACCGCATGTATGCCATGAAGGTCAACGATCACGAGATCACCAGAGGCGCAAGAGAAGAAGCTGCCCAGATCATCGCTAACGCTGAGGCTCAGGCAGAAGAACTCAGAAGGAATGCTCACATCTACGTTAAGTCCCTTCTTGAGAACGTTAACGAGACTCTCTCAGAGAACATGGCTAAGATCCAGACAAACCTCTCTGAGATCAACACAACTCTTTCAGATTCAGAGTGACGCCGAAAGGTTAACGTTTAAAAACTGTTTTGATGAAAGCACCAGCGGCCGCCTATTGATCAACGCGGCCGCTTTTTCATAGGAGGTATCCTTTCATGATCCTTGGTATTGAGATAGAGAACTTCGATGTTTTCGATAAGGACAAAGCCGGAATACTGATAGATGATTTCTTAGCTGATAAGGAAGCGGGATCGGGTCTTAATGCCCTCCGCGGACTCAACGCGCTGATCGGTCGTAACAGCACCGGTAAGACCTCTTTTATGGGCTGTATGGCATTTCTTAAAGATACCATTACCCAGGGCTGCGCCGTTGCTTCCATCACATACGGCAGGCCCGGCTTTGCCAACATGACTCTTGATATATCACGTCCTTCCGTATTCAGAGTCTTCTTTAAGCTTGAAGATGTTAAGACAGGCAAGCCGAAGTATATCCAGTATGAGCTTGCCATCGCTTCCAACAGGTTTAAGAGCCCTGTCATTGACAGCGAAAAGGTCATCCTCGTGAACTATAAGGATGGCACCCGCGAAGCTCTTACGATCCTTGATGTTAAGCAGGGTAACGGCACGATAATAAATCTCGAAGACAGCGATAAGGCGACCGGTATCGGTGTTGAAGACGAGCACCTTACCGCGCTGAGCCTCTACGGCAAGATAACCGGATACAGGGATTTTGTTCTCCTTTATAAAGAGATATCGCAGTGGTTCTTCTGCAGCTTCTCATCAGAGGAGCAGAGCTCTTACTACTACGAAGGCGGAGCTCCGGGCGGACACAAGCACTTGAACAGCACGGGTTCTAATGTCGTCAATGTTCTCGAATATATCAAGATGGAAAATGAGGAAGAGTACGAGCGCATCGTAAATGACATCAAGGATAAGATCCCCACGATGAAGCGCAAGAAGAATCTTCCGCTGGCGCTTAAGGAGAGCCCGGATAAGCTCTTCTTGTATCTGCTTCTCCTCCGCGACAAGAGACCGCGCTCGACGATCTTCATTGAGACGCCTGACAAGGATCTCTACCACGACATGGTCGATGTATTAAGCGATGAGATGCGCGAATACACGATGCATAACCACTATTGCCAGATCATGTTCTCAACGCACAATCCGTACATTATCGAGACCCTTTCTCCCAAGGAGATATGGATCTTTGAGCGCACCTTCGAAAAGGATGAAGGCGACATTACGATCCGCTGTGCTGGCGCCGATCCGCTTGTCATGGAGATGTTCCACCAGGGCGTAGGAATGGGTGCCATCTGGTACGGCGGACACTTGGATTCCAAGACAGAGGATAACGATTGATCAGGTAAGTTTATGCTGATAGAGATACTTTCAGAAGATAAATCCGGCGCAGTCGTTGTTGAACGTCTCGCCGAACGTATTACAGAGAATGAGGGACTTGATGTTGAAGTCAATGTGCATCCGCACAGGGGCTGCGGCAGCCTTCCCAAAGACATGACGGCCAAGCCGCCGAAGTTTGCAAGCTCGCTTTTGGATCTTTTGCCGTCAGAGCTTCGTGCGTATAACAAAGTCTACGCCGGCAAGGAGATAATCCTCATTATCGCCATGGATTCCGATGACAAGGATCCGCAGGCATTGAGGCAGGAGATATATAACGTGGCATCCAAGTTCGCGCCTGACATCAGAAGCGTTGTGGGAATAAGCACGGAAGAGATCGAAGCATGGATCTTAGGCGATAAGAACGCGATCAAGGATGCTTATCCTGACTGCAATACCGAGATCCTCGATTCCTATGTGCAGGATTCCGTATGCGGCACATGGGAGATCTTATGCAGAGCCATAAGTGAGAACGCTGATGATCTCATCGAGATCGGTTATCCTGCCATCGGTCACTATAAAGCTCTTTGGGCTGAGACTATCTCAAGATACATGCTTCCGCAGAAGAATGTCTCGCCGAGCTTCAACACTTTTAAGATGGCTCTTATAACAGCCTTGAAGAATCCTGTCCCGATCTACCGCAGGCGTGAGTTCTGATGGCAAGACATATCTACGTCCACAATCCTTTTTGCGCGCGCAAATGTCCTTACTGTGATTTCTATTCGGTCACGGACTGTTCATGCACAGAGGCATTTTATAAAGCTGCTATAAGGGAAGTGGAACTGTTAGGCTCGGTAGTAGATGAATCTACCGGTACTAATCCTCTGACTGATATCGAAAACAGGGATACTGTCTATTTCGGAGGCGGTACACCGTCGCTTCCTGACAGCAGCCTTATATGTGATCTTCTGAAGGCTGTCAGGAAGGCCTTTAATATCGCTTCTGACGCGGAGATCACGATAGAGGTAAATCCGTCTTCGGTAACAACGGAAAAGCTAACAGCGTACCATGAGGCCGGTTTTAACCGCATATCGTTAGGAGTGCAGTCTCTGGACGATGAAGTGCTCAAGACGTTGGGAAGACTTCACGATTCTAAGGGCGCAATTGAAGCGATCGATAAGATAAGAGATGCTGGCTTTACGAATATCTCTGCGGACCTTATCACGGGCGTTCCGGGGGAGACTCTTGAGGGAATAAAAAGAGACATTAAGACATTTCAAGAGCTCGGCATAAAACACATAAGCACATACTCCCTGATGCTTGAAGAAGGCACTGCTTTTTACGACAGATATAACAAGACGATCGAAGATTATATCTCACCAGAATTAGAGCGTGAGATGTATCACGGAACGCGTGCGTTCCTGAATGAATCAGGTTATGAAACATATGAGATATCCAACAGTACTTTGCCGGGCTTTAAGAGCATCCATAATTCCTCTTACTGGAACTCTTGCGAGTACTTCGCTATAGGCGCGGGAGCGCACGGATTCTTAGGTGATCTCAGATACGGCCACAGAGACGATGTAAGGGCTTACATCGAAGAAATGAATACGTTTACGTCTGATGATTACAAAGCCTTCTTAGAGGGCAATAAGAGCGATCTGAGGTCGCTTTATATCGAAGAGGAGCTTGCCCAAGAAGATAAGATGCGTGAAGTCGCATTTTTAAGACTCAGAACAACAGAAGGAATCCTTCTTGATGAGTTTAAAAAGGTCTTTGGTGTGGAGTTCGAGGATGTTTTCGATAAGGCCGTAAAGAGCAACATTGAGAAGGGCTTGCTTGAGCGCAAACAAAGAACGCTCCGGTTAACACGGAGCGGTCTTGATCTTGCTAATGTTGTAATCGAAGATTTCCTTTAACCTAAAGCCTTTGCAGCTGCTTCCTGAGCTTCTCTGTACTTGGCTTCATCAGCCTTTCTGATAGCTGTACGCATGATCTTGCCGCTGGTTGTCTTAGGGAGCTCATCAACGAACTCGATTACTCTCGGATACTTGTAAGGAGCTGTAGCGTTCTTAACATGGTTCTGGAGTTCCTTAACGAGCTCGGGTGATGCCTTCTCCTTGTAAGCCTTTGTGAGGACGATAGTTGCCTTAACAACCTGGCCTCTCATAGGATCAGGAACAGCTGTTACAGCGCACTCGAGGACTGCATCGTGTGTCATGAGGGCACTCTCAACTTCGAAAGGTCCGATACGGTAACCGGAGCACTTGATAACGTCATCGTTTCTTCCTACGAACCAGATATAGCCCTCAGGATCTCTCCATGCTGTATCGCCTGTGCTGTAATCAGCACCGGGCCACTGTTCAGCCATTGCTTCAGGATTCTTATAGTACTCACGGAAGAGTCCGATAGGCTTTGCAGATGCGTTCTTGATAACGATGTTGCCTACGATACCGTCTTCTACCGGAACACCGTTGTCGTCAAGAAGCTGGATGTCGTAGATAGGCGTAGGCATGCCTGTGGAACCGGGCTTTACGTCGATCCAGGGGAAGTTTGCGAAAAGAACGCTTCCTTCTGTCTGGCCGAATCCTTCGCGGATCTCAAGACCTGTGTATTTCTGCCACTTGTAGAATACTTCAGGATTCAAAGGCTCGCCTGCCATTGAGCAGTGCTTGATGGAAGAGAAATCATATTTAGTAAGGTCTTCCTGGATGAGATATCTGTAGATCGTGGAAGGTCCGCAGAATGAGTTGAGCTTGAGCTTTTCCATGATCTCGAGCATTCTTGCTGC
>JAEEGF012377371.1_pt1 | contig 33612 bp, 21 predicted proteins | sample 9134171 | NCBI WGS metagenome assembly JAEEGF01 (sample SAMN16246542, study PRJNA631951) | gut metagenome | biome: gut microbiome; feature: rumen; material: AP-attached | host: Bos | place: Iran: Karaj | collected 2018-10
GAGCCTCGCTGAGGCCGGATATTGCATGAAGGATCTGGAGGGAACTTTCTATCTTCTGGACCATGGCCTTGATGTAAATAACTTGGTCAATGAGCCTGTGGAGTGTACTTTTGCGGATGGTAAGATAAGCGGTTCTTTTGAGGGCAGCTATGAGATTGCAGAGGGCAGCAACTTTATCACAATTACTTCGGGCGATGTGACCTACAAAGGTGTTATGATAAACATGAAGGATGAAGCGGGGAACAATACCCTGTGCTTCACCGCAATTGGAAGCAACAATCATTCTGTATGGGGTGTGAAGTACCTGGCAGATGAAGGGGAACAATAAACGACAGCTTTTTTAGAGAGGGAAAGAGTTATGGCAAAACTGGTTATCAATGAGAACAGAAAGATGGGAAGGATCGAGCCCGAAGTTTACGGACATTTCTCAGAGCACCTGGGAAGATGTATCTATGAGGGCCTCTATGTCGGAGAGGATTCAGATATTCCCAATGTGAACGGCATGAGAAAGGACGTTGTTGACGCCCTTAAGGAGATCGAGGTTCCGGTACTTCGCTGGCCAGGCGGATGCTTTGCCGATGACTACCACTGGATGGATGGCATCGGGGACAAGGCTAAGAGAAAGAAGACCATCAACAATTACTGGGGCGGAGTTATGGAGGACAACAGCTTCGGAACTCATGAGTTCATGGAACTTTGCCGCCAGCTGGGATGCAAGACCTATGTAAACGGCAACGTGGGAAGCGGACACGTACACGAGATGAGCCAGTGGGTTGAGTATATGACCTATGACGGAGTATCTCCCATGGCAGACCTTCGCAGAAAGAACGGCCATGAGGAGCCCTTCAGGGTTGATTACTTCGGTGTTGGAAACGAGAACTGGGGCTGCGGCGGAAACATGAGACCTCAGTACTATGGCGACCTTTACAGGAATTACCAGACATTCATCAGGATGTACGATCCTGAGAAGCCCATCATGAGAGTTGCCTGCGGCGCTAATAACGACGACTATTACTGGACTGAGGGCGTTCTTGATACATGCTTTGATCATGTGCCCAAGGAGCAGCACGGCTTTATGGATCTCATTTCCCTGCACTACTACACAATTCCGGGAACATGGGAGAACAAGAACCGCGCTACAGAGTTTAATGATGACGATTACTTTGAGACTCTTTTCAAGGCTTATCGCATGGATCAGTACATTAACGGCCACACAGCCATCATGGACAAGTACGATCCCGAGAAGAAGATCGGTCTTTCAGTAGATGAGTGGGGAACATGGTTCCAGGTTGAGCCCGGCACAAATCCCGGATTCCTGTATCAGCAGAACACAGTCAGAGACGCGCTGGTAGCAGGTATCACACTCAATGTATTCAACAAGCACTGCGACAGAGTTAAGCTTGCCTGCGTAGCACAGATGATCAACGTACTCCAGGCTGTCATTCTCACAGACAAGGAGAAGATGCTCAGAACTCCTACATACCATGTATTCCACATGTTCCGCCATCACCAGGGCGCAGACCTTGTTGATAGCGCAATCCTGAATGTGGGCGAGACCGGTCCTGAGGAGTGGAAGGTTCCTGAGATCACTGAGTCTGTATCAGTTAAGGACGGCATCGTAACCATCACAGTAAACAACCTGTCCAAGGAGTCCAAGGAGCTTGATATCGAGCTCAACGAGGACAGGGACTACGAAGTTGTTGAAGCCAATGTTCTTGAGGGCAGTGATGTACATGACTACAACACCTTCGAAGATCCCGACCACATCGCTGAGAAGGCCTTCACTGGTTATGAGAAGGTGAAGAGAGGACTTAAGGTTACTCTTCCTGCAGCAAGTGTTGTGGAGATCCGCGTGAAATAATCAGATATAGAGCATGTCCGCCTCTGCATTTTGCAGGGGCGGTTTTATTATTTGGGGATATGTAGTAAAATGCTACTTATAGACAATTTCTAAAAAATAACATTGGAAAGAACGTGCCAAAGTGATTTGAGAATAGATATGAAAAGAGGGTGAAAAGGGGTAAGTGATATGCCACAGGAAAGAGATAAAAACGGACTTACGGAAAAGGAATTCCTTGATAGCTATACTGATACCATATATGAAAGACCATCTGTAACGACAGATATACTGGTACTTTCAGTGGATGAAAGTTTTTCCAAGCTGAAGGTGTTGCTGGTCAAAAGAGACGAGCACCCGTTCCTTGGCTGTTTTGCTCTTCCCGGGGGATTTATAAGGCCCGAGGAAACGGCTTATCAGGCGGCTGCCAGGAAACTATATGATGAGACAGGGCTTAAAGATATCTATCTGGACCAGATTTACACCTTTACACGACCGGGGAGAGATCCGAGAAGCTGGATCATGAGCATCGCATATCTGGCGCTTATCCCTGAGTGCTGCGAGGTGAATTCAAACGCTAAGTGGTTTGACCTGGAGATCGGGCAGGGCAAGATAAAACTCAGCAACAGGGAAATGTTTGCAGACATCACTTATGGAATAAAGGATGAAACCTTCAAAAACGGAAAGATCTCATACGAGAACTGGGTTGCGGGAAAGATATCTGAGGACGGACTCGCCTTTGACCACATAGAAATAATTATCGAATCAATCCTTAAGCTGCGAAGTTCCTTTGAGCACAGCGACCAGGCGTTCAATATGGTGGGAGAGACCTTTACACTTCCGGATCTACAGGCTCTGTATGAGCTGGTCCTTGGCAAAAAACTGTACAAGACCAACTTCAGGGCAATGGTTGCCCCGAAGATCGAGGCGACGGGACAGAAGATAAAGTCTTCCACCAGCCACAAGATGTCTGCGGAGTACAGATATGTTGCAAGCTGAGCAGACTTGTGTGGATACCGGATCAGATACAATACAGGTCTGATCATGAATGGAGCAAAGCGGTTTGAAATAATACTGAACTAAGGATATAAAAGGTATGCATGTGCTTTGAATCATCGACACAACAGCCATTACAGAAGAGCCTCAAAAGTTATGAGGCCAAGATACCCAAAACAGCTCTTATATAGAGTGTTTTAAGCAAACCCAATTTCATTTGGGTTTTTATTTTATGTATTGACAAAGTAGCAAAACACTACTAATATACAATCAAGAAATACATAGGTAGCAAATGACTACTAATAGGCTGCTTATCAAGAACTAATCAATACCTTACTCACGTATTACCAGAAGCAAGGCCAGTAAAACCAACAAAGAAGCACCCCAGCAAACCTAATTAAAACCACAAAACCAGAAAAAACAAAAATCCACAGAACCGCAAAACCACAGAACCACAAAACCGCAAAACCACTAACAAGGAGGAGCAATATATGAGATTCAAAAAGTTTATGCCAAACGATTACGTAATGGTCGTAAAGAATGGAAACGTCATCAGGGAGGGCATCGGCCTGTCAGTCTTCTACAACGAACTGACCACCAATATCATGGTAGCTCCGTCAACAGCTTTTGACGGAAATTTCGCCTTTGACGATCCGGTGACTTCGGATTACCAGAGAGTATGCGTCCAGGGTGTTACAACCTACACCATCGCAGATTACGGAAAGGCCGCACAGATGCTGGACTTCTCCTACAGCCAGCAGATACCTGTCAAAGAAAAGACAGCAGCCACCATGGCGGTTCTCGAGAAGAGAATCAACAACATCATCAAGGCCATAGTCATTAGGGAAGTCAGCAAAAGAGATGTCAGAACGATCATAAGAACTGCTGATGAAATGGCAGCCACTATCACGGAAAACCTGGCACAGGATGAAGCAATCGAAAAGCTTGGAGTCAGCATCACTTCCGTAAACATCCTAGGCATCAGCCCCAACGCCGAGACCAGAAAGGCCCTCGAGGCAGCAGCCAGGGAGCAGATCTTAAAAGAGCAGGATGACGCCATCTACATGAGAAGAAACGCTGCTATCGAGCAGGAGCGTGTCATCAAGGAAAACGAGATCAACACCGAGATCAAGGTCGCCGAGAAAGAGCGTGAGAAGGAAGAAAAAGAGCAGGAAATGAAGCAGTACATCCAGAAATGCGAGCTGGATATGAGGAAGGAAGAGCAGGAAAGAGAACAGGCCATGAGGCTCAAGGAGATGCAGGCTGAGCTGGCAATGGAGACAGAGAGGCAGGAAAAAGAACTTGTTCTGAAGGAAAAGGCTACAGCCAAGAAGCTCCTCATCGAGAACAAAGAGGTTGAAGGCAAGATCGAGATCGAGAAAAAGAACAAGGAGTACACACTTCTCGAAGCCGAGAACGCAAAGACCAAAGCGGATCAGGAAACATACGCTCTCGAAGGCATCATAAGAGCATACAACAACCTGAATGTTGCACTTATTGAAGCCTGCGCAATGACACAGATGGATCCTGCCACATTGATGGCAAGAGGATTCATGAGCATCGGAGAGAACGCGGACAAGATTGGTAACTTCAATCTGACTCCGGACCTGTTGCAGACTATCGCAAGAGGGATTAAGACAGAGATCGCGCAATAATCAAAAGACAGAAGTAACTTCAGGAGGCGGACATGGCTGACAGGGGCATGAACAAAGTAATCCTCATAAAGAGGCGCACAAGATACGAGGAACTTAAGAGGCGCTACAATACCGTAGAGCAGGCCAGATTCTACATTGAGCATCTGGGAGCTGACTTTTCGGATTACGAGAAGGAAGACAAAACCTACAATGAAGCCCTTGAAGCCATCCGTCGCCTCGTCCGCCCCTGCGCAAGACTCCAGGAGATCGACAGGGAGTACATCCCAAACATGATCTTCGGAGAAAAAGACATTGTCATAGCCGTAGGTCAGGACGGACTTGTGGCCAACACCATGAAATACCTTGACGGTCAGCCGCTCATAGGAGTAAACCCCGATCCCACAAGATGGGACGGGGTGCTTCTCCCCTTCGAAGCCGGAGATATCGAGAGAATTCTTCCCACAGTTATCAATGGTGATTTTTCTGCAAAAAGTGTTACAATGGGCAAGGTGGAATCAAAGGACGGCCAGGTTCTGTACGCAGTCAACGACTTCTTTATCGGAGTGCAGAATCACACCTCAGCCAGGTACCACATCAATTACAGAAACCGGATTGAAAATCAATCGTCATCGGGAATCATCATCTCCACAGGCTTTGGAATGACCGGCTGGCACAAATCTGTCATGGCTCAGTTCAACGCGATGGCCAGGGTCTTTAACCTTGGAGCCGCAGCGGAGCCCGCCTACGACTGGAGCGACAGGAATCTCACTTTCCAGGTGCGTGAGCCCTATCCCAGTAGATTCACACAGGCAGAGCTTGTATACGGACAGATAAATGAGAGCGAGAATCTCATCCTCACCTCGGACATGAGCGAGAACGGAGTGGTGTTCTCCGACGGGATCCTTGACGATGCGATCGAATTCAATGCCGGAATGCAGATAAAAATCGGTGTCGCAGACCGCACAGGAAGGCTTGTGACCACCTAAAAGGAGACCGCATGAGTTCAAATTTTGAGAGATTCTTCGACAGCGAGGGCAGTGTAAGGGAAGGAGTTCTGGAGGCTAACCTTTGGCTCAGATACCTTACCCGCACGGACAACGTGTATGTAAACGCAGAGAGGCTTCAGAGCATGGGAAGCCTTTCGGGAAAAGAAACTCTCATGTATGTCATGCGGACCCTGGATATACTTGATGAAATAGCAGAACGGGACGGACTGTCGCATGAAACGACGAACGTAATAAAAGAGACGCTCAAGTGGTCGGAGGTTGCCAAGGGCGGTCTTGCCGCCGAAAGAGCAGCGTGGATCAAAAAGGGCTACCCTCTGGACATCCACAATCTGGCATCCGCAGAGATCTACAGGGATGCCACAGGAGACGACGGACTTATCTACACCCTGATCAAGACCCATGGCATAGTCGGACAGGCTATAAGGGGCGAGATTTCTTTTGCCGCAAACAGCGTTCTTACAGGGATAAAAAGAGATGACTTAAGGGTCCTTCTCATGGCGCTCAACGAGTGCATCATAAGGGCTGTGAGCGGTGACCTTTGGAATAACGTCAAGAGAAGCGCCGAGTCTCACATAGACGAGATCATCCGAGGGGATATCCACGAGTATTCGCCGCAGCACAGGCTGCAGAAGCTGTGTCCGGGCGAGATAGAGTTCTTTGACAACGACGTGAGATTCTTTGAGGAGGAAATCTTCCCGAGGTTTGAGCTTTGGTACTTCGAAGCGGCACTTTCCGACTTCAATATGGGACAGATAAGGACCATACTTTCCAACGCGCTTAAGGTTATAGAGCCGCTTGGAAAAGAGATATCACACCTGAACTTTAAACCTCTGGCTGACAATCTTTACTACGACTACGAGGGCAAAAAGCACGTAAACATCTACAAAAAGCGCATAATTGAGAAGTATATTCTTGATGCCTCGGTGCAGAATGTCGACATAGACATTAAGACACAGAACGGCTCCGCATACATTGACTTTAAGTTTTCGCCTGTGTGCGAGAAGCTCATCGACTTCTGCGTGGAGGCAGAGAGATGCGGGCTTCTGACCTTTGAGAAGAGCATAATTGTCCTCTACGACATGTTCGGATTCAGGCGTGATGCCTTTGACAGGCTTAACAACGAAGATAAGTACTTAAAGACCATGAATAACGTGTCGGAGAGTACGAAGGATGGAATCATCGATTACGTGGCCGGCGGAAGCGTCGTGGATGTAGGCTCCGGCGGAGGTATCCTTTTAGACAAGCTGGAGAGCAAATATCCCGAAAAGATTGTGATCGGAACGGACATTTCTGCCAACGTGATCGAAACGCTGAATAGCAAGAAGAACCGCGAAGGCCACAAGTGGGAAGTGCGGGTGCATAACTTTGTGGATGAAAAGATGGCCCCCAGGGTGGGGAGCGTTATCTTTTCCTCAATTCTGCACGAAATCTATTCTTATACTGAGACGGAGAACGGAAGGTTTGAAATCAGCAGTGTGAAAAGAGCCCTCAGAAACGCCTATGAAAGTCTCGAAGATGGCGGAAGAATCATCATAAGAGACGGTGTAAAGACAAAGGGAAGCGCCGTAAGGAAAATAAGATTCAAGACTCCGGCAGGCCTGGATTTCTTTAAGAACTATCAGAGAGACTTCAAGGGTCTCAAGGACATCCCGGAAGAGATGAAGGTGACTGAGATTGACGAGGAAAACCTCACAGTCACCGGAGATATCAATTTTATCAGGGAGTTCCTCTACACCTATACCTGGGGTACTGAGAGCTACGCCCACGAAGTTCAGGAACAGTTTGGATACTTCACGCTGGAGGAGTATAAGAATTTCTTTACGGAGCTGGGAGCGAAGATCATTTTTGCAGAAGAGCTGCTGGAGCCGGGATATCCGGACAACCTGGGCAAATACTGCGACCTTCTTGATGAGAACGGAAATGAGACAGAATACCCGGAATCCAACTGTATCATCGTAATTGAAAAATAATATCGTCAAATGGAATTAAAAGCCCTGCGCATCGCCATGTGCAGGGTTTTGTTATTTTGTTTATCGTATTTTTATGGGGCTGTTAATCGTTTTCACATTATAATGTTAGTAGGTATTTTCCCAAACAATACCCTTATTCGTATAAATAAGCTGAAAGTATTGATTTTTTGTAAGGTTTGAGGTTTAAATTATGCCAAAATTTGAAGATTATCAGCAGAAGAAAAAACAAAACGAGGACATGAATGTGTTCTATGCATCCAGGGAAGCGGAAACATTAGGCACCAAAAAGGAGCTTTATGTCAACTTCCCTGAGAAGAATGATTTTGAATATACGTTGGACAGGCGTCTTCAAAACACTACCTTTGCGGAGAGGACAGAATATTACTTTGAAAATACAGAGCTGATGAAGCAGAAGGTGGTGCGTTATTACAGGCTCAGCGGCGACAGCAGTGACCCTGAGGATAACAGAGCCGCTGAGGTTGAAGCCCACTCAAGACAATACACCAATCACTGGGCGCGTAAGAGAAAAAGCGCTGCCATGAATGCTGCCATAAAGTTTGACAAAGCAGTCAGACTTCAGGAGCAGCTTAAACATGCCGAGAATCTCACGCCCTATCAGACGTTTGAAAAAAGAGAAAAGATCATGCGCCTCAGGCTGGATGGTATGCTTGAGGCTGCAAAAGTAAAATCAGAGAGTGCTGCTCACGAGGAATATTTAAAGAGCAAGGCAAAAGTCTCCTGCCTTACCATAATCAGCGATCAGCTTGATAACCTGTGGAAAGAAGAAGAAAAAAACGTTGATGTTAATCAGCGCAAGAAGTTTATGAAAAAGCAGAAGGCTATAGAAAAAGAACTGCTGCAGGCCAAACAGAGCTTTCGTGCCAGTGCCGGAAACTTTGAAGAGAAGTGGCTGTCTAAAAACAGAAGAGAATTTGATGATCTTGATTTTTCAAACCCCGTACTCAGCGAGGAGAAAAACAGGACTGTAATGCCACGACCTGCCTTAAGTAAACAGGGTAAAGATTTACAAAAGGAGCTCAATCTGCTTAATCGCGATGGTGGAATTAACGAGTTCCCGAGGAGAATAACGCTGAAGGACAGGAACGCCAATCTTTTGACCGGCAGGGATACTGAGGCTAAGGAGTGGAACGATAAATATAATCTGGCCCAGAATGAAAACGATCTTGAGACCCAGAAGGCCATGATGATGGAAGAGATCAGGGTCATGATGGATTATCCTCTGCCTTCCATAAAAGAAATCAAGCAGAAAGGGACTGTTTATTTCCTGAAGAAGGATTTTCAAGGCCTTTACAGAATGATAAACACCACAGCCCCCGGAATTGTTAAGCTGGCAGAAGTTAAAAACCAGGGTCTGCCTGAAAATGAGAAAGTAGAGGCCGGTATGTCGAAATATCTCGGTGAAAAGCCGGATATCATGACAAAAGCCGCTGCATTTATCGCCTTTGGTGAGCTGCTTGATGAAGAACTGAAAGCATATTATAAACTTGGAAAAGCAGAGGATGGATCATATATATTCAGGCCGGGAGCAGTGCATGACAACGCCTGGATTATGGAACTAATGACCAATTACGAGAATCAGCTTAATCTCCTTGATGAGCAGGAGGTGACTGTATTTGAGCAGGAAAACAGGAATCAGCTGTCCGTTGAAGAGGAGAGAGTACAACTGCTAAAGATCAACGGCAATATGACGGAAGAAATGCGCGAGCTGTATCACAAAATCAATGTGACAGTAGTTCCGAGAAGCACAGCGGCAAAACTTGCAAAACAAGCGCTAAAAGACCTTCCTGGGCTGTTCGGGAATTTCGAGTTTCCGAATAGGAACCAGTTTAATAATGACTGGCTTGAAAATAAGCTTAATGAGAATCCGAGAGAACTGCTGAACGTACTTGGAAAGGCCAGGGCGCTTATGGACACTGCGCAGGACAATGCTGAGCTTATGAATTATCAGAATGAGCATCCTGAGTTTACCGCCAAACTCAATGCGGCGGCGCAGCTGGCTGACCATTGCAGAGACACGTTAAGATATTTATATTCAATAGATGTGGGAACCTACCTTGACAAGTGTGAGATGATAAGTCCGCTGTCTGACGAGGAGAGAGTCGCTTTGGGCGAAACCCTTACACAATCGGGATATAAGTATGGCCAGTGGGTAAAAAACGTTGCCGAATGGAAAAAAGATGATGACGCTCTTAAGGCAGATAAGACAGCAGATGATCAATTGGAGGAAGAAAGTAAAAACATAGTTAATCACCGGTTTAACTACAATTATTTCAAAGCTGCAAAAGAGAGCAACAGGGTGGTATTCCATCCTGTGTTCAGAGCGCGCATAAGAAATGCTCAGACTAAAAGGGCCACCGGTGAGTACAAGGCATTTAAAACCGACCAGCATTTTAATATTTATGAAACTGCCGGGACTATGCTGAAGTCCGTGAAATATAACGATGACTTTACGCCTGCTACATATGAAGACCAGCAAAAGCACGAGTGGAATGACAGATGGACCAAGGCGATAGAAGATGGAGATATGAACACTATCTCAAGTATGTCTATGGAGGGACTCCCTGAGGTCCTTTCCATGCAGCTTCCTAATCCTGACGAGCTCAGGATGTGGGACTGGGTCGGCAAACAGCTGGAGAAAAACTCAATGAGATTCTTTGAGACTATGAGAAGAGTGTCAGGGCTTTTCAGCCTTGCAAACCAGGTGCCGCAGCTTAAAAAGTTCATGCTCGAGCATCCTGCCCTGATCAAAAAGACAGAACTCATGCTCATTCTCAGGGATTACGCCAATGACTATATGAATGGGGTGCATAAGGCCGGATTTGACTTCAGAGTCAGTGAGAAAAACAGGGGTCAGAAAAATACAGCATGGGTATCAACCATGAATGCGGTCAAGGTGGACCCCATGATGCATGCCCAAGGGGTTGCCTACGAGGTAAATTATTGGAAGTATGCCGACAAGTTTTCCAATGAATACTATGCAATTCGCAAAGCTGATAAGAAGACGCAGGCCTATTGGAGACAGCAACAGCAACTGCAAAAGGAAAAACAGGACGCATTTTTACAAGGAGTGGAAAAGGACAAAAAGAGTAATCTGCCTGATTTCGATGAGTCTATGATAGAGAAGGTGGATGAGGAGTTCTCTTCTGATGAATTCGACAAGGATATTGAGGGAATTAAGAATGTAAATACAGACTTTGTACCTGACAGCTTCCTTGACGATGTTATTGAAGAGAAGAAACCTGCGCCCAAGTTCTTGTTCAAGAGCAGGGAAGAGGCCGAGGAAGATGGAGAGATAGAAGAGGACGAGGAACAGAACAAGGAAGAATTCGTAGAAGAGAAAAAGGAAGTGAAGCGTCCTGGAACCAAGTTCTTGTTTAAGACTAAGGAAGAGGAAGAGGCAGAGGAAAAGGAAAAAGAGAAAAAGGGAAAAGAGAAAAAGGGAAAAGAGAAATACCAAAGACGAATAGGCGAGCATGAAGACTTAAGAACAGTAGCGGAAGTAAGGGAAGAAGAGGAAAGAAAAGCTAAGGAACTTAAGAAAATCCAAGAAGAAAAAGAAGACGAGAAAGAAGAGGACAAGAAGGAAGATAAGAAAGAGGACTTCGACCTTGACAATGTGATAATGGTCCGTGAAGATTTAAGGACCCGCAGGGAAATTCAGGAAGAAGAAGCAAGGAAAGCCGGAAAGATCATGGACGACATGGTGAAGCAGTATCCTTTCAGAGAGCTTAAATATACCAAGGCATATATTAAAGATGCAGGTACGATCAAAAAGAAATATGAAAAACAGGAGTATGCCTCCAATGACTGCTGGTCCTGCGCAGGACCTGCTATCCTGAACCACCTGCTTCATAAGGAGAAGGGCTACAAATACGTGACGCAAAAGGATTTCAGAGGTTTTGAGCCTAAGTTCCTTAAAGCTGAAGATATGGGACTTGATGAAGGCGATGTGGAAACTCAGAAAGTTGATATCATGACCTTCACAACATTAAACAATGACGAGGACAGAAAGGGCTCTCCGATTGGAAATCCTTATCTTATAGCTGATTTTTATTTCAAGGAGCTTGCGAAATATCCTGCACATAAAAACACTGCAGTGCGCAAAATGCTTTTTCAGGTTAAAAAAGCTGTCGATCACCAGAGAGGAATAATTTATACCAAAAATGAAAAGGGAAATATTATCGGCAGAAAGCGAATCGGCAAAAACAGGGCGGCTGTCCACAATCTTCAGCAGCAGTTCCGGGATACCGTAACAGCGGCGATAAACAAGGATGCGGCTGTTGCCATGTACTATCACGGACACTATTATGTCATCACCGGCATAAACGGAGATACGCTTGAAGTCTGCGACTCACTTAAGAAATATGCTTCAAAGACTCTGAATATTCAGGATGTGATAGGACAAAATGAAAACAGTGACCCGTTGCTGCGCCCGGTAGAGCTTGTATGGCTCGATAAGATACAGGATCCTGACGGACTTGCGAAAGAGTTTAAGGGCCTCAAATATGATGAGAAGACCGGAGCTTTTTCCACAGATCAGGAGAAATTCTCAGACAATGTGGCACATGTAATGGGCGTGGATGTGGCAAAAGAGCCTGATGAACATCCGGAAGACGTATCGTCCTACATCGAGGAGCGCATATATGTGCCTAAAACTTTTGACAAAACGGTAAATATCATACAGGAAAAGAAATAATCACATTAGAAAAAGCCGGCTGCTATGCCGGCTTTTCGTTTTAGTGGACATTTACAACTGTTCCGATACCAACCATTCCGAACAGCTCTTTTGCTGCATCGTGAGAGATGTTGACGCATCCGTGGGATCCGTTTGTCTTGTAGATCTCACCGCCGAATTTCTTTCGCCAGGTGGCGTCGTGAATACCGCATCCTCCGGGGGAGAATGGAAGCCAGTAGTCTACCCAGTTTTTCCAGGTGGGACCGGTTAAGTACTGGCCGGGAACGTGGGCGTAGATCGCGTAAACACCTGTCGGCGTCTGCCTGTTTTTGGATACATCGCCTGATACACAGTCGGTCTCGAAAACCACATTGCCGTCAAGGATGTAGGTGACATGCTGGTTTTCCAGATCTATGTCGATGTAGGTGTTAAGGGGCTTGCCCTCCGCTTCTTCCTGGGCATTCTGAAATCTTCCCTCATAGACGCCAAAAGTGACGTAGTGATTTATCAGTGCCTTCTGGCTTGTGCCCACCGCGGCAGCTACATCCGGGTATCTCTCGGCGTAGTAGACAGGGTCGAATCCGGTTGCATCAGCCTTTACGGGAATGGCTAAGAACACTAAAAGTGAAAGTATAATTGGAATAATTCTTTTAAACATACACATTTTCCTCGATATTTCCGAACTTATGTACCTTCATTATACTCAATAATTTCTAAAAAGTGTATAAAACCCCTGCACATCAGCATGTGCAGGGGTTCTAAGTCTGTATTTATACGATTTCTATTGGGCTGTAAGCCATCTTCACATTGATGTCCTGGTTGTAGTTGCCAAAGCCTCTTCCAAAGATCGTGAGTCCGCCGATGTGGGCTGCGTCGTCAGGAACTTCAAGTTTCAGCTTCAGCGCGCTCTTGGAAGTGAGCCCGAACTGATCGATGGTCACATCTGAGATCTTGAGTCCATCAATGAATGTTCCCTTGTGGTTGATTACCAGCATTTTGAGGAGTCCGTACTGGTTCCAGTTGGGGAACCACCAGTCCGGTGTGAATATGCCCTTTACATCTCCGAAGTCACCTGGGGAGGTCCAGGTCCCAAGGAGTGTTCCGTTGAGATAGAAGTAAATATCCGAGGGCCATACATTGTTTACGCCGGGTGCCTCTGAGCTCAGCTCCAATGATACACAGATTTCGTCAATTCTCTGATTGGCAGGAACAAAGTTTGGAATGCTGTATTCCACATAGCCCTTGGTGAACCAGAGGATATCTGCCTCGTACCTGTCGGGATGGGCGAAATACCTGGTGTCGTCCACTTCTCCGATGATCCTTGTGCTGGTGGCAAGACCGCAGGTGGGGAATACGGAATAGTCGGAGAAAAGACCGACCTTGATATCCGTGGTGTATATATTCTCACTTTCGGGCTTGTCCTGGAGATCAATGAGGATCTTGTCCAGATGCACTGAGCAGACCTTCTGGTTGCCGTGGCCGGGAGCCTCGGAGGAAACGGTGACAACACCGCATTCCTCGAGTTTTTTTATGTGGCTGGTGAGAGCTCCGTTTGTTATGTTGAGGCGCCCTGCCAGCTCATTCATGTTCATGGCATTTTCGCTTAAAAGTATCTTGATGATCTCTATCCTGACGTCAGAGCCCAGAGCCTTGAAAAGCTCCCTTCCCTCGTCAAGTGTCTTTATGTGCAGCATAAAATACCTCGTCCTTTATGTCTTTTGCAATTATATTAACAAAAATTATAAGGTCATTTCATTCCGAGTACAAGCATCACTTGATTCCGCTGATGGCGATGGACTCGATGATGACTCTCTGGAACAGGAAGAACAGCACCAGAGTTGGCAGCATGGCAATAACCGAAGCCGCCATGATCAGAGCATAGTCACTCTGGATCGCGTAGTAGTGGTTAAAAGACCTGATGACAACCTGCAGTGTCCACTGTTTCTCGCTTCTAAGGAAGATAGTGGGTGCAAGATAGTCGTTCCAGATTCCCATGAACCAAAGCATAAGCTGTGTTCCCAGAGCTCCCTTCATAAGGGGAAGGAAGATCTTCCAGTAGATGCCGAAGTAGTTGCAGCCGTCAATCTTTGCAGCGTCCATCAAATCTGAAGGGATGCTGTAGAGGTTCTGCCTCAAAAAGAAGATCATGCTGACATTTCCAAAGCATCCGGGAATGATGAGCGGTGCCAGTGAATTGGTCCAGCCCAGTTTTGTGAAAAGAACGTACTGGGGGATCATAACTACCGCGAAAGGTATCATGATGGTTGCAAGAAGTGCCAGGAAAAGAGCGTTTTTGCCGCGGAACTCCATCTTCGCAAAGGCAAAGGCTGCAAGAGATGAAGTGAATCCTCCGATCAGAAGCACGGGGATCTCAACCTTTATTGTGTTGATGATTCCGCTGATGAACTCGCCCTTCTGGAGCACCTGGGAATACTTTCCTATGAGGATCGGATCCGGAATAATGGTCAGGGTTCCGGAAAGGATCTGGTTTTTGGTCATGAAGGATGTTGCCACCATGTAGATGAGCGGGAACACCATTGTTATTGCAAAGAGAAACAGTACTATAAAGATTATTACGTTGAGCGCCTTCTCCTTGGGGGATGTGACGTGGTCAGACTGATAATCTTTGCCGCTGGATTTTGGTTTTGTAATTGCTATATCCATGATCACACCTCCTTAGTCTATAGTCTTAACCCATTTATCCTGGCCCCAGAAGTTAAAGGCCGTGATAATGAATATGATTATCGCAAGAATTACTGCAACTGCGCAGCCGTAGCCAAGCTGCCCGTTGGTGAAGGCTTTTTCAAACAGGTAGAAAACAACCGTGGCTGAGCTGTAGTTTGGTCCTCCGTTGGGAGTCATGACCTGAACTTCTACGAATACCTGGAAGCCGCCGATGAGGGAGGTTACAAGTACATAGAAGGTTACGGGTGACAGCAGCGGAAGAGTGATGTTTTTGAACTTTGCCCAGCTGTTGGCTCCGTCGATCATGGCTGCTTCGTAGTAGTCTCTGGGGATGTTCTGAAGTCCGGCCAGGTAAAGGATAATGGTTCCGCCAAGGCCCTTCCAGACCATGAAGATGATCATGGATATCTTTACCATGTGTTCGTCTCCAAGCCAGTTAGGACCGTGGGTGCCTGTCAGGAACTTGTAGATTCCATTCAGAAGACCGTAGTCATAGTTAAATACCCATGCCCACAGGATTGATACCGCAACGAGAGATGATACAACCGGAACATAGTACATTGTGGTGAGAACTCTTTTCCCCTTAATGCCCCTGTTAAGGCCCATGGCGATCAGGATTCCCAGGATCATTCCGATGGGAATACCTATCATGTAGATGATGGTGGTTGCCATAGATTTCCAGAACTTGGCGTCGGAAAAGATTTTTATGTAGTTTCTAAGTCCTACGATGTTACCCAATAAGGAGTTGATGCCGGTCCATTTACTGGTGCTGGCTATAAGTGCGAATACGATAGGGTAAGCCATGAAGAGCATGAAGCCTATGAAAGGCGCTGCTATGAAGAGCCACGCCCAGCGTTCTTCTCTCTTAGCCATAGCGGATCTATGGACTTTAACTTTGTTTTGTGCCATTTTTACTGCTCCCTTTAAATCTTAAAAGAGGAGCCCCTCAGTAAGGTTGTTACGGAGGGGCTCAGTTGGTTTATAAGCGTGGTAATGCCCTGATTATTTTGTTGCTGAGTTCTGAAGCTCGATTGCCTCGTCAAGAAGCTCCTGCATCTCAGGCTCTACCTGGTTGAGGTAATCCTGAACTTCGATGTCGCCGTTCTTGATGTTGAATACGCCTGACCAGAAAGGTGTGAACCACTCTGAGTTGTAGGTGTAATCTGTTTCCTGAAGAGCTGCTGCATAGTGATCGTTGTTATCGAAGTAACCAAAGATAACGTCAACGTCTGATGCGTAAGGAACTGTCCCTGCAGCAACGGCATCCTTGAACTCGCCGTAAGCAAGATCTACGATGTTGGGAAGCTGGATGGAAGCGCCGGTTGAGATGCCGGAAACCGCTCTCTGTCCGTCTTCGTCTGTTGAAAGCTTAGCAACAAGCTGTGCGCAGAGATCAGGATACTCTGTTGTAGCTGAAACTGCGTATCCTACAGAACCCATCCATGTGTGTGATCTTCCGTCGCCTGAAGGTCCTACAGGCCATCCGCAGAGGTTCCACTTGTAAGGGAAGGTGTTGGGATCCATGAATGCTGCAACATCCCATGTTCCGCATGCGTAGAATGCAACCTGTCCGTCAAGCCATCTCTGGTATCCGCCGAGAGCTGTATCCTGCTCAACTGAAGGTGTAAGGCCGTTTCTTGTGAGGTCTGTGTAGAATGTAAGAGCTTCTGTGAGCTGAGGGTTGTTTGCTACGTTAACCTTTGTCATGTCGTCGTTGAGGAACTTAACGCCGTTTGAGTAAAGGATAGGAGTCATGCCCCACTGATCTGCGCAGGCAACGCCCCACTGATCAACTTCGCCGTCGCCGTCCTTGTCCTTTGTAAGGGCCTTGCAGACTTCTTCAAACTCTGCATAGGTGTAAGGCTTGTTGGGATCGGGATAATCAAGACCTGCCTCGTCGAAGAGGTCCTGGTTGTAAGCGAATGCGAAGCAGGAAAGATCCTTAGGGAATGCGTAAAGTGATCCGCTGCCGATCTTGTTTCCGTCATAGCGGTAGATTTCCTGAGTTGTTCCCCAGATGCTCTTGATAGTAGCATCATCAACATAGCTGTCGAGAGGAAGAACGTATCCGTTGTCTACATAAGAACGAACTGCTGCAGGTCCTACATAGAATACGTCGGGCATATCGTTTGCTGTCATGTTGGCGATCATCTTCTGGTTGTACTCGTCCTGTGTTGTAACCTCGAAGACAACTTCCTTGATCTGATCCTTGTGCTCCTCAACGAATTCATCGATGAGCTTCTGGTAGATATCTTTCTCATGCTCCTGCATGTACAGGAAAACGTGGATTGTCTGATCGCCTTCGCCTTCAAGGGTCTCAGACGAGGATGAGTCGGTGGTCTCTGCTGCAGTATCTGCGGCAGCCTCTGTAGCTGCAGGTGCCTCAGCAGCGGGAGCAGCCTCGCCTGCTTCCTCAACTGTGGTAACCCCACCACATCCGGCCAGAAGACCGATACTCATACACGATGCTAAAATAATACTTAAAGCTCTCTTCTTCATAGTAAATCCTCCTAAAAAAATTGCATTTACAAGTATCTTATGATGCAATTTTACTAATAGGAGAAGTGGGAGTCAATAGTTATTTTAGATTTATCTTAAATATTTTAAAGATTTGTCGTTTTTCACAAAAAACTAAAGTTGTTTTTGTTAATCTATAAGGGTGACAATGGGTGCCAATGGGGACGGTTCTCTTTGTCACAGGTGCCAATGGGGACGGTTCTCCTTGGCTCCCGAAAAAGAAGCCAAGGAGAACCGTCCCCATTGGCTCACAAAAAAGGAAGTCAATGAGAACCGTCCCCATTGACTTCCATGAGAACCGTCCCCATTGACTTCCTTTGCATTAGTCCACTTTGGTCTGATAAATGTTGGTTTCGAAGAATTTATTGTAGCCCTGCCAGCCGGGAACAAGGGTATTTGCAAGCAATTCCGTGAAGGTCTCCATCTTGGCGTCGGTGTTGTCGGCAAGATTTAATGCCACAGCCTCCATGATGGCTGGTTTCTTTGGTGAGCCGTACTCGAACTCGCCGTGGTGGGCCAGGATGCAGTGCTGGAGCTGCTGCTTTAAGAGCTCGGGGAAATCCGGGATAGACCTGGCCTTTTCGCCCACCATCTCGCAGCCCATGACAATGTGGCCCAGGAACTGTCCCTCGTCGGTGTAGTCATTTACGGGGAAAAGACTCAGCTCCCTGGTCTTACCTATGTCGTGGCAGATCGCTGCAGTCAGGAGAAGATCTCTGTTCAGTGCGGGATATGTTCCGGCCATATAGTTGCAGAGCTTGGTGACACTCAAAGTGTGCTCAAGAAGGCCGCCTATAAAGCCGTGGTGAATAGTCTTGGCTGCACTGGATTTTCTGAAGAGTTCAATGAAGGCCTTGTCATTAATGAAGAACTCCTGCAAAAGCTTTTTTAAATAAGGATTCTGTATGGTATCTATTATTCCCAGGAGCTCTTTATACATGTCGTCGTTGTTCCTGGAGGATACAGGCAGATAGTTTGCAAGGTCATACTCGCTTTCTCTGCACTTTCTGGCTCTCTTGATGTTGACCTGAAGCGCACCGTTGTAGCTTGTGACTTCGCCGAAGACGTCGATGCAGTCCGTGGCATCAAACTCGTCAATACCTGCTCCGCCGGGTTCCCATATCTTGGCGTCCACGGTTCCGGTCTTATCCTGGAGAATGACAGAGTAGTAGTCCTTGCCGTTTTTGGTGGTGGCGGAGAGCTTGTGCTTGCACATGTAGATGTCTGATAGCCTGTCTCCGGGTTTAAAATCCTTGATAAATTTCATGAAAAATCCTCATTTCTAATATATTAATGTGTGGAGCTGGTGAGAGTGATCTCCAGCTCAAGTTCAACGTAGTCGTTTGGCGCCTGCCTTAGGACAGTAACTGTAATTATATCATCCGGCGAACATTGCGCAAGCCTGGAGACCAGCTGTTCGTAGGAGGCGATCTCCGATCCCGCTATGTTTGTGATAATATCGCCGCTCTGGATGCCTGCCATCATGGCGGGGGAATTCAGTTCTGTCTGCGTAATGTAGGCACCTGCGGGGATGTTTTCCGACTGTTGTATCGCGGTGGGTATTGTTGTCCCGTGGATGCCCATGTAAGCCCGCGGACGACCGTTGGAAAGGTCCTCAAAAAGAGATTTGAGCTCAGTGATACCTATGGCGCAGATATGGTTCTGCAGATCCTCAGTGTTGTAGGACATGTCGATTATGCCGATCACCTGCCCGTTTAAATTGGTAAGAACGCCGCTGCCCAGGGTGCTTCCGTAAATGTCTGTAGTCAGGAGCTTGTAGTAGGAATCCTCGAGTCCAAGGGCCGTTTTCTCGGAAGTGACTATGCCGTAGGCGATGGAGTCCTGTATTCCCAGCGGGCTTCCGGCGGCTATGACCGGCATGCCGGTGAGACTTCCTGCATTGGAGCTTCCAAGAGTTGAGGTGAGCACTTTTTCTCTGGTGGCTTCTGTCAGAAGAGCACGGCGGACGCTGATGACGGAAAGCCCCGTGATGTCGTCCGACAGGCTTACCTCAGCTGCGGCAATTGCGCCGTCGAAGAAGGTGACCTTTATGCTCTCGGCTTCGGCAATGGGAGCTGTCGGAACCACGATGTAATAGTTGGTGCCGTTGTTTGCGATTATGACGCCTGAGGTGGATCCGCTGCTCTCAAAGGATTCGCTGAACCAGTTGGTGTCGTTGGATACCGCAGTGACCTTGACCATACTCTTTGCCACGTCGCTGGCCACAGCCTTGATAGAGGCCATCATCTGGCTGTAGTCGGTGACATCGAAGGTGTAGGAGGCAATGGCCGCCTCGATCTGGTCTTTTTGTGAGGCCTCGAGGGTTTCGGCTTCAATCTGCGCGATCTCCTTGTCGTCTGCAAACATCTCCTCCGGAGTCAGCTCATTCTGTATGTTTTCCTCGGGAAAAGAGATCTCCTCGGGCTCAGCTTCGGGATAGAGCCTGTCTGAGAATACCGGCTGCAGAAAAAGAAAGGTGAAGCAGGCCACGATGCCAAAGACGATTGCCAGAAAGAAAGTGATGATGGTACGCCTAAGGAGCTTTCTTCTATTGATCGGGCGCTGTTTTATCTTTTCGCTTATAAAGCCTGTGTCGGCCAGTTTTTCCTTGTTGTCCTCTGAATTAAGCGGCATTTTTTTAAATCCCCCTCTGAAATCTGAACAATTACCTACATTATATTACAGAACGGGCGCTAAAACTAGACAGATACTAGCCACAGAGGGCTTTAAATGATACACTGTAATTTGGATTATTGTGTAAAAGAGAAGGTACAGAACTTAAAATGAATTCAAAGGCACTGCACGTACTTGAGTACGACAAAATTATAGAAAAACTGGCTGAACACGCTACTTCCGATCCGGGGCGAAAGCTCTGCCGGGAGCTGCTTCCCTCCTCCGACATCGGTCAGATCAGGGCGGACCTTCGAAAAACTGAGGACGCCATCGCGAGGATATTCAAAAAGGGCTCGGTGAATTTCGGAGATAACAGAAACTTCGACGGAACCCTGAAGGCGCTTAAGATAGGAAGTGCCCTGGATATGAAGGGACTTCTGCAGCTGGCGGCTTTCCTGGAGAACGTGGGAAGGGTAAAGAACTACGGAAGGACAGCAAGAGAAGAGGACCAGAAGGATTCACTATCAGAGAGCTTCGATCTTATGGAGCCGCTGACTCCTCTTTCCACTGAGATAAGAAGATGCATCGTCTCCGAGGATGAGATGAGTCCGGATGCCAGCCCGGCTCTCAGGCACATAAGAAGAGGCATCATGCTGACCAACGACCGCATTCACGATCAGCTTGGCAAGATGCTCAACGGGAGTATGAGGTCATACCTGCAGGATTCTGTGGTGACCATGAGGGGCGACAGATACTGCATCCCGGTTAAGGCGGAGTACAAGTCGCAGGTGAACGGCATCGTCCACGACCAGTCCTCCTCGGGATCGACTCTTTTCATAGAACCGGCAGCTATAGTGGAACTCAACAACAAGCTCCGGGAGATGGCCCTTCAGGAGAGGGCGGAGATTGAGAAGATCCTTGCTGAGCTGAGCCTTAAGGCGGCGGAATTTGTGGATTCCATAAAATATGACAGCGATATAATGACGGATCTCGACTTTATCTTCGCCAAGGCGTCCTACGCGCTGGAGATAAATGCCATAACTCCGATATTCAACGAGCATCACGCCATCGACCTCAAAAAGGCAAGGCATCCCCTTATAGATAAGAAGAAAGTTGTTCCAATCGACGTATATGTGGGCCGCGATTTTGACATGCTGATAATTACGGGACCCAATACGGGCGGTAAGACGGTTACGCTTAAGACAGTAGGTCTTTTGACACTGATGGGACAGGCGGGGCTTGCGATACCTGCAGGCGACCGGTCGGAATTGTCGGTGTTTGAGGAGGTCTACGCAGACATAGGCGACGAGCAGAGCATTGAGCAGTCGCTTTCCACCTTCTCATCTCACATGACCAACACGGTGTCGATTTTGGAGAATGCAGATGCGAATTCGCTGTGCCTCTTTGATGAGCTTGGTGCGGGCACGGACCCTACAGAAGGTGCAGCGCTGGCCATAGCGATTCTGAATGACCTGCATCAGAGGAAGATCAGGACGCTGGCAACTACTCACTACAGCGAGCTCAAGGTATATGCCCTTAACACGAAGGGTGTTCAGAACGCCAGCTGCGAGTTTGACGTGGAGTCGCTGCGGCCAACCTACAGGCTGCTTATCGGACTTCCGGGAAAGAGCAACGCCTTTGCCATTTCGTCAAAGCTTGGACTCTCCGACAGGATCATAGATTCTGCGCGGCAGCAGATAAGCACTGATGACCAGCGGTTTGAGGATCTTTTATCCGACCTTGAAAAGAGCCGGAAGATCATCGAAAACGAGCGGCTTGAGATAGAGCAGTACAAGAAAGAGGCCGAAGAGCTCAGACACGAGCTGGAGAAAAAGACGGATCGCCTGGATTCCCAGAGGGATGAGATATTGAGGAAGGCCAACGAAGAGGCCCGCGAGATCCTGATGGAAGCCAAGAATGTGGCGGACGAGACCATTAAGGTTTTCCGAAAAGCAGGGCCAAATGCCTCGATGCAGGATCTGGAGAGGGAGCGCACAAGCCTCTCTCAGAAGATTTCCGACAAGAACAAAGCCGCAGCCAAACAGGATACACCGAAGGAGGATCATCCCGTTCTGAAGGAGTCTCAGCTCAAACTGGGCGAGAGCGTGAGGATCGTCTCCATGGGCCTGAAAGGAACCATCTCTTCAAAGCCCGACAAGGATGGCAATATCTTTGTACAGTGCGGAATCATGAAGACCAAGGCCAATATAAAGGATCTGGTCCTCATCGGGGACGAGGATCCCAAGGCGGCCATGAAGAAGTTCTACGGAAGGAACACTTCCTCCGGAAAGATGGACCTCTCCAGGGCAGCAAACATAAGGACCGAGATAAACCTTATAGGAAAGAACTCCGAAGATGCAGTGGCGGCGCTGGACAAGTATCTGGACGACGCCTACATGGCACATCTTGGAAGTGTCAGGGTTGTTCATGGCAAGGGCACGGGAACTCTAAGGCAGGCAGTTCATCAATATCTGAAAAGCGTTCCCTACGTCAAGTCCTTCAAGCTGGGGGAATTCGGCGAGGGCGACGCAGGGGTTACGATAGTTACATTTATGAAATAAGTATCAGGGGGGACAAATGGTTAGCAAACAGAAGATTTTAATTGTAGACGACGACAACAACATCGCAGAGCTGATATCTCTTTATCTTGTAAAAGAGTGTTTTGAGACCAGGATATGCAACGACGGAGAGACGGCCATAAGCGCCTTCGACAGCTTTCAGCCCAACCTCGTGCTGCTTGATCTGATGCTTCCGGGCATCGACGGCTATCAGGTTTGCAGGGAGATAAGGACAAAGTCCCAGGTTCCCATCATCATGCTCTCCGCCAAGGGAGAGGTATTTGACAAGGTGCTTGGCCTTGAGATGGGGGCTGATGACTACATGGAGAAGCCCTTTGATTCAAAAGAGCTGGTGGCCAGGGTCAAGGCTGTCCTTAGAAGGTACAAGCCTCAGGTTCAGGAAGTTCAGGAGTCCAGCGACAAGGTGGTAAGATATCCTGACCTTGAGATCAACATGACTAATTACTCTGTGACCTACATGGGAGAGAGGGTGGATATGCCTCCGAAGGAGCTGGAGCTTTTGTATTTCCTTGCTGCTTCACCCAACCATGTATTCACAAGAGAGCAGCTTCTTGATCAGATCTGGGGCTACGAGTATATCGGAGATACCAGAACCGTCGACGTTCATATCAAGCGTCTCAGGGAGAAATTAAACGACCACGACAAGTGGCGTCTTGCCACCATCTGGGGTATCGGATACAAGTTTGAGGTTACGCAGTAAATGAAAAGAACTCTTTACCTGAAATTTCTGTTGGCATATCTTTTGTTCGGCATATTTGGGTTTGTTGTGGTTGCAACCTTCGTATATGGCATGACTTATGACAGGTTGCGCAGGGACAAGGCGGAATCCATGTACCGGATGGCCACCCAGATTGCGAACACCTATGCCGCGGATCTATACAATGCGGAGACTTCCCTTGAGACGGTCTACGGAGAGTTGTCATCTCTTTCCGTCTACATGGACAACTCACCCATCTGGATCGTGAACCCCTCCGGACGACTGGTTCTTGATTCCGCAAGGCCGATTGGACCCAAGGACGAGATCGTTATCGAGGGCTTTGATCCCACGGTGACGGGAAGCTCCTACTACACCACGGGCGACTTCTGGGGCTCTTTTAGCCGGGAGATGCTCAGTGTTTTTGCGCCCATAACAGCGGATTACAAGGTGCAGGCCTACGTGGTAATCCACACGTCGATAGCGGGACTGCAGGAGAAGGCCAACACCTTTTTGAACATTTCCTATCTGATGCTGATAGTTCTTTTCCTTCTGTCCCTTATCATCCTGATCTTCTTCACGGAGCTGGTGTATGTGCCGCTTCGCAAGATCACGACAGCCACGGAGCAGTACGCTGCGGGAAATATGGGGTACGAGTTCTCGGTGGAGTCGGAGGATGAGATGGGCTATCTTGCTGCGTCCCTGGCGTATATGGCCGGTGAGATCGCAAGGCAGGAGGATGACCAGAAGAAGTTTATTGCCAATGTATCTCACGACTTCAGGTCGCCGCTGACATCGATCAGAGGATATCTGGTGGCGATGCAGGACGGAACGATTCCGCCGGAGATGTATGAGAGATATCTGGGAATCGTAATCAATGAGACTGACAGACTTACGAAGCTGACCAACGAGATGCTGACCCTGAACAACATGAGCACAAAGGGCATGCTTCTTGATAAGAGCGACTTTGATATAAATGCTGTTATAAGGAATGTCTCCGAGTCCTTTGAGGGAACCTGCAGGGAGAAGAGGATCGCCATCGAGCTGATCCTGACTGATGAGAAGATGCTTGTGAACGCTGACGTCAGTAAGATACAGCAGGTTCTTTATAACCTGGTGGATAACGCGATCAAGTTCAGTCATCACGATTCATCCATCAAGATCGAGACCACGGAGAAGCACAGCAAAGTATTTGTGTCCGTCAAGGATTCCGGAATCGGTATTCCCAAGGAGGACCAGAAGCTGATATTCGACAGGTTCTACAAGTCGGATCTGTCCCGCGGCAAGGATAAGAAGGGTACGGGACTTGGACTTTCTATTGTTAAAGAGATCATCAAGGCCCACGATGAGAACATCAATGTTATCAGTACTCCGGGAGTTGGTACGGAGTTTATTTTCTCGCTGCCGAAGTCTGCGGCTATGGATGCGGATGAGGATGAGTGAGGCGGCGATGCCTGGACATCATAAGTCCCGGTTTTTCTCTGTGGCTATAGAAGGACATTTATGAAAAGGGATTTGTTGTGTTACTTTGGGTCGCGGGATTCTATTGTTGCATTTTCGGGATGAAATGTCCAATATAGGATTGATTGAGCGGGAACGATAATAATATATCGATATTACGTCAATGTTTTACTGCTGTAAATGGATGCTTGGAAACGTAGCAGTAGGTCAATAGTTTTCCTACTGCTGGGATTAAGAAAATGTTCTTTTGTTAGTAGCTTCATAGTTAAAATGTCAGGTATTGAATCTGATGAGTATTATTCATTACTGCTTTATTGTGATTTCTTGGTAGTATACAGTAAGCCGGATGACAATTGATAGACTTTTAATGAAATTGTTTCAAAATCAAGAACAATAATAAACACAGCCTACTAACAAATCTTAAAAAACGGATAAACAGCAGTAGGCTAAAATTAATCATACTGCTATATATTGGAAAGACCATAAAACAGAAGTAAAACGCGTGCGAGATATAGTTAATGCATTGTCGCCAAAAAGCTTGCCATGAGAAGCTCTTCAGTCAGCCAAAACGGGGGATTGGTGTGGGCCAACATAATGCCTTCGCTGGGGCGCCACTGCAATCCTTGTTTGATGCGACAAAAATCAAAGCGTCAACTTTTGGTTTTATCATCAGGAACACTTTGGTAAAAAGGATATTATAACTGCGAAAAAGGATACGGATAGAATATGCATATAGTACTGCATCAGCCTGAGATTCCGCAGAATACAGGGAACATAGGAAGGACCTGCGTCGCGACGGGAACTTCGCTTCATCTCATAGAGCCTTTAGGGTTCCGCCTCGGAGAGAAGGATCTTCGCCGGGCGGGCATGGATTACTGGGAGAAGCTGGACGTAACAAGATATATAGACTATCAGGATTTTAAGGAGAAACACCCCGGGGCGAAGATATGGTACGCCACCACCAAGGCGAAGCGGACGTACAGTGAAGTTTCATTTGCAATGGACGACTACATCATGTTCGGCAAGGAGAGCGCCGGGATTCCCGAGGAGATACTGGTGGACAACGAGGAGACCTGCATAAGGATTCCCATGGGGGAGGACATCAGGAGTCTGAATCTGTCGAACTCGGTGGCTATCGTACTGTATGAAGCCCTGCGTCAGAATGACTTCGCTGGCCTTGAGAGAGAAGGAGAGCTGCACCGCCTCCACTGGAAATGAGCAGACAAAGCGACAGTCCTCCCAACAGGGCAGCACTGCTAATTTGTCGACTGGAAACACTTTTGCAAAAAGAGTTTGAAAATAAGCAAATGAGAGCAGATAGTAAATGAAAAATACGAAACTAGAGAGCAGGTACACAAAGGATCAGCTGCTGGAAGCTGAGATCACGGATATCGGAACTGATGGGGAGGGGATAGGCAAGATTGATGGCTATACCCTCTTTATTAAAGATGCGGTGATTGGCGATAAGGTAAGAGCCAAGATCATGAAGGCAAAAAAGAACTATGCCTACGCCCATCTGGAAGAGGTGCTTGAGAAGTCGCCCTTCAGGCAGGAGGCCAGGTGCCCCATTGCCAGGCAGTGCGGTGGATGCCAGCTTCAGAACATGACCTATGAGAGGCAGCTGGAGTTCAAGCAGAACAAGGTCCGGAATAATATCGTGCGGCTGGGCGGATTCGATGGCGACTTCATCGATGGGATCATGGAGCCCATCATCGGAATGGAAGAGCCCTGGAGATACAGGAACAAAGCGCAGTTCCCAATCGGGACAGGGAAGGATGGACAACCGGTAGCCGGATTTTACGCCGGCAGGACACACAGTATCATTCCTGTTTCGGACTGTCTGATAGGGACAAAAGAGAATGAGGCGATTCTGGATGCTGTTTTGACGCACATGAAAAAGTACAAGATCAGCGCCTATGATGAGACTACCGGCCAGGGGCTAATGAGACATGTGCTTATCAGGAAAGGATTCACGAGCGGCCAGATCATGGTATGTCTGGTAGTGAACTATTCTGACAGAAAGAAGGGCAAGGGACAAGGTGATGTTTCTTCGAGTGGAGAGAATGCTCAGGGACAAAGTGATGCCCCTTCGACGGGTAAGTTGCGTTCTGAAGCTGGTGAGTTACATGCAGGAGCCGGCGCAGAAAGCAGTTTTGGAGCTGGCAGGGAAAGCGGCGCAGAACTTGAGATATTTCTTCCCGGGCAGCAGAAACTGGTTGAGGCGCTGTCAGAAATCCCAGGCATGACCTCAATTTCTGTAAGCATAAACACAGAAAAGACCAATGTCATCATGGGCAGGGAAGTACATACAATCTGGGGAAAGCCGACCATCACGGACACACTGTGCGGACTTGATTTCGAGATTTCTCCGCTGTCGTTCTATCAGGTGAATCCGGTGCAGACAGAGAAGCTGTATGGCCAGGCCATAGAATATGCAGGACTTACCGGAAAAGAGACTGTGTGGGATCTTTACTGTGGTATCGGAACCATAACTCTTTCCATGGCCAAGGCAGCAGGAAAAGTCTACGGCGTTGAGATAATCCCTGATGCCATTGAAGATGCGAAGAGGAACGCCGAACGCAATGGTATAACAAATGCAAAATTTTACTGCGGCAAGGCAGAAGTGGTCCTGCCGGAGTTTTATAATAAGGGGAGCCTGGACGCTTCAGAAGGTTGCAATGCCGCAAGCAACATGGCTAAAGGTGGCGACTCCGGGAAAGTTGAGTCGAAAGCACTCCACCCCGATGTGATCGTTGTGGATCCGCCCAGAAAGGGCTGTGATGAGAAATGCCTGGAGACCATGCTGAAGATGTCTCCGGACCGCATTGTATATGTGAGCTGTGACTCCGCAACTCTGGCCCGTGATCTGCGCATCCTGGTGGATGGTGGCTACGAGCTTAAGCACATCCGTCCCTGCGACATGTTCAGCTGGAGCAGTCATGTCGAAACGGTAGTTTGTCTGTCCAAGCATAGTAAGTGAAACGGCTTTTTACGTGATGTACCCATGTGAAGCCTTTATAGAGCAAAAACATCCGTACATTTACAAAAATATGATTCGACAAAAGTCAAAATGTACCCATATGAAGCCCTATATGAGCGATGACATCCGTACATAAGGGAAAAGGATGCCTTGGGGAGTAGCCCGGGAATGCCGGAGACTTCCGGGGATCCGGAAATATGCCGATATATATATTTAGAAAATAAAGGAAGTACCAGATATGTTTGTAATATCAACAGGCGCAATAATAAACCTAATAATCATCTCAATCGGAATCGGCATCTGCGGAATGAGCATCCTGCAGGTGAGCTTTGGAGCGCGGCTTTCAAAGCAGGTGAAAATATACTTCCAGCTGTTCTTTATGACGCTTCTTTTGTATATCACCAATCACCTTATAAGGCAGCTCCTGGAGGGCAATCCCTCTGAGATGGCCGGAATAGGAATTCGAGCCGTTACCTATCTTGAATTCATTTTCTCGGGAGTGATGGCATGGCTGTTTTCGCTGCTGACTCTCAACGTTTCAAAGAGTGAGAAGATGAAGACACTCAACAAAGTGCTTTTCGCAGCACTGATCTGCCATATTGTGATAATGACAATTTCTCTTTTCACCGGCCTGTGCTATACCTTCGACAGCGAGAACATCTATCACAGATCAAGCGGGTACTTGCTCTCGAACCTGTCAATCTTTGTCATGCTGGTGATAGACATATATCTGCTGATACGCTATAGGAATAATTTCAATTCCCACATAAAGCCGGCCTTCTGGATATACATTCTCGCACCTATCGTAGCCATGGCATTTCAGGCGTTTTCAGGGACTATCCAGTTTATCATTCTGGCTACGGTTGTTGCGGCCGTCTTCATGTCCAGGGTCATCATGCGTGATCTGGTGAACAAATACGAGGAGCAGGAAAAGACCTCTGCGCGGATCGGCGCTGAACTGACAATGGCAACTGATATCCAGGCAAGCCAGCTTCCCCGGCTGTTCCCGGCATTTCCAAATATTCCGGAGATAGACGTGTATGCATCCATGACCCCGGCAAAAGAGGTGGGAGGAGACTTCTACGACTTTTTCCTCATTGATGAAAACCACATCGGTTTCGTTATGGCTGACGTTTCAGGCAAGGGCATTCCGGCAGCTCTTTTCATGATGATCTCGAGAGTTCTCATAAAATCGAGACTCCAGAATGGCGAAAGCCCCGGAAAAGCACTTGAGAGCGTGAACGATCACCTGTGTGAAAACAACGACACCGGGCTGTTCGTAACAGTGTGGACCGCTGTGCTTGATATACGTACAGGTAAAGGAATGGCTTCAAATGCAGGCCATGAGCATCCTGCTATCAGAAGAGCAGGTGGAAAGTATGAACTGGTTACCTACAAACACTCTCCTGCAGTGGCGGCTATAGATGGCATTGGCTTTAAGGAGCATGAATTTGAACTTGCTCCCGGCGACAGCCTGTTTGTCTACACAGACGGCGTGGCAGAAGCCACCAATGCAAACAATGAATTGTTTGGTACAGACAGAATGCTTGAAGTACTCAACAGAAACCCTGACGCGCTGCCTGAGCAGGTGCTTTCAGGCGTGATGGACGGAATAAACGAATTCGTGGCAGGAGCCGAGCAGTTTGACGACATTACGATGCTCTGCCTGAGATATAACGGAGCATGATCAAGTCACCGGGGATCGTTTTATCGTCTCCGGTGATTTTTTTATGCCTTGACAGCATATCGCTGTAGCGATATAGTTATGGCGTAGAGAGGTACATTTTATGATTGTATATCACGGATCAGACCATATCATTGTAAATCCTGTGTTTAATGGGAGCAAAAGAACTAATGACTACGGGTATGGTTTTTACACAGCGGAAAGTCTTGAATTAGCCAAAGAATGGGCCTGTAGCGACCAGAAGAACGGATTTGCCAATATTTACGAGCTGGACATGGAAGGGCTTAAGGTTCTGCGCCTCAACTCTCCGGAATATAGCATTCTGAACTGGCTCGCCATCCTCACAAGGTACCGCACCTATTGGCAGAACGGAAGTATAGCTGAGGAGGCTAAGATCTATCTCCGGGAACATTTTTCAATAGATTTAGATCCCTACGACATTATTGTCGGATACCGGGCTGATGACTCGTATTTTTCTTTTGCTCAGGATTTTATCTCGGGAACTATCTCTTTTGCCAAACTGTCTGAAGCAATGCACTTGGGAAAATTGGGAGAGCAGACAGTACTGAAAAGTGAAAGGGCTTTTGAACAGATCCGTTTTATTGGTGCTGAAACGGCAGATGCAAAACTGTATTATGAGAAGAAGACTACCAGAGACAGGGAAGCTCGCAGAGCTTATCGTGCAACCCGCAAGGTGACTGATAGAATTAGTGAACTATACATGATCGATATTATGAGGGAGGGGATAGAAAATGGCGATCCATGCTTACGCTGAGGATTACCTGGCCGGAGCGCAGCGTGTCCTCGGTGATGCAGTTGACTTTGCTGTAATGACTCTTGGCCTGGAACCGGATGTATTTGGAAGGGCTTTTGCTATGTCAGATGTATCCCGGCAGTTTGCCGTTGGCAATCCTAAGTATGTAGCCGGAATGAATGGATGTGAACTGGCAAGGCAGGTGCTTACAGAAACCAACATGCCTTTCCGGGATGCCGACGATATAATGTTTGTTGACAAAGGACCTGAATACTGGGCCGGATGGGCGCTCGCATTTTGCCAGTGGTACACTGATCAGTCTTTTTCTGAGATTTTGAATGCTGTCTCCATGGACAGGATGATAGATATGTACCCCGCCTATCATGAAATGGATGTCATGCACTTTGTCGACCGGATACAGGGGGAGCTCCTTGTAGAGTTTCCTCATACCAGACTGAGAATGCGGCGTGAAGCATGCGGCTTTTCGCAATCTGAACTGGCATCTGAGTCGGAAGTCCCCCTGCGTCAGATCCAGCTCTTTGAGCAGAAGCAGCGAGATATCAACAAAACAGCTGCGGAAACGATCCTGCGTCTGAGCAAAGCGCTAAATTGTAAAATGGAAGATTTGATCGAGCGATAAAAACGTGGATTTACGGTATCGGGATGATGTCCCGGTGCCGTTTTTCTTTATAAATATTTAATGTGAGTACCATACGGCATTACGATATAATTAATGTGCTATCGCATTAATTTTTTTCGATACGATTGGAGGGTTGGATATGCAAAAGAACAGGAAATCACGTAAGGTGAATTTCAGAAGAGTTCTCGCAGCAGCTTTGTGCTTTGTGATGGTGGTAAGCTATATGCCGTCCACCGCAAGGGCAGCAGAGTTTGCGCCCGGAGAAGAGGACTTCACCGGAGTGGCCATAGAAACTTCTGAAGCAGCGGATATACAGCAGCCGGAAGAGGCAGAAGAGCCCTTCGGCGTTGACATCGGAGGCGAAGAGCTCGTGGAGGATGAGCTGCCCTCAGATCTGGAAGGCGAGCCCGTGCCCGATGAAGACGCGGATGCCGGGATTTCTGAGGATATCCCGGAAGTGGTCGATGAAGATGAGGGAAAAGAGCTTGCTGACACAGTTGCTAACAGGAAATTTGCGCTTTCAATAACTATTGATGAGGACGTTCCCGTTGACAGTGCAGGGCTTTACGCTGAATTTTTCGAGACCCTTGATGATAAGGAGCCTTATTGTGGGGAAAGCCTTGAGCTTAAACCCGGTGAGGGCGTGCGGGAAGCGAGTTTTCCTGAGAAAGATGTTCCGGAAAATATCGGGTATATGAAACTCTATGTATTTACCGGAGGAGAATGCTCAGTCATAAACATTGCTGACAGCAGCATTAGTTATGATGGTTCTTCTGGAGAGATAAGCAGAAGTGATGCTTCTGCTCTTACAGGTGAGGGATGCCTGATCGATATTAAGGAGACGAGTATGCTCCGGGCGAGCATCCGCCTGTCAAATGTTTCCGGTTCATTTACTGACAAGCCCTTCAGTATCGGCATTACTGCAGATGAGAATGTTACAGCCAATAACATGAGCCTGAACTGGGAGTTTGAAGATAATGCGGGCTACAGCCTCCCCGGTGATGACGGGCTGTCAATATTCCCTTCAAAAGAGGGCGATCCCAATCAATACACCAATGCCACAGGAGATACTGCTTTCCTGCCAAAAGAGGTTTACAGGATCTATCTGAGGGCAAATACAGCCGGCGTAGCTGAAATTGACTGGCCGGATGATACCAGATATTACATAAAGGTAAATGGAGAGAGCATTTTTGATGAGACATGGACCCCGGAATACGTTTCGGAGGCTCTGGTCAGTGAGAGCGGCTTTGAGCTGACAGGACTTGATGAATCCTCCGAACTTGAAATATCCCTTCACTACGCGTCGAACGGCCACGTGCCGGCGCCGGAAGACGGCGGAATGTACAAAGTGACTGTAGACATAATGGATGGAATCCCGGAGGGAGTTGAGCCGTCGGTTGAAGTCTGGTTTAACACCCGGGAGACAGGTGTCTACTATAGTGAATCCATGCCATATTGGGATCAGCTTCCTACAAGCAGGGTTGGTGATGAGGATAAATATCCTACACAATTAACTGTCGACATTGATAATGAATATCTTGAATACTTTGCAAGCGGACAACTTCGCATCTACGATGACGGAGTGCAAATTGATGAAATAGATTTCTTTGACATCCTCAGGGAAGAAGATAATTGGTTTGTCTTCCCGGAAGGCGATGATAGTCTTGATCCGAATCTCAGCTACGAGATAATTGTGGCTTTCAGTAATACCAGAAGCATATGCTGGAGTTACAGAGAAGAGGACAGAGGAACAGACTACTTCGTTGAGAACTGCCGGATATTCCTTCAGGATGACGCTGGAGAAGACATACCGGTAGAAGACGACTTTGCTGACTATCAGCTTATGATAGGAAGAGAGTACACATTCAGACTTGTACCTGACATGGGTTATCAGGTAGCAGGTCTTTCAATCAATGGTTATACAGTGGAACCGACCAACGATAAAGGTGAGTTCTCCTTTATCATGTCTGATTCCAATTTCCACCTGAGCGGCGTGGTAGAAAGAGTTGGCACTGTTGCCGACATTTCTGCTGAGAACGTAGGAAAGCTCTGGGTTAACAATGATGAGATAGGTGCGTTTGAGCCGGAAGCTACTCCTGATGGCGGAAGCTTTGATGAAGACTTTGGCGGAAGCTATATGCTCACAGTGCAGGATAATGGTGATGATGTGGACTATAAAGATGCCACAAAGTATGCCGATCCCAGGCAGGCAACAGAAGAAGTGCTTGCCATGGTGGCTGAGGACACCATCGATATCAGCATTGACCAGGCCGTTTTACAGGACAGTGCAAGGTTCAGACCGGATTACTGGAAAGAGGATGAAGTTCTTACAGAGCTCACGGAAGAGGCTGAATTCGAGTTTATATATGCCGGCGTTGAAGGCGCAGATTATAAGGTTGCCACGGAACATGACGGCGAGATAACTATCCTTGATGCTAAGTATGAGGATGAAAAGCTGTCCTTCAAGACAAGTGAGTTTTCGACATTTACCATACTCAGAGGACACGCTGATGTCGATGATGTAATCTTTAATTTCATCAACGTTGATGGATTTGATGAAGATGGTGATGAGGATAATCCGTTCGAAGATGAGTTTAAACTCGTTCCTGTCCCTGGGGCAGGACTTAAGGAATATGACTTCGGGCCTATTGCCGGAGATACTTATTGGTACACATATACCGGCGGCAACATCATACTTCGTGTGTTAAGGGCGAAAGATGGCAGCGATCCCGACAGAGATGAAGTGTTTACATATTATGAAGGATGGATCAACAAGATAGGAGCACAGTTTATCTGTTCTAAAGATCCGTGGTTTGATCTGCTCTACTTCTCTGATTATTCAGAAGAGGGGACTTACATAGTTGT
>JAEEGF010852855.1_pt1 | contig 33608 bp, 25 predicted proteins | sample 9134171 | NCBI WGS metagenome assembly JAEEGF01 (sample SAMN16246542, study PRJNA631951) | gut metagenome | biome: gut microbiome; feature: rumen; material: AP-attached | host: Bos | place: Iran: Karaj | collected 2018-10
GCTCCGATGAACTTCATGGTCACCGACAGTGCCGTCGATGCCTGTATCGCCCGAATAGAGAGCAATGCAGGCGTTCTGACCGTGGGTGAGGGGCGCAAAGTGCAAATACCTCAGCAGGAGTGGGAACGTGCCTTACAGAGCACGCGAGACGGCTCGTTGGCCGTCACCCTCTACACCCGTGTTCAAGGGGAATGGCGACGTCACCCGTCATTTCGTATCGAAGTGGCTCCCGACGAGGTGGACCCTTGGTTGTCGTACCGTCTCATCGAGCCCTCTTATGTGGCCTACGAAGATCTCGATATCATGCAGCGCAACCTCACCTGCTTTGATGAGAGCATCATTGCCAGCAACCATGTCGGTAAGCGTCAGGAGAAGTGCATCAACTGCCACTCGTACCAGAACTACCACACTCAGAATATGCTCTATCATGTGCGTGGCGCTGGTGGTGGCACCCGCCTTTTCTACAAGGGCCAGTCGCGACTCATGACTGCCCTGCGCCGTGACGGCATGATGTCCAATCCTGTCTATCCTGCCTGGCACCCGACGTTGCCGCTTATCGCTTTCTCCACCAACCTGACGGGCCAGTTCTTTCACACACAGAGCATTGCCAAAGTCGAGGTGCAGGACCAGGCCAGTGCCTTGGTTCTCTACGATGTGGAGCGCGACACGATGTACCAGTTGCCCCATTCGCCCGAGCGTTACGACAATTTCCCAACTTGGTCGCCCGATGGTCGCCGCCTCTATTATACATCGGCCCTCTACGTACCGCGCGATACCTCTGTTCGTATTGACCGCGACATGGCCAACCACTATCAAGAGGTACAATACAATCTCTACTACCGCGACTTTGACCCCGCCCGTCTCACTTTTGGCGAGGAACACCTCCTGCGTGACCTTCAAGCCGAGGATCAGAGTGCCTCGTTGCCTCGTGTCAGTCCCGACGGCAAGTCGCTCATCTATGCTTCCGGCAAGTTCGGTTGCTTCCATGTCTGGCATCCCGATGCCGACATCCGTCTGCTGCACCTTGACTCTCTTTTTGCGGGTCGTCCCGACTCCCTGGTGCTCGATAAACTCTTGCCGCTCAACAGTTCCCGTGCCGAGAGTTACCCCTCTTGGAGCAGCAATGGCCGATGGATTATCTTCGTCTCCCGACGCTCCGATGGTAACTACAGCCGTGTCTATCTGGCTTACTACGATGCTGAGGGTCAAGTGCATAAGCCTTTCGCCCTTCCCCAGTCCGACCCCGAGCATGACCGCCTCTTGCTGAGAAGTTACAACCGACCAGAGATGATGGTGGAGGGACTTTCCCCGACCTTGCCCCTCGACTAAAGTCTCGTCTTCTCGCGGAGGGTTATCAACCCTCCGCTGCGAGGACTCTTCAAGGGAGGGGGATTATAAAATAGAAAGAGTATCAATTAGTTATATCTATAATCCCTAGATATCCTCCCATGAATATTCCTAAAATCTATACTTAGCATAATATGAAAGCATTTTTCAAATCTCCCTCCCTTTTAGGGAGGGTTGGGGAGAGTCCCCTTTTATTCCTTTTCCTTTTCTTCCAATCGCTGATGCTGTCAGCGCAAGTCACTTTTCCTGTCGATAAGAACCTGTCGTTACCACCGGAAAGGAAAATATCTAAAGTGGTGAATGGCGAGTGGGTGACAATAGGGACGACCCGAACCATTTCAAAAAGGGATAGCAAGGAGGTTGAAAGACATCTGTTTGAACTATACATGCATGGCAATCGTCCCCTCAAATGCTATACCAAAAGTTTTGAAGGCGATACGTTGGGTTTTACATCGAAAGATGTGATGTTTCAGTTTTTCGTCAAAGCCTATGCCGAGCATCGTCCTATAGTTCTGTCGCCAGACATCGTTTGGATGCTGATAGGACAAGGTTTCTCCCATTATGTGAACGAGAACGCCGAGCAGTTGCGTGACCTTTTGGTGTCGCATCAAGGCAAAAAGGAACTCACTGTAGAAACAGAAGAGAACCTGCTGCTTCCTGACGCTGACTGGGAACCTTCGTTGGATCTGTTCTTCCAGCAGATTGTGGAGAACAGCAAGGGGGACGTTGCCAACATGATGGTGGCCAATTTCACCACCACAGGTAAGGTGGAGCGCATGGCTTCGCAGATTCTGTTGATGGATGTGATGAAATCTTACTTCGAGTATATTGTGTCATATGCTTCTTGTGGCATTCCGTCCATCACGTTGGAGGGTACACCCGAGGATTGGCAAAAGGTGCTGGACAAAGCACAGCAGTTGAAGAAATACGGCTTGGATTGGTGGGTGAAGGATTTGACCCCTATCTTGCAGGAGTTTGTCAATGCCTCTCAGGGTCGGGTCAATCAGCACTTCTGGCAGTGTATCGTGAAGACCCGAAGCATCGAAGAGATAGACCGTGGCGGTTGTGGCTGGACGGTTCCGACCCATGTCGATGGTTGGTTCTTGAAGTTCTTCCCATTCAATCAAGATGGCCGTACGCCTGATTCTGTTTCTGTTACTTCGGATAACATGCTCGCTGAGATGGTGAAAGTGCCTTTCAAGTATGTTCGTACGGATGGAGTCCATACAGAGGTCTTTCCTATGGAGTTCTGGTCAGGCTTTGTCGGCGTTGAGGAAAATCCTGAGACCTACGCCCTACGTCCCAAAATCGGCTACATGATAGTGGATGCCGAGAATGAGGAGGATGAAATAGCGAGAATCCAAAAGGATAGTAAGAGATTTCCTGTCTCGCTGGATGTCAACGAATTTCCAGAGATACTGCGCAAGGCGGATACTTTGTACATGGTGGGATTATATTTTAAGGATAGTATCCGTGTGCCCGACTGGATTGTAGATGTAAAGGTAAAATCATTGAGTCTCTACGGACAATGTGACTCTGCCACTATCGTGAACCGATTGCAGCAGTTGCTACCGTATAAAAGGATAGATTTTTACACTCTACCCCATAAGAAGCGTATTAGCATACACAGGAAGTATGAGTGATATCCGTCCTGTGCTTCGTAGTCATTCATCTACATTTCCATAAACCTATTTTCCAATGAAGACATTATTGTTTCTATTTCTTTTCTTCCAATCGATGATGCTGTCAGCGCAAGTCACTTTTCCTGTCGATAAGAACCTGTCGTTACCACCGGAACGGGAAATCGAGAAAGAGGTGAATGGCAAGTTTGAAACTATCGGCAAGACCAGAAGCATCTGGAAGAAGGAAAGTCCGTGGTGTGTCAATCATCTGAAGTCTATCTATCAAAACACGCGTAATGACCTCAAATGCTATTCCTATAGTTTTAAGGGCGACTCTTTGGCTTTGGTGGATAAAGATGTCATGTTCAAGTTCTTCGTCAAGGCATTTGCAGAACATCGTCCAATCGTCCTCTCGCCCGATATGGTCTGGATGATGATAGGACAGGGGTTCTCCCATTATGTCAACGAGAACTCGGAGGCAATGCGAGAACTTTTGGTTTCGCATCAAGGCAAAATGACTCTTTCTGTGCAGGCAAACGAGAATATGCTGAACTCGAATGCCAACTGGGAGCCCGTGTTGAGTAAATTCTTCGATGATATTCTTGAGACTAGTAAAGACGATGTCGCACACCTCGTTACTGCCGATTTCTCTACTACAGGTAGGGTGGAGCATATGGCGTCCCAGATGTTGTTGATGGATGTGATGAAAGCATACTACGAGTATGAGGTGTTTTATATAGTATGTGGTATTCCATCAGTAACCTTAGAGGGCACTCCCGAGGACTGGAAGAAGGTCCTGAAAAAGACGCAACAATTGAAGAAATATGGCCTTGATTGGTGGGTTAACGACTTGACCCCGATACTCAAAGAGTTTGTCGATGCCTCCAAGGGTAAGGTCAATACTCGCTTTTGGCAAGATATGGTGATGAAATTGCACCCAAACCAACTGACAACAGCAAGAAGAAGCTGTGGTCCTGGTACCCAACGGGGAATGACTACAAAGGTGGATGGATGGTTCTTGAAGTTCTTCCCATTCAATCAAGATGGCCGTACTCCGTCAATTGTTCCGCATAATTACGATAAGATGCTTCCAGAGATGGTGAGAGTGCCATTCAAGTATGAAATTATCGGAGTCGGAGCAGAGACTTATCCTATGGAGTTCTGGGCTGGCTTCGTGGGTGTAGAGGAAGACGCAACGACCTATGCCTTACGTCCTAAGATAGGGTGGATGGTTATGGAAGCAGAACCCAGTGACGAAGAGACCCTGAAGTTGGCACGTATGGATTGGCCGCAGATAAAAGATGTTGACGAAATCCCCGATGTGGCTCGTCGTATAGGAGCTGTTGACCAATTGAACATAACGTTCAAGGACAGCATTCATGTGCCCGATTGGATAGACGACATCAAGGCAGAAACCCTCATATTGGAGGGTAAATATAATGAAGCCACCCTCGCCCGTCTGCGCCAACTTTTGCCTGACAGGGAGATAGATACGACTATCCCTAAACAAATAGATATCAGCTTCCCAGCCAATTAAAAGCGTGTCGGCATATACTATTCAGAGTAAGGAATAGAATCACGCATTATTTTGTAGTCGTAAACAAAACATCCCATCGAGAGCGTCTGCTCGCGATGGGATGTTTTGTCGTTATGTTTTTCGTTTTGGTACGAAGTTGTTTTTCGTTTTCGTTTTTCTTTAGAAATCGCTAAAGTTGATGCCGATGAAGAAAGGTTGGGCATCGACGCGCGACTTGGAACCGAAGAAGTCGGAGATGTTGTAACGCGCAAAGACGGTGAACTGGTTAGTACCTATGCCAAACAGGGCATTGTAGCCGAAGTCGTTGACGTCCAGCGAATTGCGATTGATGTAGTATTTCTTGTCGTGGCCGACGCGGGCACGCGAACGGACGTGATGACGGAGTTCGCCTTCGATGCCGGCGGAGTAGTGCAAGCCGCCTTTCGTCTTGACGTACATCTCGACAGGCAGGCGCCAACTCCAGTGGATGAGTCGCTGACGGCTGTAGTTCAACGGATGTTCACCTTGGCGCAAGGCATCGTCGCACACCGTATAACCCTCGGCATCCGTGTGGAAGGCATCGTCCCCCTTGATGCGGTAACTGCTGCGGCTCAGGTAGAGCGCCGACTTGAAGCCGAAGCGCTTCGAGGGGTGCCAGGTCTTGAAACTACAGAGCGAGAAGCCCCATTCCCAACTGCCGCCCGGCTTGATTTTGAAGCCGTCGGTAGCTGCCATCTCCGAGAAGCCGATATAGAGGTTATCGGGTCCGAAGTTAGAGGTGTGTCCCCAGTGCGACAATTTAGAGTAGCGACCTCCGCTGGGCGAGGTGGTCTCGATGGTCATGAAGTTGAGGTTCCAACGCTTGGTGGTGACCCCGTCTTCGCGGTGTATCTCTTTGCTTATCAGTTTGTTGTAAACGATAGTGCTGTCACTGTCTTGAGCCCCGAGGGAGCTCATACCCAAAAGCCCGGTGAGGAGCAGTAGAAATGTTTTTTTCATTGTGAATATAATAATGGGAGTAATAGGATTAATGGGATTAAATGGGAGCTAAAGGACGATAGTCTTGAAATGTTTTTTCGATAGCTGTAGGTATCGTCCCTTTCACTCCTTTTTCACTTCTCTGTCACTTCTTTTAAATGCCTTTCTTGTTTTTTATTTCGACAATATCTTGTTGATGATTTCCTCCGACAAAGCGCCCGTCAGGACGATGAAGGTCTGGCTGTCGCTCTCGTCGATGAACATGACGAGTTCCTTGTCCTTGTCGTGGCTGTTGTAGAGGGTGGTGACACGTTCGAAGTTGTCCTTCACCATCATCAGCATCTCGTATCTCTTGTCGGCCTTGAGTGTCTTGAAGTCCGACTTCATCTGTCGGCCCACGCCGTCGTCGTCCGTGTTGATGATGAGCAGCACCTTGAGGGCATCGGTGATGCCGCTTATCTTCACGCCGTTGATTTCGACGCCTTTGTTGCTGGACATGAGGTTGAGCATCGACTTGGTGATGCAGATGTACTCCACGTCATCCATGTCGCTGTACTTCTCGAAGATGGCGTTTTGCGCCTTCGCCTGCGTGGCGCCAAACAGGGTGGCGCTGAGGGCGATGAGTAGTATATATAGTTGTTTTTTCATAACTGTTTGACATTTGACCCCTCTCCAACTCCCCCGAGGGGGAGAGTCTGTTCTTCGCGAGGGGATTTGTTTAATATATTAAATTCTCTTTCACTTCCCTTAGGAGCCTTTTATTTACTCTTCAGAGAATTTGATGTATTTCTGTTGCACCTCTTCGGTCTGGCGGATGGTCTTACGGGCCTGCTTGACGGCGCGTTTGCCATTCATGTGCAGAGTAACCAAGGCGCGTTCCAGTTGCATCTGAGCCTCTTCGGGCGTGGCGCAAGTGTCGGTGAAGGCGTTGTCGTCCATCTCCGAGATACCTACGCCGATGCCGATAGAGAGGAGCAACAGGGTACAGGCGGCAACCTGGTACCAACGGCGCAACAATGTGGGCTTAGGGGGTTGCGATGGGAGGGCTGGAGTGCCGTTCCGAGGGGCCGACTCCTGGGTCACCGATGGTCGATCCTGAGCCTCCAGTCGGGCGATGGTCTGACGCAGACGCTCCTCCATGCCGCTTGGCATGTGGCTCTCGGCCTCTTTCATCCAAGCTTCGTCAAACTGGTCCTTGGCATCGGCCAACAGTTGGTCGAGCGCCTCGTCTTGCCAGTCTTTCTGTGGGTTTCGGTTGTCTGTTTTCATATCACTCCTTGTTTTATGGCCAGTTCCTTGAGCCGTCGTCGGGCTCGCGATAGTAACTGACGTACATTATCTTCTTTGATGTTGAGCATCTGGGCAATCTGCTCGTTCTGCAGTTCGTCGAACACCTTCAGCCGGAGCACTTTCTCCTGGTCGGGCGGTAGTTCCTTCATCAGTCGCAGCGTGATCTGGAGTTTGTCGCGACTCTCCACGGGGTCGGTGTCATCGCATACTTCGTTGTCGCCCTCGTACTGTGTCTGTAGGTTGTCGGGATTGTCCAACGACGGGTCACTGCCTTGATTTTCATTGTATTCCACCGTCTCGCGCCGGCTTCGGATGCGGTCGATGCAGAGGTTGCGCGTCATGGTGAGTACGTAGGCCTCGAGCATCTTGTCGGGTGGCATCTTGTCGCGCATCACCCAGAGTTTGACGAAGATGTCCTGCACCACGTCTTCGGCCTCATCTCCTTGTTGGAGGATGTGGTATGCCACCGCAAACATCTTGCGGCTCAGGGGCATCACCCGTTGACTGAATTCTGTGCTTTCTGACATCTCGTTTTTGTTTGTTTACAACTATATAACGGACGTCCTCCCGTTTTGTGACAGAAAAGGTAATATTTTTTTCTTCAAGGTTCGCAAGTATTGGAACTTGCACTCTCGAGGGGAGTTAACGAAAGTTATATCCCCTTATGACCCTACGCTCACCCCATATTCAGCAGGGCACGAGCACACCTCCAGCTCACGTTCAGGTTCCCCGCAGCTCCCCTGATTTTAGGGAGCTGTGGGCGACCTGCGGTCATCTCAGGCTCTCCTCATGCCCTCCTGAATAGTGGGTGAGCGGTAGGGTCGTCGGTGTTTCGACCCCATTTCTGCTCAAAAGAATAAACTCCATCAATTGAACTTAATTCAAACTTAATTTTCTGTGGGTGCGAGAGCGATGCAACTCAATCTTGTAACTCCATTGAACTCAATCATTTTTGGCGATATGGGAACGAGCTGAAAGCGCAACGCCGTACCTTCTTCACAGGGGTTTCGCTTTGCTCTACCACCTGCCTGTGGTCTGTCGTACCTTCTTCACAGGGGTTTCGCTTCGCTTACCGCCTGCCTGTGGTCTGTCGTACCTTCTTCACAGGGGTTTCGCTTTGCTCTACCACCTGCCTGTGGTCTGTCGTACCTTCGGCACTCTTTTCATCTGTCGTTAGTAAACGGGGGTTGCACCCCCGCCTGTGGTCTTAACAGGCTTTCAGCCTTATGATTTACTCCTGCCCGAAAAAGGGTGGGAGTTATTGTATTGTTAGTGCCTATTATAGAGCCTTAACCGTTTAGTTTTCAGTATGCTATAGCAATTAGTATAGGAGGGAATAAAAGACCCCCTCCCGACCTCCCCACAGACCCCCTCGTTCCCCCCTGCTTAGGGGGAAGATTTGCCCCGCGTGAAGAGAGCGTAAGTGAATGGAAATTAAGAAAATTGTTCATCTTTAGAGAAATAGCGGTTTTTCCTTGGAGAATGATGTGTTTCGTGCTCTTTTGTGTGTTTCGTGGTTATTATATCATGTAAGTTGTTGGTAATCAGTATACCATAGCAAAGTATAGCAAAAAGTATAGCAGTCAAAAGTTTGGAGGGGGAGAATTTAGTTTCTACCTTTGCATCGCGTCAACGAAAAGGGCGGCCTGGGAGGCGGCACTTGGGTATTGACGCAGGTGTTTAATATGTAGTTAATCAAAATATATTATGGCAAGAATTACTGCTATCGAGTTTATTCAAGGAATGAGTGGCCGGTTGTCGAAGAACGGCGGATATTACTTCAGTACCGACAAGAAGTCGGGAGCGCTTTATGTGCGCCGTTGTCCTGTTCGGACGGGGGCACCGACCGAGGAACAGTTGGCGCACCGTGAGCGCTTTGCAGAAATATCGGCCTTGACGGCTAATTGGTTTGCGCAGAATAAACCTGGGCGAGGAGGCGACCCAACGTTGGAGGGCACCCCAGAGTATTACCGAATGCGGGATGACTTTGTCCGTCAGGATAAGATTTCGCGATTCCCAGCGTATGTCCATAGCCGCATGGCGGAGGGCCATGCGCAATTGGGAGTACAAGAAGATAAAGACCGGGTCCGTCCTTGATGAAAAAATAGGACGGCCTGTCGCAGGTCGTCCTATCTCCACTTTTATGGTACAATCACTTATTAGTTTGGTATTTTAATTGTGAGTTCTTGTTTTTAACCTTGATTAATGTCTATATTGGAATGTATGGGATATATTTGTTTATGCTGCTTAAAAGACGCGGACACGCATCACGATGTTCGAGTCGTCGATGGGTTGCCAACTGTCGTCGCCCGCCAGGATCTGGCGCATGTCGTAGTCCGACAGGTCGTTGAGCTGTTTGGTGAACGAGCAGGGACGGTTCGCGTTGGCCCCTTCGCCCGTGCACTCGTATTCGGCGTAGAACGTCGTGCGGGCAGGTTCTTTCTTGTCCCAGGGGTCGAAGCCGGCAGGGGTGATGTGCTTCCCCTCCTGGCAGCGGATGAAGACGGCTTGGGCATAGGGGCGCCACGGTCGGGAGAGATAGACCTTCTGGACACCAGGGGCGGCGGTGAGTTGGCAGTCGTAGAAGAGGTAGCCATGCTTCTGCCCCTCGGCGGTGGAGGGGGCGGTGATGTAACCGTCGGCCAAGCTGTGCAGTTGGCAGTGGTCGAAGATGGCGAGTGACCAGCCGAAGATATAATCGACCGTGCCCTCGATGTAGCAATGGCTGAAGTAGAGACGGTCGCCCATACCGTAGGTGTAGATGGTGTCCTGATGGCCCTCGAAGCGGCAGTTCTTGAAGCTGACGCGGTCGGCACTGATCATGCACGCCACGGCCTGTCCGATGGGTCCGGCCGAATTGCGGATGGTGAGGTTCTCGGCACGGAAGTCGGGGGCAAAGACAAAGAGGGTGGCTGAGCCCGAGGTGCTGACCTCCTCGCGGAACCGGTTGAGTTTCTGTGCCCAGTCGCCGTAGGTGAGGACGGCACCCTCCTCGGCCAACAGGGTGACGTTACGTTTGCTTTCGGGCACGATGACCTTCTCGTGATAGGTGCCCTTGCGCACCAGAATGACGATACGGCCCCATTTGCGGAAGTCGGGGCAGGCATGGATGGCCTCCTGGATGGTGCGGAAGTCGCCGTTGCCGGCGGCATCGACTACGAAGGCATAGCGTGGATGGGCTGCCAGGAAGTCCAAAAGTGTGTTGTTGAACGCCTCGGGTTGGTCCATGTTCATCATGTGACCACAGTTGGCCAAGACTTTGTGTCGGCCATAGGGCAGATGCTGGAGCATGGCAGGTTTCTGGCCATCGTGTTCGTTCTCGCCCGTCAGGATGAGGGTCGGAACGTTGGGACGGCGGCGCACCAGACTGTCCATCGCCTCGCGGGCATAGAAGAGACGCACCTCCTTGTGGAGGGGTTGCCAGGCGGACCAATCTTCGACCATACGGGTCAAGGCGGGACGCATCTGTTCGCGGTCCGAACAGCCGCTCTTCATCAGCACCTCAATCCACTCTTTCTTGTATTGGTCAATGCCCTGACGCTTCAAGGCAGCAATCTCCTGATTGCGTTGTTTCTTTTCGGCAGCCGTCATCGGAGAGTGAGGACCTGGCGTGGAACGGATGCCGCCACTGGCCAGGAGGCAACTCAACATGCGTTCGGGGTAGATGGCAACCATATCGCCCGCCACGAAAGCGCCCATCGAGAGACCCACCACATGGGCTTTGTCCAGATGCAAGGAGTCCATGAGGGTGATGATGTCATCGACGTGCGTGAACTGATGTTTTTCGGTCTGCGCCGACGACTTGCCGTAGCCACGGAAGTCGGGACGGATGACGCGGTAGTGATTGGCCAAGGCAGGAACCTGTTGGTCCCACATGCGGCTGTCCAAAGAGTGTCCGTGCAACAGGATGACGGGTTCGCCTTCGCCCTGTTCCTGGTAGTAGAGTTGGCCACCGTGGGAAACGGGGATGAATCCATCGCTTGCCGAAGAAACTGCACCGTAGCAGGTGCCCCCAAGGGACAGACCTGCCACGAGCAGCCAACCGCATAAATGTTTAAGGTCGTGTAACATAATATAAGAATCTAAAGTTAGTTGATTGAATCAAAAAACGTTTGGGAATATTGTTCTAATAAAAAGGTGAAAGGAAGATAATAACGTTCTTTCAAACCAAAACCACCGAATTGAAATAAATGCTCTTTTATCGAAGCAGAGCCAAATAACTATATCTTCCTTTCACCATATCTTGAGGGAACTTCTAATCAATTTTAGAACATCCCTTGAATGCTTTACTCGTAGCCCTCGTTCTGCGTGAACTCAGCCTTGTTGGTGATGGCATCATGATTCATGTAATTTAGTAATTGTTGGGTACTTGGAAATAGGGTTTCAAACTATCTATTTACTCGTTCTGTTAAATGCCTTATCGGTATTCAATATTTAATATATGAATATTCTCGCATGTCTCTTTGTTTGTAAAACGGGTGCAAAGATACCTCTTATTCTACAATGTATAGGGTTAATATTTTGCCAAAGTGGTGACAATTTTTTCTTCTTAGTGGGTAAAATTATGGCAAATATTTTTTTGGTCGGTTATGGACATAAAAAAGCAGGCAGAAAACGTAACCGTTTCCCGCCTGCTATATCCTGAAAGGGGTTGCAGATGTCAATAATGACGTTTGGTGGTATGTGAGTTGTCGAGCAAAGAATATTGTCTAAACGTTCTGTCTGTGGGGGCAACCTACTCTTCCGGTTTGGAATCCTTGTAGGCCGAAGGGGAGACACCATATTTCTGGCGGAAACACTTGCCGAAGTATTTCGGGTCGGAGAAACCGCACATGCGAGCTACTTCCACAATAGGAAGGTCGCTGCCCTTGAGCAGTTTGCCGGCATGTTCCAGTCGGGCGCTGCGAAGGAACTCGGCAGGAGTGACACCGAAGAGACTTTTCATCTTGCGGTTCAATCCCGATACGCTCTTGGCCGTGGCGGAGGCCATGTCATCGACCGAAGCTTCGGATTCGGCCATGTTCTCTTCGACAAACTTCATGACACGCGCCATGAAGGCATCGTCTTCGGGGTTGTTGGCAATGATGAGAGGCGTGCCGTTGGTCGAGGTGTTTCCGTCGTTTTCGGGCCGTTCGGAGATGGCTTGCAAGTAACGGTTGTAGAGTTCGCGTTGGTGCCGGCGGAGGGAGATGTACGACGTGATGAGGTACGACAACAGGGCTACCAGTCCGATGACGAGCAAGCAAAACAGCAGTTTGGCCGACGCTGTTTCCCAGTATTGGGGTTCGACGATGATGACCAGTTGACGGTCATTGGGAGTCCAGACTCCCTCGGCATTGGTGGAACGGATGGTGAGCGTGTAGGTGTCGGGTAACAGATCCAACAGGGTGATGGAGTGATTGGTGTAGAGGTTGTTCCACAGACCATCATCGTGGCTGGATTGCAGGCGATAGATGTAGTTGACCTTGTCGGTGGCATGATAGTCGAGGGCATGATAGTCGAGGGCAGCGAAGTTGAGGGTCATGCATCGTTGCTCGGGGCGGAGGTACAAGGTGTCGAGGAAGTTGACGTTCTTTTGCCAGGCGCCACCCTGTACCGACAGACTGGTGAAGGCGATGGGTGGGGTGAAGGTGCTGCGTCGCAACTGTTCGAGGCGACAGGTGAAGGCACCATTCTGTAGGCCAAACAGATAGCGGCCGTCGGGCAGTCGGAGAGGGTGGGCATCGGAGAAGTGGAACACGGCCTGCCAGAAGACAATATCGAACTTCTCGGTTTGTCCGTTCCTCAAATCCAGGGTGAGCAGTTGGTTGTTGGAAACAATCCAGAGGAGGTCGTAGGCTTCGAAGAGCGAGATGGCCACGTCGGAGGCCAGTCCTGTGCTGGTATTGTAATGTCCGAAGTCGAGGATGTCGCTGTCCAATGAACTGGAACACAGTACGTTGATGCCGCCACTCTCGGTAGCAATAAGTACCTGTTGCGATTGTGTTTCCAGAATGTCCATGCAGGCGTTGTTGCTTAGACTGGCGGCGCGGTTGGGCTCCTTACGGTGCACTCGGAACTGCATCTTGGCTGCCAAAGGTTCGTTGGCATTGGCCACGAGCAGACCGTCGGTGGTGGCTGCCAGGAGATGTTGGTCGTGGGTGAGGCAGAGACGATGTATCATCTTGGTACCCAAGGCTTCGGGTACGCGCAGCCCGTTGTTGCAGTTCTGGAAAATAAGGGACTCGGCATGGGGGTCTGAGATGCAGTTCAGACCGCCTTTGAAGGTGGCAATCCACAGTCGGTGATAGGCATCTTCGGCTATGTCGAAGACGTCGTTGTTGCTCAAGGAATAGAGGTTGTCGTCCTCATGAGTATAGTGTTGGATGTGGAACTGAGTGTCGCCCTGAGGGGTGAGACGGAAAAGTCCGTCGGGTTTGCTGCCCAGCCAAAGGGTGCCGTCGGCAGTCTCCTTGAAGCAATAGACGCTGGCACCAAAGGAGGTGAAGTGGGGAACCACCTTGCCCGAGGGGGTGAGATAGCCGATGAGGTGGTTGTCGGCTCCGAAGATACGCACCGTTTGGTCCTCTTTGCTCGATGCCCAATAGCGGTTCTTCTTGTCCAACAGGAAGGCGCGGGCTTGGGCAGGAATCTCGCGAGGAAAGTATTCGAACGGATTGTGGTACAGCGAAATCTTATCTACGCCAAATCGGTCGATGGCCCATAGGTTGTCTTGACTGTCGGCAAAGACTTTGCTGATCTCTTTCTGCTCGGTGTAGTCGGTGTGGAGGATGCGCCAAGTATCGTCGTCTTTCTGTTGGCACAGGATGGTGCCGTTCTTCTGTATGCGCCAGAGGGTGCCGAACCGGTCTGTATGCTGGAAATAATGGTGGGTATGGTCGTAGTTCAATAGTTTTACGCCGTTGTATGGCCTTCGGGATTGGAACTTAGCATAGTCGTTCAGAGAACTGTAGCGGTAGGTGTGTAGGTCGAAACTGTAGGTCGCGCTGTCGCCTATCAGGACAAAGATAGAGTCGCCCGATGGACTGAGGCAGATGGATGTCTGACGGTCGCTGCCCATGTCGCAACTGTCTCCTGGGAACGATTTGAACACTTCAAACTGATAGCCGTCGTAGCGGTTCAGTCCGTTCCAGGTGGAGAACCACAACATGCCTTGGTTGTCTTTGACCATGCCTGTCACATACCATTGCGAGAGGCCGTTGTGATCATCGTATCGTTCGACTTGGCAGGTGGAACGGCCGCTGAGGGTACCAAGACTACCCAAGAGGATAAGTCCTGTCGCGAATAATCTGTTCATAATGTGTGACTGAAGATGTTTTCTCAACATTTTTGTAGTATTGATTCGTTTTTTCCCATTTGGGTCAGACCCCTCGGTTCAATGCCAGTATCACTTGGGCGACCTCTTCGTCTGTCTGGGCAGGGTGGCAAGGCAGGGAGAGTTCCTGTGCCGCAATGCGTTCGGTGATAGGGAATTGAAGTGCGCCCCACTCCCGATAGGCGCGTTGGCGGTGAGGGGGAATGGGATAGTGTATCTGCGTCTGTATGCCTTGCTCCGACAGACGGCGCTGCAACTGGTCGCGGTCGGGCGAAAGTATCGGGAAGATGTGCCAAACGTGGGATTGTCGTGCCACGGGGAGGAGAAGGTCGGGGTTCTTGATTTCCGACAGATAGTGTGCGGCGATGTCACAGCGGCGTTGGTTACAGCGGTCTAAGTCCTTGAGTTTGATGCGAAGGACGGCTGCTTGCAACTCGTCCATGCGGGAGTTGACTCCCTTGTAGCGGTGGACGTATTTACGTTCGCTGCCATAGAAGGCCAGTTGGCGGATGACTTGAAGCAACTCTCCGTCGTCGGAGGTGACGGCACCGGCATCGCCCAAGGCACCGAGGTTCTTGCCTGGGTAGAAACTCCAGGCTTGTGCATCACCCAGATAGCGGGTTGCCACGCCATGACTCTGAGCACAATCTTCCAGCACCAGGAGTTGATGCTGTCGGGCAATTTGCAAGATGCGCTCCATGTCACAGAGATGTCCATAGAGGTGGACGGGTAGGATAGCACGAGTACGAGGCGTGATTGCCGCCTCGATGTTATCGGGGTTGAGCAGATAGGTGTCGGCACAAGGTTCCACGGGAATGGGGGTGAGTCCGGCATCGCTCACAGCCAGGATGGAGGCGATATAAGTGTTGGCGGGTACGATGACTTCGTCGCCCTGTTGTAACTTACCCATCTCGATCCAGGCACGCAGCACCAGTCGAAGAGCATCGAGGCCATTGGCACAAGCTACTGCTCCACTCGTGGAGGCGGTGCCGCAATAGTGCGCCCATTCGGATTCGAAGGCTTCTACCTCACGGCCAAAGAGATACCACCCCGAATCGACGACACGATGCATGGCTTCGAGAATCTCCCTTTCGTAAGGGGCATTCACTTTCTTGAGTGGTAAGTATTCGAGCATGAGGAAAACTATTGAGAATGGATATTGTTCGATGAGGGAGTTAAAAGGAGTTATCGGAAGTTAGAGGGAGTTAGCGGACGAATGTTGAAGTTGCCAGAAGCCTTTTCGTCCGCCTGTAGTAACGTCCGTTAACTACCAAGCGAAGCGATAACTCCCTTTAACTCCTGCTAACTTCTATTAAGTAGCTCCTATAGACCACTCCTCGACCACCGAAACTCTCTTTGAAGTGGATGAGGCTTTGGTTCAGCGTGCGTCCGTGGTCCTCGTTGGAGGTGCCGAAATCGAAGTAGCGGAGTCCCTCCTGGAGTCGATAGACCTGCAACAGAGAGGTGTAGAGAAAGTCGAGCGCACCGACTTTCTTGCCTTCGGGCGAGGCACTGCTGTATTGGGTATGCACCACCCGTTCGGTCTCGAACAGGACTGTTCCGCCAAGGGCTTTGCCCTCTTCGTCACGGACGATGCAACAGAGAATCTGGTCGGGAAAGGCGCGTTGCAGTTGTTCCATCTCGGCCAACGAGTGAACCGGTTGGGCATCGTAGCGTTGCTGGAGGTTGTCGGTCAGGATAGGCCAGAACTCCGACAGGGGAGCTTCCCAATCGACCGAGAATCCCTTCTGCTGTAAGTGCGAATAGGTGTTGCGGCGGCAATATTCGGGTTTGAGATATTGGGCATCGGTGAGCAGATCGACGGTCGAAGAGAGGTTGCAAACCTCGACCTGAGCGCCCAATCGCCACAGGAAATACTCCTCCTCTTCGGAAGGTAGGGTGTGGTAGATGGCAGGGATGGGTTTGTAGTGAATCTCGGTAAATCCTTGTTGACGGGCATAGTCCACGAGGGCGGAAAAGAGTTGTCCGACCTCTTCGGAAGTGGCTTTTCGGCTTAGGAGGAAGCCGCCATAGGTCAATCCTTGGTGCGACCAGAGTGACGTGCCGACTGCGTTGGCTGGCAAGAGGGCCACCAGCACCTTCTTCTCGTTGTAGAAGAGCAACGAATGGTCGGCGAATCGGTCCTGATGATAGTCCATATAGGCGCGTTCGAAGAGGAAAGTCGCGTTGCGCGCTTCCCTGACAAAAGCGTCCCAAAGGGCGGCATCACTTGCAGTATAACGTCTTGTATTGATCATAGTCGCGGATGTAGTCGTTCTCGTCGAAAGGATGGCTGGCCAAGACCAAACAGAGTGCACCCGAGGTGAAAGAGTGCTCGTGAGCCCAGATGCCTGGGGGAACCAACAGACCGAAGAAAGGGCGGTCCAGACAGTATTCCTTTGTGTCAACGCCGTCATCGACAGTCACTTTGAGAGCACCCGAGGCAGCGATGATGAACTGCCAACACTCCTTGTGGGCATGGGCGCCACGGTCTTTGCCGGCCGGCACATCATAGATGTAGAAGAGGCGCTTGACGTCGAAAGGCACCTGCACACTATTATATATATAGGTGAGTGTGCCGCGTGGATCCTCTTCCTTGGGAAGGTCGATTATCTTGCAGTCGTTGATGGACATGGTGTTGCTTGACAAAAATATTAAATAATAAATATTAAATATTAAATATTATCGGAGTTATCGGAATACTCTGAGTACTCTGAAAGCTCTGAGTAATCGGAATATTCCGAATAATCTGAGTATTCCGAGTAAACCGAAAAGTGCAAGCAGCTATAACATACTACTTTACACATTACCCTTTACTCTTTACCCTTTACCCATTACTCTCTCCAAACGAGCTCTGCTCGTTACCTCAGCCAGGCCTCGGGGTTTTCGGCATCGTTCTTGCTGAATATCCAGAACATCAGTTCGGAGCAATGGCCGTCGATGTCTTCCTTGATCTTGCCAATGCTTTGGCGCATCTTGACCTGTTGACCTTCGCTGACGTGGCAGGCAGAGAGGTTGCTATAGACACTCATATACTCGCCGTGGCGGATGATGATGGTCCAGTCTTCGGACGACTTGACGACGCGTTGCACGGTACCTTCGAAGATGGCGCAGGCATGAGCTCCGACGCTGGTGGATAGGGTGATGCTGTAGTTGCCATCCTTGGTGTAGTGCGACAGGATAGAGAAGTCAGAATCGACAGGGAACGGCATCTTGCCTTTGTTCTGACGGAAGGAACCCGTGAGCTGTATCGACTCGGGCGAAGAGTAGTCGAACGTCTTGCCTTTGCCCTTGCTGCCCGACTTGCCACTCGTCTGCTTGTTGCGTTCTTCCTCAATCATCTTGGCGATGAGGCGTTGAATCTCGCGTTGCTTCTTCTGGTCGCGTGCCAAGGCAGCTTTCAGTTCGCGTTGCTTCGATTTGAGACGTTTGAGCGCCTGCTCCTGCTTCGCCTGTTTCTGGGCGAGGATGTTCTTCTCCTTCTGGAGTTTGTTCATCACCTCTTCACGCTTCTGGCGGGTCAAGGCAAGTTTTTCTTGAACCGACTCCGTAGCCATTCTTTGCTTGGCCAACTGGTGAGCCTCCTTCTCGCGCCATTGACTATATTGGCGGAGGTAACGTATGCGTCGCATACTTTCGGCTAAGTCCTTGGCAGAGAGTACAAACAACCACTCGTCGTAGCCGCTTCGCCATTTATATATATGTTGGACGGCGGCAGCATATTTCTCTTGCTTGCCTTGATACTCCAATTTGAGACGGCCGATGACATGGCGCAAGGAATCTTCTTCCTGACGGATGCTCTCAATCTCGTCTTGCATGGAACGCAACAACGCCTGACGCTTGGCAATTTCGTCTTCGCGCAACTTGATGTCGCGACTTTGGCTGAGCACCGACTTGTCGTTGTCCGATATCATGCGTTCGGTCGCTTCAATCTGGCGAACCAACTCTTTCTGTTGCTGTTCGTACTCCTTACGGCTCAGTTTGCGCGTTGGAGCAGCCGTTTCGGCAGAAGAGGTCGAAGTTGTCTTTCGGTTCGTCTTGGTAGCGGGTTTCTTGTTCGACGTGCCTTTGCTGGCAGGTTTAGCCGCTGCAGGTTTCTTCGCTGTCGGCTTCTTGGCTGCTGGTTTGGCAGCAGGTTTTGCCGCCGGTTTCCTGTTGGTGGCAGGCTTCGTGGTCGATTTTGGTTTCTGCGTCGCGCCTTTGTTGGTAGTCGTCTTGCTTGGCGTCTTGGCGGTGGACTTTCCCGTCGTCTTGGTGGTCTTGTTTTGAGCCGACAAGGTTGCCGACGGTTCCATACAGGGAGCCGCCAGAAGCAAAGCGAACAAAAGGAATCGGAGCAGTCTCATCACTTATTCATGTTTTTGATGGAATCGATCAGTTCCAGAAAGGTGACTTCTCGATACTTTTCGGAGGGTTGGAACGAGTTCCAGTTCTTTGGGTTCGTCGAAGGAGAACTGAGCGAGAAGTCGAACGATAGATGTCGGTCGCCCGAGACGGAGAGTGTCTGCCGTGTCGGTACCGAACCGCTGCTGACGGTGGTCGGGTCGGCATATTCCCAGACAAAGGTCGATTGCTTGGCAGGAACCTTTACCTGCGTGGCTACCAACGAGTTGGCGGCGTCCATGACATACGACAGCTGGTACTTCTCCGCGATATAGTCTGCTTGCAGTTCCTCGTTCTGCATGGGGTACCACACGAACTGGTTGAAGTCGCCCGTGGTGGCCAATCCCTTGCCCGGCAGGTAGATACGTCCCAGCAGGAGGGCTTCGAGGGTCTCCAATTTGGCCTCTTCCTGTAGTCCGAGGCGGGCAGCCGCTTCGCTGAACGCCACTTTGGCATAGACCTTGTTCACTTTGTTGACGATATAGACCGTCTCCGGATTGGCCTCAACGCGGGCTACTTCGATGCCCATCACGGTGATGGTGAAGCAGATACGCTTGCTGTGTTCGATGTTGAGACGACCGCTCAGGCTCTTGCCGCCCAAGTCGTACTTCACCTTCGATTGCAGGAAATCGTAGTCGAAGTTACGGGCGGTGACGGCCTCGAAGCGGTTCTTGGCAGCCGTTATCTCCTCCTTGGCCAGATTGGAGGTGGCATTCTTGGCCGAGCGACAGCTGGCTAAGGTCAACGCTGTCAAGAGGATACCGAGGTATAGGGTGAATTTCTTCATTGTTGTTCGTTCAATGCTTTAAGGATGGCTTCATAATGGGCTTTCAACTCTCCGCTGGGTTCGCCTTCAGACTTTTCGATGGCTTTTTCCTGATAGAACTTCGCCAACGAATACTTGCCTTGCAGGTAGTAGATCCAAGCGTAGGTGTCCAGATAGGTAGGTTCGTCGGGGAACTTCATGACCACCTTGGCGGCCATGCTTTCGGCCTTGTTGAGGTCGCCGTTGTCGAGGCAGAGGAAGTAGGCGTAGTTGTTGAGTACCATGTAGTTGAGTTGGTTGTACTTCAATGCCTGGTCGTAGCACTCGTAGCACTTCTCCTTCTGACCCATCTCGTGGTGTAGGTCGCCCATGAAACCATAGATGCGCGAGATGGTGTTGATCTCCTTGGCATCAATCACGTCCAAAGCCTCTTGATAGACCAGCAAGGCGCTGTCGTTCATCTGTTTGCGTTGATAGACGAAGGCTTTGGTCAGATAGATCTCGGTCAGGTTGGGGTGAACGGCTTGCGCTTTTTCGGCCAACTCCATCACCAACGGGTAGTTGTCGGTCTGGGCAGCGCACGAGAGGAGCTTGCCCCAATATTTCTCTTCCGAGGGTTTGAGGTCCACGGCAAACTGCATCTGCACCACGGCGGCGCTATCTTGACCGATGGCCGATAGGTAGTCGCTGTGCAGGTCATAGACCTCGGCAGCGGTGGGGTGCATGGTTGAGACGGTCTCGAACAACGCATCCACGCCCGGCAGGGCAATGGCAGTAGTGTCTTGCGCCTTCTCTTTCTCCTGTGCCACCTTGCGGAGCGAAGTCTTGAGGTATTCGGTCAGGATGTCGATCTTGGTGGTGATGTCGAGGTTGGCGTTCAATAAAGCGTTGTGTACCAACGAGTCGGCAGCAGCCTGATTGCCCGTGATGCTGTAGTAGTTGGATTGGGCAATCCAGAGATAAGCATTGTCGGGGTCGATGTTGGCTGCCTCGTCGTAGGTCTGCTTGGCCTGTTGGATGAGGCCCGACTTCATCTGGAGTTCGCCCAACTGGAGGCGATAGGTGATTTCGTACGGATAACGTTTGATCAGTTTGTGGTACTCGTCAAACGCTTCGTCGGAGCGCTTCAGCTCTTGCAGGATATAGAACTTCTGCATCGTCATGTGCGGGTTGACACCATCCAGTTCCTCGATGCGGTTCAGGATGTCCAATCCCTTGCTGAGGTTGTCGGTGCGCAGGTAGAGTTCGGCCAACGTGTAGTGCGGGTCGCTCTTCGTTGGGTTGAGTCGCACCAACCGTTCATAGCAGACAATGGCAGAATCCATCCGACCTTGCCCTAAGTAGATGTCGCCCAACGCCTTGGTGTACCAGTAGTTGGTGGTGTCAATCTCGGCGGCTCGGCGGGCATCGGTCAATGCCTGTGGATTGCGGAAAGTGCGGTAGAGCTTGCTGCGCAGGTAGAGTGCCGGCGCCGAGAGGCTGTCCACTTGCAACGCCTCGTTCACCAGGGCCAACGACTCGCTCGGTTTGCCTTGCAGGTTGCGCGACAGGGCCTCGAAGTAGAGGGAGTCGAAGTGAATCGTCTCCTTGTCCTGCATCCGGGTGTTGCGGTAACGGGGGTCGTACCCGTTGGCCAATAGGGCAGAAGGATTTTGCCCGTTCTGCTTCGACTTCCGACGCGCCTGAGCCACCAAGGGAAGGAGCGCCAAGCAAAGTATGAGTATTTTCTTGATCATGTATTATACGATTTGGATGTTGAAACCCTCGGCCAGCAGGGGAGCCACCAATTGGGTCATCTCCTCTTTGCTCACTTTGGTCAACAGGGGTTCCGGTGTAGGTCGGTCCAGGGAATAGACCATGATCTGGTGAGGTCGCACTTCGCGCATCAGGTCACACCAGGCAGCGACCTCTTGGGGAGTGGTGTTATCGACCCGTTGGCCATTGTGCTCGCCACGCACGAACATGGTCTGCACGATGAGTTGGCCTTGGAACGTCTTCATCCACTCTATCACTTGCCGCACCGAGTAGTGGCTGTCGGCGGGTTGGTCAATGAGGTGCACGGTCTCGTCGAAGGCGCCATCTATCTTGAGGATGTTGTTGTCCACACGGAGCAAGGCGCTTCGTACCGCCTCTTTGCCAATCTGTGTGGCGTTGCTGAGCACGCTCACCTTAACCTCGGGGTAATATTGGTCACGCAGTTGCAACGTGCGTTCGATGACGCGGGGAAAGTCGGGGTGCAGGGTGGGTTCGCCGTTGCCGGCAAAGGTAATCACGTCCAATGCCTCTCCGGCGGCATGCATCGTCTGGAGTTTCGTTTCCAGTTCGTGCATCACCTCGTCGGCATCGGGGAGATGTCCACCTCGGTGGTCGGCGTTCCAACCGCACTCGCAGTAGAGGCAGTCGAACGAACAGACTTTGCCGTCCTTGGGCAACAGGTTGACGCCCAACGAGATGCCCAACCTGCGGCTGTGTATAGGACCAACGATGTTTGTGCTGAATATATCTGGGTTTGCCATGAATGTCTTTATTTTCTATCGGCGCGGTATGACCTGTTTGGCGCAACACTCTTGCCAATAATCGCCGCAAAGTTAGTAAATATCGGAGATATATCCAAAAATATTTCCTATTTTTTAATAATGTACTTGCCGAAAGTCGATTTCTTTATTCTTTGCTCCAACGGATTTTTCTTTTTTGCACCTCCAGATGGAGACAAGTCCTCCATTCGAGTGGCGATATGCCCACTCCCTCGTCGTAACGCACCTTCGGGCAGGGTTCAGAATGCCTTCGGTCATCCTTTCGGGTTCCGATGATGCCGGTTCCTTCGTGAGTAGATGGCTTGCCCAATGGGCCAAAGGAGTTGGTTCTTTCCGACTTGCGACAGAAGTCGAATGGGCTAAAAGGGAGCCTAACGGTCGGTTTTAGAGAATTTATTGATTAAAAAGCGTATAATTTGAACCGAAAATGATTGATTGTCAAAAAAAATAACGTACCTTTGCACCAAATAAAAAGATTTAGCGTATGAGTTTCTCACAAATGGCTCAGTTAGAGTTGATGAATGCAGCCGCGAATGTCAATTCGCAAGCCGACCTTGATGCTTTGCGATTGACTCTGTCCCGTTTCTTTGCCGAGCGTGCCCAAAAGGCGATTGACAAGATGTGGGACGATGGGACTTTGGACCAAAAGAAATTAGATGAATTGCGAGGACAGCATCTCCGCACTCCCTATAAATCTCTTTGAATCCATGCGTCTTGTCGTTCTTGATACGAATGCACTCATCCAATCGTTGCCTTCAAGGAGTCCGTACCATCAGATTTGGACAGATTTCATGGAGGGCAAGTATTGTCTTTGTGTCAGTAATGAAATACTTTCGGAATACGAAGAGATTCTCGCCATACACACATCGCCTGAGGTGGCTCATAACGTGATTGAGGCTATTGCTCGACATCCGCAAACTCTATACCGTGAGTCTTATTATCATTTCCATTTGCTTCGTGATATTGATCAAGATGATGATAAGTTTGTGGATTGTGCCATTACTGCTGGTGCTGATTATATAGTTACAGAAGACAATCATTTCAATATCCTTAAACAAATACCATTTCCTACATTGAATATCTTGACGTTGGATGAGTTTAAAGAAAAGCTGAAGCTGTGACCATTTCATAAAGTTGAAGGCTCGACGTAATCCTCGTACAATCAACACTATACGGCTAAAAGTGCCCATGGCTCGATAAATGTCGAGATGTGGACACTTTTGTGATGCTGTGGTTGTCCCTATCGCATCCTTTGGGAGTTTCGGTATTTTTGCCCATCGTACAATAACCACAGCCTTTTTCTCCTTAAACGGACATAATACCCTGATAATAGGATGATAGTACCCTCGCAGAGGGGTGGAGGGGAGGGGGCAAGATACAGGAAGGGGTGTCGCTCGCCGGTCGGTATTGGTGTGTTGGGTTGGCAAAAGTCGGTCAAAACGAGGCGTCGTGCAAGATTTATCGTCCGATTGAGGGGCTATTCTACAGATTATTATTACTTTTGCAGTTACGCGAATCGGTTGAGCAGTCGCTCAACCATCAGGTTTTGAGGTTTTAAGGTTATTAGGTTTGGAGGTTGATGTTTGTGTGTGCCATTCGAAAGGAGGCCTCCTCCAGCCAGATACTCTTATAGTGTAGCATCCTCGAAAACCGAGTTTGTTTTAGGGTAAACTACTTCATGGCCTTATAACGTAGCGAACCTTAAAACTTGAGAATGTTTTAGGTAACCTACCTTATAACCTTATAGCGTAGCGAACCTCATAACCTTAAAACCTCAATTAATGAAAGAATTTATATTAAGTCAAAGTAAAAGTGAAAATGCCGTTCTGGTGGGTTTGATTACCAAGACGCAGAACGAGCAGAAGACCAAGGAATACCTCGACGAACTGGCTTTCCTGGCCGACACCGCCGGTGCCGTGACGGTGAAGCGCTTCGTGCAACGACTGGAGAGTCCCAACAACGCGACCTACGTTGGCCCAGGTAAGTTGGAGGAAATCAAGGAGTTCTGCAAGCAGCGCGACGACGAATACGAGGAGTACCTCAAGAACTACAAGGAGGAGTTGGCCAACGCCCGCAACAAGAAGGAGGCGCAGGACATCCCCTTGCCGCCCGACCCCCGCATCGGTATGGTCATCTTCGACGATGACCTGGGTCCCAAGCAGTTGCAGATATTGGAGAAGGAACTGGGGTGCAAGATATTGGACCGCCCTTCGTTGATCCTCGACATCTTCGCCTCACGCGCTCAGACCGACACCGCCAAGACGCAGGTCGAACTGGCGCAGTATCAGTACCTCTTGCCCCGACTGACGGGCTTGTGGACTCACCTCGAGCGTCAGAAGGGTGGTATCGGTATGCGTGGTCCTGGTGAGACGCAGATCGAGACCGACCGCCGTAGCGTCCTGGACCGTATCTCACTGTGCAAGAAGTGGTTGGAGCAGATTGACCGACAGAAAGCCACGCAGCGCAAGAACCGTGGCAAACTGGTGCGCGTTGCCCTCGTGGGTTATACCAACGTGGGCAAATCGACCCTCTTGAACCTCCTCGCCAAGAGCGACGTCTTTGCCGAGAACAAACTTTTTGCCACCCTCGACACCACCGTACGCAAGGTTATCATCGACAACCTGCCTTTCCTGATGTCGGACACCGTCGGCTTCATCCGTAAGTTGCCTACTCACCTGGTCGAGTCGTTCAAGAGCACCCTCGACGAGGTGCGCGAAGCCGACCTCCTGGTGCATGTGGTCGATATCTCGCACCCCACTTTCGAGGACCAGATACGCGTCGTGGAGGAGACACTCAACGACATCTGTCGCGACATGACGGTGCGTGACGAACGTCGCGACGATCGCAACGGCTACAACCGCAAGGACAAACGCCAATGGGAGCGTAACCTCATGGATCAGGGGCACAACAAACCGATGTTGTTGGTTTTCAATAAGGTGGATAACTATACCTTCACGCCTAAGGAGGCCGACGACCTCACTCCCGCCACGCGCGAGAATATCTCGCTCGACGAGATGAAGCAGACCTGGATGGCCCGCATGAGCAACAACTGCCTCTTCATCTCTGCCAAGACGGGGCAGGGCATCGAGGAACTCAAGACTCGCCTCTACGAGATGGTCAAGGAGATTCACACCCAGCGCTTCCCGTACAACGACTTCCTGTTCCAGAAGTACGAGGAGCTCAATGACGAGGATCAAGAATGAGAGGGTTTTTAATCTCAAGAATTAGAGAATAAAAAGAACTCAGGAGTTGACGATTTATAAAACTCAAGAATTAGAGAATTAGAGAAGAGAAAGTTGGAAGTTGAAAATTGAAAGAAGGAAAATGAAAGTTGAAAAGTGAGAATTGAAAAGAATGAAAAGAAGGCGGAGGGTAGCGACTTTTTCTATCGTCTTTATCTCCTTTAACTTCTTTATCTTCCTTAACTTCTAAAACTTCTTCCCATCCAATAGAAAAACGGAAAGATTGGCAATCGCCAGTCTTTCCGTTTTTATGTAGGTTTACATCAATCGCTCTTCCAGTTTCTTGCGCAGGTAGCGCATACGGTCTTTCTTGTCGATGAGGGTGAAACTCAACTCCAACCAATAGACGCGAGGGTCGAGGGTGTAAACCGGTTCGCGGTAGTTGGGGTCGATGGCGGAGTAACGATACCCATAGACGTTCTTGCGGCCATAGACATTCTGGCAAGAGAGAAACAGCTCCAGATGGTCGGTCGGGATGAAGTTCAGCGAGAGGTCCAACTGATGGCGGCAAGGGGAGTGGTGCGACTCGTTGGCACGGCCGAAGCGGTAGAAGGTGGCACCATCGTCAATGAACCAACTGGCAGCGACCAACGACTTGATCCAAGGTACATAGGCGCTGGTGGAGAACGTCAATCGGTTGTGCGACAGGTACTGAGGCATGACAGATTGGTCCATGTAGCCCATCCGCAGTTTGGCATCGACGTAGGCATAACTCACTTTGTAGTCGAGCATCTGGAAGGCGGTGCCGTGGACGTAGATGTTGGCACCCATGACGTCACCGTCTCCTTGGTTCCGGATCTGGTTGTAGTACCATCGGCCGTCGGGGGTGTAGGTCTCCAACCGCTTGTATCGTTTGTAGTAACCTTCGGCTTGCAGCAGGAAACCCTCGTTCTTCCATTGGTAGGACAGCGCATTGTTGAACGACTGCCTGAATATCAAGTCCTTATCCAACCGCAACAACTCCTCTTGCGGCATCATGTGATAGAGTCCCGACGAGAGCGACAGCGAACTATGTTCGCCCGTGTGGTAACAGAGGTGCAGACGGGGCACGATGTTGCCCTTGCGGAGCAAGGTCGAATATTCGTAACGCAAACCGATATTCAAATCGACACGCGGGATGCCGTTGATCGACACCTCATCGTAGGCAGCGAGCAGGTTGTTGGTGAAGCGGTAGGTGGTGTCGCCCCACAGGTGGTATTGCTCGTCGTGATCCGTCAGGACATTCTCGACACCCAACAGATTGTTCACGGCCGAGCCGCGTCGGGTCAGTTCCACCTTGGCGTGCGAGTTGATTTTGTGGTAGTCCGTCGAGTCGCCATTCACGTAGCAACTGATGCTTTTCTGCTTGATATAGGCGAAGTTAGCGCCGGCGTAGAGGTTCCAGTCGTCCGACAGGTCGATGTCGGCAGCCACGTTGGCCAAGGCATCATCTTCCGTCTTGTCATATTGCCAGGTGTAACCGCTGTAGGGCACCGAAAAAGCGCCCGTCGAGTGGTGGTAGTGCAGGATGGTCTTGACCTGCCCCTTGCGCCCGATGCGGTTCATCATCGACATCTCCGACTTCACCTGTTGGTAGTCTCGTTGCCACTTGGCATTGCTGTGAATCAGGTCATAGTAGGGGCGCATGTTGTAGTATTCCAACTCGCCCGTCAGGACGGTCCGTTCGGTGCCCATCTGTCCTTGCACACCCACATTAGACTGTGATACATAGGCCGATAGGGAGCGGATAGGGTCGGTCGATGCGGTGTTCATTTGGACAATGCCCGACAACGCGTTGCCATACGAGGCACCCCAACCGCCCGATTGCAGGATGGTGCCCTCAAAGAGTTGCCATCCACATTTGAAGCGGTTGCCGACGTTGATGCTCTCCACGTAGGGATTGAACAGAATCAGTCCGTCGATGTAATAGACATTCTCGTCGGGACCGCCACCCTGTATCATCAACCGTCCGTCGTTGGCATGACTCTGCACGCCTGGCGAATTGACCAGACCTGCCAACACGTCGCCGAAGGCGTTGGCGCTGGCCATCAGTTCGTCGGTGGGGTGGACGATGCTCTGTTCGGTGTAGTTGCTGAATCGGCCATAACGGTGCGACGTGACTGTCACCTTGTCCAATTCGGTGACCACTTCCACCATGCGCACGGGGACGGTGTCTTCGTCCTGGTATATCTTCAACGTCTTGGGCAGGAACAGTTCGTGGCGAAAGGCAACGGTGACCTGGTCCGAGTCGTTGGGAATCACGATGTTGAACATGCCCGACAGGTCGGTCTGCGTGCTCTCTCCGTCACCCCAGGAGACCCGCACGCCCGGTATGGTCTCGTCATTGCCATCGGTTACCACGCCCGTGACTTGCTTCTGCCCGAAGCAAACTGCCGTGAGGTTGACCAATAGAAAAAAGGAAGTCAGGGTTTTCATGTCGCGTCGTCACTCTTTAATCAATTCTACCGATTTCGAGGGATTGCTCAGAACGATGCGCATGATGCGTTTCTGCGGTATCCGGAACTTCACTTGGTCGAACGTGGGTTTGCTTAGATGCGCTTTGCCATCTTGGTCGAGTCTTATTTTCCAAGGGCGTTTGACGTTCTGCGAGAATCCCGACTGCTCCTCCATGGGGCTAATGTTGATGTTGTTGTTGATGTCCTCTTTGACCAAGGCCATGATGGCATATTCGCCGGCTTGTAGACTGTCGAAGGTCAGTTCCATGGTCTGGCTGGTCACGGGCACCTTCTGGTTAAAACCCTTCATGTCGTTCTTCTCGTAGTGCGCCTGGTCCACTACGCCGACAATCAAGGTGCCCTCCGTCTTGCTGATGCCATCGACGATGACGCGCAGGGAGTGGAAAGTGCTGTCCGACTCTTGTCCCAGCAGCCGATTGCCCGGGCACCACGAAACCAATAAACAAATGAAAAAAAGTAGGGTCTGTCTCATATAAAAATGAATACTTGTGTATGTGATTTGGAATGGATAGCGCAAATATATATACTTTTGGCGATATTCGGTAACTTTTTGTGCGGAAATCTTTCCTTTTACTGTGTTTTTGTCTATGGTTTGCCTCTTTTTGTGAGTCTCTATTCTCAATCGGCTGTCCCGTCCTTCTCCTTTTTCTATTATATATTGGTATAGGTTGAGCCGAAATTTTCCCTTGCTGCCGACGTGCTTATGGTGAAATGGAATTGCGGTTGGGATACCGCTTTTTTTCTGCCTTCTTGCTACCTTTAAAAGGGAGGAAAAAGGGAGAAGGTCGAGAATCGGTCAAGGGAAAGGTGACCGAGGGAGCGAGGGAACAGAAGGGAAAGTGAAAAGAAACAGAAGGGGAGGGGAAAGGAAGGATAACGAAAACATAAAACTCCTTTACACTCATTTCAACTCCGCGAGAGATTATAAAACTCCATCAATTAAACTTCATTATAACTCAATTCCGTGAGTCGCAAGAGCCCTGCAACTCAATTAGAAACTCAATTGAACTCAATTTGAAGGTGCTGGAGCGACGGTTTGGCGACCAGGGGAGAGACCGCGAGAGATTTAATCAACCACGGAATACGCGGAAGCTCACGAAAGAAACTTTGTACGATAACGAAAACATAAAACTCCTTTACACTCATTTCAACTCCGCGAGAGATTATAAAACTCCATCAATTAAACTTTATTATAACTCAATTCCGTGAGTCGCAAGAGCCATGCAACTTAATTGAAAACTCAATTAAACTCAATTTGAAGGTGCTGGAGCGGCTGTTTGGCGACTAGGGGAGAGGGGAGCGATGTCCGGAAAATTGCCCGATGAGGTGGGGGCAACGTTCGCAATGCATTGATATATATAGTATTGTACGCGCGTAAATGGAGGTTGGAAAAGCTGCGGTCAACGCGATTTTTGCTCCGATTCTCCGATTTTGGTGGTCAACCTTGCCTCGAAAATCGCGAAAATTTGAAATTTGCGCACTCGATTTTGCAAAAAAATAAGAAAAACATACTATTTCGGCCTAAAAACTGCGCAAACTATTGCACAAACCAAAAAAAGGCCGTACCTTTGCAGCGTCAAAAGAAAAAAAGACCAGTGATGGACCCAAAACTTTTGACGCCCAAAATGTGAATAAGCGGAATAATAATTGAGACTGGAAATGAGTCGATAAAGAAGGATAAGGAATTATTCCAGAACTACAATTTATTAAAAAGATTATTTTATTAAGGTATTACAACTATGAAGAAGTTTATGAATGTTTTGGCAATCGCAGCAATGGTAATGTCGGTTGCAACAGTGAAGGCTCAGACCATCGTAGAGAACGACTCTATTCATCATAATGAGGTCGCAATGGCCGAGGTTAAAAAGGCAGACACCATCAACTACAAGATCCGTCTGCGTGTTCGCGAAATGAGCAAGGTGATGCGTTTGGAGGTTGACCAGATTGAGAACCTTCAGTTCACCAACAGCGACTTGACCCGTCGTGTAGCCCGTTTGGCTAAGGCTCCTGCTGCTCAGCGTCAGGCCCTCCTCACAGTCATCGTTTCAGAGAACCTCGCTGCCGTACATGAGGTTTTGGATGCCAACCAGTATCGCCAGTATCTCTCTTTCCTGAACAACGAGTTCAACAAGGCTGGTCTCAACACCATCCTCTTCAACGAAGGCATGCTTGCTGAGAAATAATAACCCATACATATAGCATAACATAAAAAACTGCGGTTACGCCCTGTGCGTAGCCGCAGTTTTTTTCGTGAACGGTGATTTGCTCCGACCATTGAACTGAATAAAAACGCAATTATTTTGAGTTCCGATTTGCTTTTCCTCGATAAATGTTGTATATTTGCACGCAAAAAGAGGGACCTATCATGGGCGAGTCCTTTGCTACGAGGGGGACTCCTATTTCTCGTTCAAACGCACCCGTATAAACAAATAGTGAATCTAATATGCCAGCGACATTCTTTGTGTTCTTGATTTTGCAGATATTAGTGGTGGTGACTGTATTGTTGGCCGTAATCCTGCTGATTGTGTCACTTATCTGGAAGAAACCGGAAGGCACTTATCGCCGCCTTGGGTGTATGCTTTCACTGCCTTCCCTTGCTTTGGGCGTGTTCTTGTTCTCCCTCGTGATTTACGACGCACTTGTTGCGGGATTGACAAAAACTTCTCCGAATTTCTCGGATTGGGAGCAAGCAGGTATAGCCAAACACTATATTCTTCGTCCAGGAGAACTCTTTAATCGCCATTCGAAAGAACATTTAGCGTGGATTAACTCCTTGTATATTGATGGAAAAGAATCGGTGGTAGTTTCTTCTCAAAACTATTATCCTGAAAAAGACAGCGTTGTTTACTTGTACCGTTTCGAGTACAAGAACAATCAAAGTAACCGAGAACTACTGGATTCGGATACTGACGAAAACCGACTCTGGGACCGATATGCCGCTGCCCATTCCGTCAATCGGGACGACATCATGACGACCTACGAGAAACTGATGGACCTCATCTGGTGGCATCTGCCATTGAATGCTTTCCTGGCACTCCTGACTGCCATCCTTGCGGTTTATGGCGCTTGGCGGATGGGCATAAAGAAAAAGGAGAAGGACGAAAATTCATAATTAGTCAGCAAAAAGGCAGTTCCTGTTGGAAAAAAAATAATGCGGCAATAATTTGGAATTTTGCAAAAAAGGTGTTACCTTTGCGCCGTCAAGACTATATATTGATCGTTAGAGCCTAAGTTGAGGAATACTTGTTATTACCTCTCATATATTTTTATTGTGCCTTGAGCACTTATTCAGGAGAGATCGTATATAGCCTTGACTTTTATTGTTGGGCCGAAAGAGAAAATCGGAGACATTGCGAACAGAACATAAACTTACTGACAAATGAAACGACTTTATTACCTTGACATGTTGAAAGTCATGTTGACCGTGCTGGTGGTGTTCCATCATGCGGCGGAGGCCTATTCCCCTTATTCTGCCTGGGTCTATCATCCCAGTAGGGAGGAGGAGATGATGCCGCTGATATGGCATTTCCATTCGGTTAATGCCTCGTTTTTCATGGGATTGTTCTTCCTGATAGCGGGTTACTTCGTGCCGCGCAGTTACGACCGCCAGGGTGGTTGGCCTTTTGTGCAAAAGAAACTGGTGCGGTTGGGTGTGCCCGTCGTATTGGTGACGGCATTGCTCACCTATGCCACGGGGCAGTTGGCGGTGGGACACTTGTGGTTCGTGGAGAGTCTGTTGCTCTTCAGTCTGCTCTATGCCGTTGTGCGCCAGTTCGTTACGCCTGTACAGGTCAAGAGAGAGGTCTCGATAGTTGAAATGCTTGCCGTAGGATTGGTGATGGGTGTGGGCGGTCACCTCATCCGACAGGTGAGTCCGCAGGACCATTGGATATGGGTGTTGGGCTTCGTACATATCGAACCAGCTCACTATCTGCAATATGTGATGATGTTCGTCCTGGGCATTTTGGCCTATCGGGGCGATTGGCTCACGAGGATGACGAACAGGACGGGAGTAGTCGCTTTGGCGATGGGTGTGGCGTTGGCGATAGGCGATTATGTGCGCAACGATGGAGCATGGAATACGTTTGTGTATCAGTGGTTTGGCATCTACGAGTCGCTTTTGTGCATCTCGCTTAGTACGGGACTGTTGTGGTTGTTCCGCGAGTGCCTGAATCGGACCAATGCCCTTCAGAATTGGTGTGCACAACAGGCTTACGGAGCATACATCGTCCATCTGTTTGTCCTGTTGGCGGTGCAGCATGCCACCGACGGCTTGGCCTTGTCGGGCATGGTTAAACTGCTGATAATCGGCGTTGTAGCAAGTGCCCTATCGTTCGGTATTACCTACCTGTTGCGCTTGATTCCTGGCGTGAAACAGGTGTTGTGAAGTGTTCGGAAAATTCGTCGCTTGCGGACCTCTTTTTTCGACTGCAAATCCTTGCAGATGTGAAGAGAAATAAGTATATTTGCCCCCGAAATCACAAACATTTATCTAAACAGCATTCATGACAAACTCAAATAATATGGTTATCCGTCCGGCAACGCCCGATGACGCAGAACGGTTGGCGGAGATTTATGCACCCTATGTCACCGACACGGCGATTACCTTCGAGTATGTCGCTCCGACGGTGGAGGAGTTCCGAGCTCGTATCGTCAAAACCCTCCGCAAGTACCCTTATCTGGTGGCAGAGGCCGACGGACAGTTGTTGGGCTATGCCTATGCCAGTGCCTTCAAGGGTAGGGCAGCGTATGATTGGGCGGTCGAGACCTCCATCTACCTGCGTCAGGGCGAGTCGGGACGGGGATTGGGCCGACTGTTGTACGATGCGTTGCAAGAGAAACTCCGGGAGATGGGCATCCTCAACATGTGTGCCTGCATCACGGCGCCGCGAGGTGAAGACCCGTATGTGACGGAGAACAGCATCCAGTTTCACGACCATCTGGGCTACCGCATGGTGGGCCGTTTCGTGCAATGCGGATATAAGTTCGGCCGCTGGTACGACATGGTGTGGATGGAGAAACATATCGGACCACATCCCGAACAAGTGGAGCCGGTGCGGTTCGGGTTACAGGCCGGTGGTGCATCGACCCCGAAGAAGTCGCTCATCGTCTATGGCAGCCGCTATGGTACGACGAAGCGTTATGCCGAGCGGTTGTCGGCCGAGACGGGCATCCAGGCTGTTGATTATCAGGAGGTCAAGACCTTGGAGGACTACGACCGCATCCTCTATATGGGTTCCCTCTATGCCGGGCAGGTGACAGGATTGAAGAAGACCGTCGGGAAGTTGTCGCCCCAGCAGGAACTGGTGGTCGTCACGGTGGGATTGGTCGATACCGCTGACGCAGAGAACGTTGCCCGTATCCGCCGAGGGTTGAAGGAACTGATACCTGCCGCTAACTATGACGAGAAACGGGTTTTCCACTTGCGCGGCGCCATCGACTACAGTCGGATGAAGGTGAAGCACCGCTTGATGATGTCGGTGGTACATGCCAAGATTGCCAAGATGCCCGAGGCGGAGCGCAATGCCGAGTGTCGCGTCATCTTTGAGACCTATGGAAAGACGGTCGATTACGTGGATTTCGGGACATTAAAACCCGTTGTGGAAGCGATTGGATAAGGATATGAATATACTGATATTGAACGGAAGTCCGAGGAAGAACGGATTGATCTCGCAGATGTTGGACATCATGCGGGAGGAGGCAGAGAATCGTGGTGATAAGGTGGAGATAGTGCGAACCAACGACCTTCAGATCAAGCCCTGCGTGGGGTGTATGGTGTGCCGAACGAAGAACCAATGTCTGTTGGCCGAAGATGATTCACAACGGGTGTTGAAGAAGATTCAGGAGGCCGATGCCGTCATTTTGGGGGCTCCCTGTTATTGGGGAAACCTGCCGGGACAGATGAAGGTGCTCTTTGACCGCATCGTATATGGCATGATGCGCGACACGCCCCGATTCCCCGAACCACTCATGAAGGGGAAAAAGTGCATCCTGGTGAGTACCTGTACCACCCCTTGGCCTTGGAACGTATGGTTCAACCAGTCGCGCGGCGTGATTCGCGCCTTGCGTGAGATTTGCCGTTATTCGGGATTCAAGATCGTAAAGACCATTGAGAAAGGCGGCACCGCCATGCACCCCCAGTTGTCGGACAAAGAGAAA
>JAEEGF010786546.1_pt1 | contig 33591 bp, 25 predicted proteins | sample 9134171 | NCBI WGS metagenome assembly JAEEGF01 (sample SAMN16246542, study PRJNA631951) | gut metagenome | biome: gut microbiome; feature: rumen; material: AP-attached | host: Bos | place: Iran: Karaj | collected 2018-10
AGAGCGTCACGTACTTGGTGCCCAGCCTCCGGGTCAGCCGCTCAGAGAGGAGACTGGAAGTGACTGTCCCGGCGGAGATGATCACGGACACGAACCCGGCGTAGGACAGGGGCACCCCGAAATAGCCGTGCATTACGGGCCAGCCCGCCCCCAGAAGGGAATCGGGCAAGCCCAGGCTGATAAAGGCAAGGTAGATGATTGCCAGCAGCAGAGAAACCATAGGCGTATTCCTCTATTCCTCCGGCCGCAATTCCTGGGCCATGCGGTAGAGGCGGGAAGCGTTGATAAGGAGCTGCTCCCGGCTGAGGCGGCCGTCCCGCAGGGCCTTGAGGATGTCTGCATAGTCTCCCCTGCAGCCGGGCATGAACAGGTCGCCGCCCACTGATGCCACCTTGTGGGGCTTGGTGGCGGGGTGCTTGTTCGTTTTGCTGTCCATGAAGGCCAGGACCCAGTCGGTCATGACGATGCCCTCGAAGCCGAACTCCCGCCGCAGGATGGTGGCGATCAAATCCCGGCTCTGGGCCGTGTGGACGCCGTTGATCAGGTTGTAGGAGGTCATGAGGGCCTTGGGCTGGCTCTCCCGTACGGCGATGCCGAAGCCCTTCAAATAGATCTCCCGAAGCGCCCGCTCGGACATGCGGCTGTTGCTGCCGTAGCGGTTATATTCCTGGTTGTTGGCGGCGAAGTGCTTGATGGTGGTCCCCCGGCCGGGATGGGCCTGGACGCCCTGCGTCAGGGCCGCGGCCATCTTGCCGCCGATCAGCGGGTCCTCGGAGAAGTATTCGAAGTTCCGGCCGCAGCGGATGGTCCTATGGATGTTCAAAGCCGGAGCCAGCCACAGCTGCACGCCGAAGCGCTCCATCTCGTCCCCCACGATGTCGCCGCATTTTTGGGCGAAGTCCACGTCCCAGCTCTGGGCGATGGCCGTGCCGATGGGCAGGGCGGTGCAGTACTGCTCCTCTATCCTGGCTCCCTGGGGCGGCTTCTTCTTCCCCGCCACCAACTCCGCGCAAAACTTCACCACGGGGCCCATCAAATCCGTGACGCTCTCCGGCATGGTGCTCTGGCCCACGGCGTGGGCGCCGCCCTTTTTGTCCCGATAGTACTGCCGGGCCAGGCGTAGGCCCGCCGGACCGTCCGCCATGACCAGGGGCATCATGCCCGCGTCCTTCAGCTGGGAGGTGGTCTCCCCCGCCGCCCCGGCCACATGGACGCCGGAATCACCGATGGGCAGAAAGGAAGCGATGCCCGGGGCGAAGGACCCCACGTTGGCGTATACCAACTGCTCGTCCGGCACGTGACGCAGGGCTTCCTCCACGGGCCAGGGCCGCTCCTCCGGCACGGTCCGCGCCTCCACATCCGTCACGGTCAGCACGGGCAGGCCCTGGGGCAGGGACACCCGCCTATGGGGCTCAGGCCGCCAGTCCTCGAAGCCCGGGGCGTCGAATTCCTGGCAGGGGACGGCCTGCAGCGTCACGATCTCCTCCGGCAGCCGCAGGATGGCCGCGGGCCGTGTGCTGTCGCTGCAATCCCCCACGTTCAGGACATAGTCCCCCGGCGCCAGCACGTAGGCGGCGCGGGCCGCGTCGAAGGCGGCACAGTCCCTGAGATCGAAGGACGCCGCCACCGTTTCCGTTTCCCCGGGCGACAGCAGCTTCGTCTTGACGAAGGCCGCCAGCTCCTGCGGGGGCCGGTCTATGGGGCCCTCGGGGGCGCTCATGTAGACCTGGACCACCTCCCGGCCCGCCCGGTCGCCGGTGTTTTTCACCTGCACCCGACAGGTGACGACGGTGCCAGTCAGGGTGGTTTCCACGGGGTTCAAATCAAAGCTCGTATAGGACAGGCCAAAGCCGAAGGGGAACAGGGGCCGCACCCCCGCCGCCTGAAAATAGCGGTAGCCCACGTAGACCCCCTCCCGGTAGTCCGTGTCGTCGTGGTCCCCGAAGGTGCCCATGGCGGGGTAGTCCGTCCAGCGAGCCCAGGTGGTGGTGAGCTTGCCGCTGGGGTTGGCCCGGCCCAACAGGATGTCGGCGAGAGCCGCCCCCGTCTCCACCCCCAGCTGGGAGAGGAGCAGGATGTTCCCCACCTCCATCACGGGCGAAAGGTCCACGGGCCCGCCCACGTTCAGCACCAGCATGAACCGAGAAAACCGGCGGTTCAGGGCCAGGATGTCCCGGATCTCGGAATCCGTCAGCAGGATGTCCCCAGGCACCGGGTCCCGATCGCTCCCCTCGCCGGAGTTGCGGGAGAGCACGTAGAGCGCTGCGTCGCCCTCGCCCTCCAGCGGCAGATCGTACGCCGGCTCCGGCATGGACTTGCCCATGCCGTAGGTGAACACGCTGGTGTGGTGGGCCCGGGCCTCCGCCTTGAGCTTCTTCAAAAAGGTTTGCTTGGCCGCAGCCCAGGCGGCGTCGTACCCGTCCAGCCAGGGGCCGGTGGTCAGGGTGAAGCCCGCGTCGGCGAGCCCCTGCTCCACGGTGATAAAGAATCGGGAGTTCACCTCCCCGGAGCCGGTGCCGCCCTTGACGGTCCGCCGCACGCCGTTGCCGAAGGCCGCCAGGGTGCAGGGCGCCGCCAGCGGAAAGGCGCCGTTCGTCTTCAGCAGCACCGCGCAGTCAGCAAGATACCCCCGCAGGGTCCCCAAATGTTCCCGTTCGTAGGCTTCCATGTCCGTTTCCCCCTCGCTTGTCTTTGGCAGAAGTATACACAAAAAGCCCCTGCACGGCAAGGGCTTTTGATTCGCTTCTGTTGTGATCACACCGCCGTGGCCACCCACTGGCCCTGGATGACACGCCGTTCCTGCTCCGTGTCCAGGACGTCCGCCAGGGACGGGATCAGCCGGACCCGATCCTTTTCCAGCAGCAGGACGATGGTGGAGCCGCACAGATCGAAGTACCCCTTCTCCTCGCCCCGGCGCATGGGGCCCTCGGGGGCGTTGACGATGCCGCCCACCACCAGGGCGCCGATCTCGGTCTGGATCACGGGCCCGAAGTGCTCCGTCTGCAGCAGGCACCAGCTGCGGCGGTTCAGGGTGAAGACGGGATAGTGCTCCAGGACGATGGGCTGGACGCTGTGGAGCTGCCCCTCGATGTAGTGATTGGGCCCCTGGACGCCGTCGTCGATATAGCAATAGTGGTGATAGTCCGAGGCGCAGAGGCGGAAGACGAGGCACAGCCCGCCCTCATAGTTCCGGGCCAGCGCTTCGTCCCCCAGCAGGTCCCGGACCTTATAGCGGGAGCCCTTGATGGCAAAGGAGCTGTCCTTCGAAACGGAATAGGCGCTGAGCCACCCGTCTGAGGGGCTGATGAGGTGGGAAGGCTCCCTATCGAGGGGCAGGGACGCCCGCCCCCGGAGAAAGAAATCCCGGTAGGTGGGGAAGCTATGCAGCGCTTCCTCGGACAGAGAGATGTTGTTCTTTCGGGCAAATTTGACGATATAGGGCTTCGACAGGCGGGATCTGAGATACCACACCGCCACCCGATCGAGGTGCAGCCCCTGGACGACCTTCAACAGGCCCCGGCCCAGGGCCGTGCCGTAGAGGAAGCGGACGGCGCCGTCGTTTTCAGGACTCGACATCTTTTTTCCTCTTCCGCCGGGGCCGACGGGACCCCCGCAGCTTGGGCTTGCGGCGCACGGACAGGGAGGGCTTGCGGATGGAGAAGGGGGTCAAGAAGGCCGCCGCCACCAGGAGCGATGCGAAGATGGACAGGGGCCCCATGGGCCAGTGGAATAGACCGCAGAGGCCGTAGAGCAGGGGGAACACCAGGGCCGCGCTGGTCACGGGCAGGCCCAGATAGACCTTGCGCCGGCCCGTGTCGAAGTCCTGCCGGGCCTCCTCGTCCACGTTGTACCAGGCCAGGCGGATGAGGGCGCAGAGCACATAGAGCGCGCAGCCCGCGGCCCGCAGCCAGGTGCCCCGGCCCAGGGAATAGACGATCACCGCGGGCAAAACACCGAAACAGACCAGGTCGCTCAAAGAGTCGATCTGGATGCCGAAGCGCTTTTCGCTGCGGCTGCGCTCCTGCTTGGTGGAGGCCACCTTGCCGTCGAACATGTCGCAGACGCCCGAGATCATCAGGCAGACGATGGCCCAAACCACGTTCCCTTCGAAGGCGCAGAGGATGCCGGAGAACCCCGACAGCATCCCAATATAGGTGAGGATCACCGTATAGTTATAGACACCGAGCATGATAAAGACAGATCCTCTCAAAAATCATGGCAACAGTATATACATTTTCACGGATTTTGTCCAGTCAAAAGACGGGATAGGCAGGATATGCGGCGCTTTCAGCAATTCAGATACTTTCGCATGGCGGGCAGCAAGTCGAGACAGTCCTGACGGCCCTGGAGATACAGATCTCGAAGCTTCGTCACGTCCCCCTCGATGGTGCCCACCTCGATGGGCCGGGAGGGGCAGACGTGCAGCAGCCGCCCCGTCTCGTGGAGCTGTTCCAGCTCGTCGCACGCCTCGTTGTACCGGCGGTAGCTGTCCATGAAGGCCGCGGCCAACGCGGGATAGCGCCGGTAGATGCGGTTCACGGCGCTCTGCTCCCGGCGGCTGAGCTGCTCCGCGAAGGCGGGATAGGCCCGGTAGACCCGCCCGGCCCCGGGGAGCTTCCGCTTCACATAGGTCTCGGCCAGGGCGTCGGCCCGGCGCAGGACCCGGCCCTTGTCCCGGAAAGCCTTATCCCGGGTGCGGAGGACCACGATCTTCTCGTACCCCTGCGCCAGGGCCCACCGGTAGGGGATGGCGTCGGAGCACCCGCCGTCCAGATACGGCACGCCGTCGATCATGACCGCGGGCGAGATGAAGGGCATGGTGGCGGAGGCCCGGGCGGCCAGAAGGATGTCGCTGCAGCGCCCCTTCTCGAAGTACGTCGCCTCCCCCGTCTCGCAGTTGGTGGCCACGGCCACATACCGCCGGTCGGGCCGGTCGAACCGGGCCCGGTCCAGGGGCTCCAGGATGCCTCGATTTTCCGTGAGGAAGCCCACATCCAGGATGCTGTGGCTGTGGAGCAGGGATTTGGCGCCGATGTACCGGCTGTCGTGGCGAAAGGCGATGTTCGTGCGGGCAGACCGGCCGATCTGGCCCGAAACGTAGTTCGCCCCGGCCAGGGCCCCGGCGGACACGCCGATGACGCAGCTCAAATTGAGGCCGTTCTCCATCATGACGTCCAGGAACCCCTGGGTGTGTAATCCCCGGAAGGCCCCGCCCTCCACCACCAGGCAGCCCGCCACCAACCCCTCCGGCGCCTGGCCGCGGGGGATGTCCGCCAGGATCTCGTCCATATTGGGTTCGCTGGGTAGTAGATGCTCGATCGGCAGTTTCATGGGCGCCTGCTCCGTCTTTCGATTGCCCCGGCCCTCAGGGCAAAGGCGGGTATTTGTTCATATCGTACCGGTTGTTGTACAGCTGCTGGGCCGCCTCGACGTTGCCTGCCAGCTCGATAAGGCCCCCCGCCCGGTACTGCTGGGACAAGTCGTTTTTGGAGGTCTTGGAGCCGGCGTTGGAGATTACCGTGATGGGCGGCGTGCCGCCCGGCTCCGTCCGCAGAATGAGGTCCGCCTCGAAGAGCAGCACCCCCACCCGGACGTGGTAATCGCCGGAGACCACGGCCACGTACTTGACCTCGGGATGGTTCTTCAAGAGCAGGTCCAGGCTGTTGTGGGCGTTCTGGGCCGTGGTGTGGGCCCGCTTCTCCGTGAGGATGCGCTTTTTGCTGATCTTCTGCTTCTGAAGATACTCCGACATCTGCCCCGCCTCCGTATAGTCCTTCTTCCGAGAAGCGGTGGAGCCGCCGGTGCAGAGGATGTAGGCCTGGGGGTATTTCCTGGCGCTCTTGACCGCCACCTTCAGTCGGGCCTTCAGATGGTCCTTAATGGTGCCGTCGGCGTTGAGGGAATAGCCCAGGGTCACGATGCAAAGCTCGTTGGTGTCCGGCAGGCCGTCGGGCAGGACGGAGCGGTTGACGGTGACCCGCTCGTCCAGCGTCCGCCAGCGGTCCATGATCTCGGTCCACTTCTGCGCCGCCACCGGATCCACGCCGGCCATCTCCTGCAGCAGTTCTTCCACCCTTCCCCAGGCCTTTTCCCCGTCTCGGGCATAGTACACGGCCATCTCCTCCACGATCTCCACCACGGGCCGCGGCACCGGGGTAGGCGTTGGGGGCGCCGTGGGCGCAGGCGTATCCGTGGGCGCAGGCGTATCCGTGGGCACGGGCGTGTCTGTAGGCGCAGGCGTGTCCGTGGGGACGGGTGTGGGCGCCGGGGTGGGCGGTGCCGTGGGCGCCGGGGTCTCCGGCGACGCCGGGATGATCATAGGCACCGCCGTGGTTACGGGTTCGGAAGGAGTCGTTGCAGCCGATTCGACGGGCGGATTCGGCGTGCAGCAGCAGAGGGACAGGAACATGGCCCCCAGCAAAAGACAGCATAGGACGCGTTTCATGAGATTTTCCTCCCGTTCATGGTTCAGTCCTGTCCGTCCACCCGCACGAAGCGGGTATAGGTCCGCCCGTCCCGGATGACGGTCTCGTTCCACATGTGGGCGGGCCGCACCCAGAGACCGAAATCACCGTAGAGAGCCCGGTAGACCACCAGGGGCGACTCATCCTCCGAATGGCGGGCGATGAACAGCACCTCATACTCCCGGCCCTTGAAATGACGGTAGCGGCCGGGGCGTATGGTCCGCAGGGCTTCCTCGTAGGTCATGGGGCACCTCCCGAAACATATGATATATGAGTATACCATAGGAGGTGCGAGAAAGAAAGGGCGATCAGCCGTTTTGTGGCTGCAGGGTGATGAGGACGATCTCGGAGCGGCAGCCGGTCTTGAAGCGGAAGGCCCAGTTGCTGATGCCGGAGGAGACGACGAAATCCGTGCCCTGCCGCCGCTCGTGGCCGTATCGAAGGGCGTTCTCCCCCAGCCACTCGCCCACGTGGCGGATGGGGATGAACTGGCCCCCGTGGGTGTGGCCGCACAGGACCAGGTCCGCGCCGGCGGCCGCCTCCCCATCGAAGTCGTGGGGCTGATGATCTAAAAGGATGATGTACCGGCTCCGGTCCACGGCGGACAGGAGCTCCTGGGCGCTCAGCCGCCCGTCGCCCCGCTGCTCCTGGGAGCGGTCCTTCCGACCGGCGATGGACAACGATTCGCCCACGTTAACGCATCGATCCTCCAGCACATGGACCCCGGCCTCCTCCAGGGCCGCCCGCAGCTCCGCCCCGGTCCAGCCCCGGCTGGATGCGCTATAATAGCCCTTGTCGTGGTTGCCGAAGACGAAGAAGACCCCGTAGGGCGCGGTCACCTCCCCCAACGCGGCGCAGGCGTCCAGCATGTCCTCGCGGGAAGTGTCGTCGTCCACGAAATCCCCCGTCACCACCACCGCGTCCGGCCGCAGGGCGTTGATCCGCTCGATATGCCGCAAAAACCCGTCAGCATGGAAGGTGGCCCCGATGTGAGAATCACTGATCTGCACCAGCCGGATCTCCCGGTCCACCTTGGGGGATGTGAAAGTGTAGTCCGTTTCCCACACCCTGTGGTCCGCCGCCCAGCCCCCTGCGAGCCACAGGGCGCACAGGATCAGGGCCGCCGCCCCCGCCCAATGGCGCTTCGGCGCCCGGTGGCGGATCTTCGAAACCATATAGGCGACCAGATCGCAGATCATCCAGAACAGGACCAGGTGGAGGAAGCAGACCACCGCGTTCATCAGGTTCAGGACGCACCACAACAGGGCAGTCAGGGCGGCGAAGCCCAGCATGCACAAAAGCCGCGCCCGGGCTCGGCTGCCCCGAGCCAGCCGCTGCACCGCCGGAAAATGGGCCGCGCGAAAGGAGATATAGAGGAGCCCTGCGGCGAACAGCGCCAGCACGGCTCCGATGAGCAGGAACCAAAAGGCCATGTTAGAGGAGAATATCGTCCAGGGTCTTCCCGCCCCGGATGACCTCTGCCTTCACGATCTCCCCGCCCGCCACATAGGGCCGAAGCTTCTCCACGGTCCGGCCGATGCCGCTGCCGCCGGAGGTGGCGAAGAGCGCCACCCGCTTGCCCTGCCAATCGTAGCCCTTGCAGAAGGTGTTGACCACGTTGGGCGCGCCGTAGTACCAGATGGGGAAGCCCAGGTACACCCGATCATAGCTCTCCCAATCCGCCACGGTCCCCGCCACGGGCACGTCCTTTTTGCCGATCTTCTCCCGGTTGCAGCGGGCCAGGGGGTTGGTCCACGTAATGTCCGCGGCCGAATAGGGTTCCCGGGGCACGATCTCGAACAGGTCCGCCCCCGTCTTTGCCGCCAGCTCCCTGGCCAGGGCCGCCGTGGTCCCCTGGGCGCTGAAATAGGCCACCAATGTCTTCATATCCGTCTCCTCCTTTGGATCGCTCTTGTCTCAGATTTTACCCGCAACTCAGGGAAAAAGCAAGGGCAGAGCTGCGCGTGTTTTGTCGATGGCGCTCATTCCACCGCGATCCGAAGGGTGATGGGCATATCGGAAGCCACGCCCGGGGCGCAGACGTGCAGGCCGTCCAAATCGGCGTGCCATTGGACGGGCACCTGCTCCCAGCCCAGGATGGTGACATCCCGGAGGATGCCGTGGAAGGCGGGAAGGTTCTGGTCGGGGCTCTTGCCCAGGGACCGGATCAGGAAGCGGCCGTCCTCGGGGCAGCGCAGGGCCATGGCATAGACGCAGCCGTTGGCCGCGGTGAAGCGGAAGTCCCTGGCGCAGTAGGGGGGCTCCGCCTTGTCGGTGAACTGGCCCTCCTGCCGCACGGTGGGCCCCTCCCCGGCGATCCGCCAGGGCTTGGCCCCGTCGATGGCCTCCCGGTTGACCCGCATCCAGGCGCCCAGCTCCTCCAGGAGCCGCCGATCCGGCTCAGGAATGGTGCCGTCCGGCTTCGGGCCGATGTTCAGCAGCAGATTCCCGCCCTTGCTCACGGCGTCCACCAGGGTCTGGACGATCTCCCGGCTGCTCTTATACTCAAGCTCGGTGGTGTAGCACCAGGCGTTCCGGGCCACGGCGGTGTCCGTCTGCCACAGGAAGGGCTTGGCGTCCGCAAAGCCGCCCCGCTCCACCTCGGGGATGCCCACGCCGAAGGGCAGGGCGTCGTGCTTGTAGCACACCCGCACGGGGGTACCGTCCCAGACGCCCAGGTTGTAGTAGAAGGCCAGCAGCTTTTTGAGATAGGGCTTGAAGGCCTCATGCTGGATCCACCAGTCGAAATACAGGAGCCGGGGCCGGTAGTTCACGATGAGCTCCGCGGTCCGGGCCAGCCAGTCGTCCAAAAATTCGGCGCTGGGGTAGGGCTCGGAAAAGAGATCGTCCAGGGCCCCCTCGGGCATGGCCGGCCAGTAGAAGTCGCCCTTCTTCAGGGGCTCCTTCACATCGCTCTCGATCTCCTTGCCGTGGCCCAGGAAGAACCAGTGCTCCGCCCGGTGGGAGGAGGCGCAGAAAAGGAGCCCCTCCCGTTCGGCGGCCGCCTTCAGCTCGCCCAGCACGTCCCGATGGGGGCCCATCTGGGCCGCGTTCCACCGGGAGAGCTCGCTTTTATACATCTGGAACCCGTCGTGATGCTCCGCCACGGGGAACATGTACCCGGCCCCGGCCTCCCGGAAGAGCCGGACCCAAGCCGCCGCGTCGAAGCGCTCCCCCGTGAACCGGGGGATGAAGTCCTTGTAGCCGAACTTATCCGGGGGCCCGTATGTTTTGAGATGGTGCTCGTAGGCCCGCATCCCGGGCATGTACATCTCCCGGGGGTACCACTCGTTGGAGAAGGCGGGGACGCTGTAGACGCCCCAGTGGATGAAGATGCCCAGCCGCCGCTCCCGGAACCAGGCGGGCTCCGGCGCCTGCGCCAGGGACGCCCAGTCCGCGCTGTAGGGCCCTTCCCCGATGACCTTATCCACATAGGCCAATATCCTTTCTTCCGCTGTCATATGGCTTGCTCCCCCTTTTGAGATAAAATCTATTTTTGCTTCACCGCAGCAGGAACGCCGCGACCCCGTGCTTTTCGACGGTCAGTTGTAGAGACCCGGCCACCGCATCCTGCCGCCCGGTCCATAGGTCCGTGCAGGACAGGGGTCCCCGAAGCTCCAGCTCCTCCAGGGGCAGCGCCAGCTGGGCGTCCCCCTCGCCCATGTTGAACAAGGCGCCGTAGGTCCCCCCTTCCGCACAGGCCGCCGTCCAGAGGACCCATTCCGTCCCCGCCGCCCGACGCCGCCACACGGGGTGGCTATGGCGGGCCAGCCGGTGCATGTCCAGGATATTTCGGTTGGTCAGCAGGCCCAGGGTGAAGGGATCGAACCCGGTCATCTCCCCGCCGATCATCAGCGGGGAGCGCAGGATGCACCAGAGGGTCATCATGGTGCGCTGCTCCGCCTGGGTGAATCGGGTGCGCTCGGCGGGATCGTAGACCTGCCGGATGGGCCCCACCGGCAGCATGTCGGCGTCCGGCCAGCGGCCGTTGCCTGCGTGGATGCACCAGGTCTCGGCCCGGTCGAACATATCATAGAGGAGCCGCCACTCGTCCCAGAAATCGTCCGTGATGCGCCACATGTGGGCCGCCTGCTTATAGAGCTCCGCCTTCTCGGGCAGGGCGGGCCCGGGGGACAGGCTCAGCACCATCTCCCGCCCGCAGCCGCGAAGGGCATCCGCGATCAGCAGCAGCTCCGCCTCCGCCCTCGGCAGCTCCCGACAGATGTCGTCCAGCTTGATGAAGTCCACGCCCCAGGCGGCGTACAGGGCAAAGAGGCTCTCATAATACGCCGGGGCCCCCTCCTTCTGGGGGTCCACCCCATACATGTCCGTGTTCCAGGAACAGATGCTGTCCGTGGCGGCGATGTCCCGCGCCCTTCGGTCGGTGCCTAAAATCTTTGTGTTGCGGTGGACCGCCTGCCGGGGGATGCCCCGCATGATATGGATGCCGAACTGCAGCCCCATGCCGTGGATCTTCGCCGCCAGGGGGCCGAAGCCCTTGCCCCCCGCCGCGGAGGGGAAGCGGTTGGCCGCCGGCAAAAGGCGCCCATACTCGTCCATCTCCAGCTCCGTGAAGGGGATGTACTCGTTGTTCCTGGCCTGAGGCGCGGACCACTGGATGTCCACCACCACATAGGTGTAGCCCAAGGGCCGCAGATGCTCGGCCATATAGGCCGCGTTTTGCAGGACGATCTTTTCCGTCACCGCGGCCCCGTAGCAATCCCAGCTGTTCCATCCCATGGGCGCTCGGCTCGTATCCATGCGATCCCTCCCCACCGTTTTCTTCATTATAGGGTAAGGCCAAAACCCTTGCAAGCTTTGTTTGATTTTTGCCGCGTGAAATGGTAAGATACAGTATCACGGCAACGCCACGGAAGGGGAGCCTTATGGGGAACAGGACCGATGTCATCGAGCAAAAGCTGCAGCTGCTGATCCGCAAATTCAAGGAGGTCCTCTATGAGGACGACGAAAAGTTCCTGGAGGGCATGAAGGCCACGGCCGTGCCGCCCCAGGAGATACTGAAATACCGGCACTGGGAGTGGACCCAGGGCGTGGGCCTCTACGGCTTTTGGCAATACTACCGGCAGACGGGGGACCCCGCCGTGCTGGACGAGCTGGCGGCCTATTACGAGGCGCGCCTCGCCGAGGGCCTGCCCGGCCGGAACGTGAACACCACCGCCCCCCTGCTGACCCTCTCCTGCCTCTACGAGCACACCGGCGACGAGCGCTACGGGGCCGTCTGTCGCGACTGGGCCCAGTGGCTCGTGGACGAGCTCCCCAAGACCCAGGGCGGCGGGTTCCAGCACCTGACCTCGGACACTTTGAACGACCAGGAGCTGTGGGACGACACCCTGTTCATGGCGGTGCTGTTCCTGGCCAACATGGGCCGCATCGAGAAGAGAGGGGACTGGATCAATGAAGCCAAGTACCAGTTCCTGCTGCACATCCGGTATCTGGCGGACACGGAGACGGGCCTCTTCTTCCACGGCTGGACCTTCCGGGGCCGCCACAACTTCGCCCGGGGCCGTTGGGGCCGGGGGAACTGCTGGCTCACGGCCTCCATCCCGGAGCTGGTGGGCATGATCGGGTGCGAGCCCTACCTCACCCGCTACCTGCGCGAGGTGCTCCAAAGCCAGGCGGACGCCCTCGTCCGCTATCAGGACCCCACTGGCATGTGGCATACCCTCATCGACGACCCCAATTCCTACGTGGAGGCCAGCTGCACCTGCGGCTTCGGCTACGGGCTCCTGGCGGGGGTGCGCCTGGGGCTTCTGGACGAGGGGTATCGGGCCGCGGCCCTCAAAGCCCTCGATCCCATCCTCGATTTGATCGACGAGACCGGCACCGTCCAGCAGGTGTCCTACGGCACGCCCATGGGCCGGGCGTCCGTGGATTTCTATAAGAACATCGAACTCAGGCCCATGCCCTACGGCACGGCCATGGCGCTCCTGTTCCTGCTGGAAGCGAAGCGCCTCTTGCCGGAGGGCTGACCCATGCGCTTCAACATCCTGGACTTCGGCGCCGCGGGCGATGGCGTCACGGACGACACCCCAGCCGTCCGGGCAGCCATGGAAGCGGCCCGGGACGAGGCGGGCGACAGCACGGTCCTCTTCCCCGGGGGCCGGACCTATCGCACCGGGTACGTGCGCGTCTACAGCCACACGGAGGTCCGCCTGGAGGAGGGGAGCCTGTGGAAGGCCGCGGACAGCTTCGACGCCTTTCTGCCGGAGGGGGAACATTTCGCCTACGCCCGGCGGGATGTGCCGTCCTACGCCAGCTGCGACTATACCGGCGGCCCGCCGCTGAAGTTCATCCACGCCCTGGACGCTGAGAGCATCTCCTTCACAGGCGCCGGAGCCATCGACGGGAACGAAAAAATCTTCTACGGGGAGATCACGGGGGACCATATTGAGGGCCTGTTCTATCCCCGGATGCCGCTCCTGTACACGGAAAACGTGCAGGGGTTCGCCATGAGGGGCGTCACCCTGCAGCACAGCGCCTTTTGGACCGTGCACCTGGTGGGGTGCCGGGGCGTGCGGATCGACGGCATCACCATCCGCAACAACCTGTGCATGGCCAACTGTGACGGCATCGACCCCGACGCCTGCAGCGATGTCACCATCACCCGCTGCCGCATCACCAGCGCCGATGACTGCATCGTGCTGAAGACCACCCAGGCCGCGGCCCAGTACGGCCCCTGCCGGAACATCCGCGTCAGCGACTGCGAGCTCACCTCCAAGTCCGCTGCCTTCAAGATCGGCTCCGAGAGCGAGGCCCTGTTCACGGACATCGACGTGGGCCGCTGCGTGATCCGGGGGACCAACCGGGCCATCTCCCTGCAGCTTCGGGATAGGGGCAGCATCGAGAACGCCCGCTTCCACCACCTGCAGATCGACACCCACCTGTGCGATCCCAAGGGCTGGTGGGGCAAGGCGGAGCCCGTGGCCATCACCGCCAACCGGCGCTACCCCGACACAGAGATCGGCCATATCCGCAACGTTTCCTTTGAAAACATTGCCGCCGAAGCGGAGGGCGGCATCCTCATCGTGGGCGACGCGCTGGCCCAAAATATCGACGGCATCCGCTTCCGGGACTGTTCCTTCCGGCTACGGCGGGCCACGGACTGGCCCGTGGGCACCCTGGACATCCGCCCCGGGGTCGGGGACACCCTGCAGCGGCGGCCCCTGCGCCACGTGACCGTGGAGCACGCCCAAAACGTCCGCTGGGAGGGTGTGACCTTCTCCGAGGACGAGGCCATGGGCGCGCTGATGGAAAAAAGCGAGTGAGCCTAAAGAAGCCCGTCAAGATCGTCACCCTCCGGTTCGACCGAAAAGCATAGAAAAGGAGTTCATTCATGCAAAACGCCAAGCTGACTTTGGATCGGGACTTTGTGATCGGCCCCATCGACCCGCGCCTCTACGGCTCCTTCGTGGAGCACCTGGGCCGCTGCGTCTACGGCGGGCTCTACGAGCCGGGCCACCCGGCGGCGGACGAGGACGGGTTCCGTACGGACGTGCTGGCCCTGGTGAAGGATCTGGGCGTGACTACGATCCGCTATCCCGGCGGCAACTTCGTGTCCGGGTTCCGGTGGGAGGATTCCATCGGCCCCAGGGATAGCCGGCCTGTGCGTCTCGATCAGGCCTGGTCCACCACGGAGCCCAACACCTTCGGCCTCCACGAGTACATCACCTGGTGCCGGAAGGCGGGGGTCCAGCCCATGTATTCCGTGAACCTGGGCACCCGGGGCCCCGCAGAGGCCCGGGATTTGGTGGAGTACGCCAACTTCCCCGGCGGGTCCTACTGGTCCGACCTTCGGAAGCAAAACGGAGCCGAGACGCCCTTTGGCATCAAGCTCTGGTGCCTGGGCAACGAGATGGACGGCTCCTGGCAGATCGGCCACAAGACCGCCCAGGAGTACGGCCGGGTGGCCTACGAGGCGGGCAAGCTCATGAAGTGGATGGACCCTGACATCGAACTGGTGGTCTGCGGCTCCTCCGCCAGCGACATGCCCACCTTCGTGGACTGGGAGAACACGGTCCTGGACGAGTGCTACGACACGGTGGACTACATCTCCCTCCACCGGTACTACGGGAACCCCACGGGTGACACCGCCAGCTTCCTGGCCCGTACCGTGGATATGGACGCCTTCATCCAGACGGTGGCGGCGGTGTGCGACGCCGTGAAGGGCAAGAAGCACAGCGAGAAGACCGTGAACCTGTCCTTCGACGAGTGGAACGTCTGGTACCACTCCGGCCAGCAGGACGAGGAGGTCCTGCAGAAGAACAAGTGGGGCCGGGCCCTGCCGCTCCTGGAGGACGTGTACACCTTTGAGGACGCCCTGCTGGTGGGGTCCATGCTCATGACCCTGATCCGTCACGCGGACCGGGTGAAGATCGCGTGCCTGGCCCAGCTGGTGAACGTGATCGCGCCCATCATGACGGAGGACGGCGGCCGGGCCTGGGCCCAAACCATCTACTACCCCTTCCTGCACGCGGCCCGCTTCGGCCGGGGGACCTCCCTCAGGCCCCTGGTGGCGTCGCCCGCCTACGACTGTTCCGAATACAGGAACGTGCCGTATCTGGACGCGGCGGCGGTGCTGCACGAGGACGGGGGCGTCGCCGTCTTCTGCGTGAACCGGAGCGAGAAAGAGGACATTTCCCTGGAGCTGGACTTCCGGGCTTTCGGCGAGCTCTCCTTAGCAGAGCACATCCTGCTCCACCACCCGGACGTGCAAGCGGTGAACACGGCGGACGATCCCGACCGAGTGCGGCCCGAGCCTGGCCCCGGCGGCACCTTCGAAGGGGGCCGGGGCCGCGTCACCGTGCCCGCCCTCAGCTGGAACGTGCTGCGCTTTGTGCAAAAATGACCGGAACACGGAGGAATACATGAAAAAGCATCTCATCATTTTTACCGACATCGGCGACACCATCGTCAACGAGGGCACGGAGGTGAAGGTGCCCGGCACGGAGCTGGTCCTGCGGGCGGAGTGCATCCCCGGCGCAGTGGAGACCATGCGCCGCCTGTACGACGAGGGGTACACCATCCTCATGGTGGCGGACGGGCTGGTCCAGTCCTTCCACAACACCATGACCCAGCACGGCCTCGACGACATCTTCAGCGCCCACATCATCTCGGAGCGGGTGGGCGAGCAGAAGCCCAGCCCCCGGATGTTCCAGGCCGCCATGGACGCGGCGGGGCTCACCGAGGCGGACAAGGGCCGCATCATCATGGTGGGCAACAACATCCGCCGGGACGTGCTGGGGGCCAACCGTTTCGGCATCCGCTCGGTGCTTTTGACCTGGTCGCCCCGGTATGATTACGCGGCGGAGACGCCGGAGATGGAGCCCGATTATCGCATCGCCGCCCCGGAGGAACTGCTGCCTTTGGTCCACGACCTGGAGGACCGACTGGCCGCCGGACAGGGGATATAAGCTTTTTTCACCCACGGCCCATAGGGAGGAACGACTTGTGAAGACGGAGATGATCCAGCGGGTCCAGATCTGGACCGAGCAACTCAGGGCGGACATCCTGACGCCCGTCCTGACGGTGCCCCTGCACCGGATGACCACCTTGGAAAACCTGGGCTTTGCCCGGGTCCACGATATGGTCCGGGCGCAGCGGGCGGCGGCCGCCTGGCCGGACCGCGCCCAGGACGGCGAGGGGGAAAGCGGCGTCTTCTACGCCCGATACCCCGCCCCATGGGGCCGCAAATGGGAGTACGGCTGGTTTTGGGGCGAGATCGACCTCAAAGGCCACGCTGACCTAAATCTGCAGGGCGCCCGGCTGGAGCTGCTGCCCGACGTGGGCGGGGAGATGCTGGTGGAGGTGAACGGCACGTTGCGCGGCGCCCGGGACCTGCAGCACGAGACCATCCCCCTGACCCCCTGCGCCACGGGGGACGAGACCTTCTCCATCCTCATCGAAAGCTATGCGGGCCACGGGCCGCGGCTGGAGAACGGCGGCCCCCTGCTCTACGGCCGGGAGGCCGTGCCGGAGCCGCCTTTGCATCAGGTGAGGACGGGCCTTTGCCAACTCTGCGTTCGCAACGAAGCCGCCTACGGGCTCTATATGGACCTGCAGGTGCTCCTGAGCCTGTACAGGACCCTGGAGCCCCGCTCCCTGCGGGCCCAGCAGGTGCTGGAGGCCCTGTTCCGTGCCACCCGGGTCATGGACTTCGAATGCCCGGCGGCGGAGCGCAACCGGTCCTACGAGGCGGCCCGGGAGGTGCTGCGCCCCGTCCTGGCGGCGAAGAACGGCACGGTGGAGGCGTCCTTTTCCATGTTCGGCCAGTCCCATCTGGATCTGGCGTGGAAGTGGACGGAGCGGGAGACCCGCAAAAAGTGTGCCCGGACCTACGCGAACCAGCTCGCGCTCCTGGACCAGTTCCCGGACTATATCTTCTTCGGCTGCAGCCCCTACATTTTGGAGACCCTGGAGACCGACTATCCGGACCTCTACGCCCGGGTACAGGAAAAGATCGACGAGGGGCGCATCGTGGTGGACGGTGGCATGTATGTGGAGCCGGACGTGCAGATGCCCGCGGGCGAATGCCTGATCCGGCAGATACGGTACGCCCAGGAATGGAGCCGAAAGCACACGGGCCGGGAGATGGAGCTTTTGTGGCTGCCGGACACCTTCGGCTTTTCGGGCCAGCTCCCCCAGATCATGGCCCAGTGCGGGCTCCGCTACTTCTCCTCCCAGAAGCTGTCCCGGACCCCGAAGGGCACGGAACCCTTCCCCTACAACGACTTCCTCTGGGATGGCATCGACGGCACCCGCGTCCAGGCCCACTTCTTCAAGAAGAACAACGCCGCGGCCACGCCGGAGACCTTCCGGGAGCGCTGGTATCAGGACCGGACCCAGGACGAATACATCTCCGAGATGCTCTTCCCCTTCGGCTTCGGCGACGGGGGCGGCGGCGCCACCCGGGACATGGTGGAGGCGGTGGACCGCCTGGGGGACCTGCAGGGCATCCCCGCCTGCCGCTACGAGGACCCGGTGTCCTTCTGCCGCCGGCTGGCGGCGCGGACGGAGGAAAAGCTGGCCGGAAAGGAAGCCGCGGAGGACGTGAACGTATACCGCGGCGAGCTGTATTTAAGCTGGCATAGAGGCGTGTGGACCGGCCAGGTCGAGGTCAAGCAGCGGAACCGGAGGGCGGAGCAGGCCCTGCGGGAAGCGGAGCTATGGAGCGCCATCGCCGTGTATCTGGGAAAGATGAACCCGAAGGCCCTCTCTACCGAGCTGGACGGGCTCTGGAAGCGGCTGCTGTTCGTCCAGTTCCACGACGTGCTGCCCGGCACCGGCATCGAGCGGGTCAACGAGGAGGCCAGGGCGGACTTCGACCGGGTCATTGCGGGGGCGGAGGCCATCGCCCGTCGCGCCCAGGCCCTGCTGCTCCCCCAGGGCGGCGGGGTGTGGAACCCCTGCAGCGTCCCCCGGCGGCTCAATGCGGCCGGCGCCACGCTGCCCCCCTGCGGGTACTCCACCGTCAGCGCGTTGCCTCAGGGCGACCCCGCCGCGGTGCGCTGCACGACCGACGGGGACGACACCATTTTGGAAAACGGCTGCCTGCGGGCCCGGATCGACCGCCGGGGCCGCCTATTGTCCCTGACCCGGAACGGGCGGGAGTTTTTGCAGGCCCCCGCCAACGCGCTGCACCTCTACCGGAATCTGAACACGGAGTATGACGCCTGGGAGCTGACCAGCTACTACCGGGGCGACGAGGTGGAGGACGCCCAGAAAAATCCGGTCCGGGAGGCCTGGGGCGTGCGGCAGAAGGGCGTTGCCTGGGAGGCCTTCGCCACCTTCGCCTGCACGGTGGGCGACTCCCCCGTCCGGCAGACCCTCACCCTTTCGGAGCACGGGGAGGAGATAGACATCGCGCTGCAGGTGGACTGGCGGGAGACCCATAAGCTGTTGCAGGCAGCCTTCCCCACCGTGGTCCATACGGACCAGCTGGTGGCCGAGACCCAATACGGCTACGTGACCCGGCCCAACCACCGCTCCAAACCCTCCGACCGGGACCGATACGAGGGCTGCATGCACCGGTATTGCGCCCTGGCCGGGGACAACCTGGGGGTGATCCTCCTGAACGACGGCATCTACGGCGGCAGCGCCGAGGGCGGCACCATGACCTTCTCCCTCCTTCGGGCCCCCAAGTGGCCCGACGGGCACGCGGATCTGGGCGTTCATGCCTTCCGCTATGCCATCCGCCCCTACGTGGGGAGCTTCGCCGAGGGGCAGGCCCCGGCGGCCGGGCAGCTGTTCGGCACGCCCGTCGCCCTGCCGGCGAGCGCCGAGGGGCGCGAGCCCTCGTCCCGGTCCTGGTTCACGGTCCGACCGGCGGACGGCGAAGAGAAGCGCACCGGGGTCCTGATCGACTGGGTCAAGCCGGCGTTCGATGGGTCCGGGGATCTCGTTCTGCGCCTCTATGAGAGCCTGAACGCCTTCGAGACGGTCCGGCTGACCTCGCCCCTGCCCGCCCGGGCGGTCTATGGCTGCAATGCCCTGGAGGCGCCGCTGCCCGATGGGTCCGACCTTCGATCGCCCGCCCCGGAGGGCACGGCCCTGGAGGTCTCGCTGAGGCCCTTCGAGTTTCGGACCATCCGCTTCGTGCGCCCCTGAGGCGAAAGCCGGATCGTGCTCCATTCCCATGGGGCAGACGGTCGATGCCGCTTTTTGTAAACCGGGCGGATCGGCTTCAAAAAAGGCTTGTAATTCTCAGTAAATTATGTATAATTTATTACGAAGAGTGTTTTTCCGCGCGTTGCGTCCGCAAATCCGTTTTGTGGATGCGGCGGCGGGAGGGATGCGAATCAAAAACTAAGGAGGAACAGTTGGAAATGAAGAAAACAGTAGCCTTGCTTCTCGTCCTCGCCATGGTATTCGGCCTGGTCAGCGTCGCTTCGGCGGCTACCACCGAGTTCAAAGAGGCGCCCATGCTGGCTGAGAAGGTCGCCAACGGCGAGCTTCCCAAGGTGGAGGATCGTCTCCCCGTCGCGGAGGATGTCTTCGTGGAGATGAACACCGCCAGCGACGAAGCCCTGGAGATCGGTACCTACGGCGGCGTGTTGAATCTGGGCCCCGCGGGTGGATCCTGGGGTCTTTCAAGACCCTCTCTCGAGTCCATCATCCGCTACAACACCGACGGAACCTACTATCCCAATGTGATCAAGGCGTATGAGCATGACGCCGATTACACCACATGGACCTTCTACCTCAGGGAAGGCATGAAGTGGTCCGACGGCGATGATTTCAACGCCGACGACATCACCTTCTGGTACTACATGTGCCACCTGAACAACTTCGATTCCAAGAAGAGCTGGGCAGCCCTGAAGGAGACCGTCAACGGTGAAGACGCCTGGGCGAAGCTGACCAAGATCAACGATTACACCGTTGCCTGGACCTTTGTGAACCCCAAGTACCCCGCCGACTTCATCATGAACGGCGACTTCAAGTGGTGCTGGGCGCCCTCCCACTATCTCAACGACCTGGTCCCCGATTGTGAGGGCTATGCGTGGGTAGAGAACGAATACTGGCCCTCCACCGGCCTCTCCGAGGAGCAGGTCCTTGCCAACGCGAAGGCGAAGGGCATCGATTCCGCGACCGTTAAGGATCTGGGCAAGGCCGTTGCCTACAATTCCTGGAACGTGGCGGGCGTGCCGCAGGTCAACTCCTTCGTCCTGCTTGCCGGCTCCAAGGATGATCCTCTCTGCAGCCTGGAGCGGAACCCCTACTTCTGGAAGGTCGATGCCGCTGGCAATCAGCTGCCTTACCTCGATGCGCTGCACTTCAACGCCACTTCCGCCGACGGACAGGATCTGCTCATGTTCCGTTCGGGCGATTTGGATGTGGTCGAAGTCGCCATGCAGGACATCGCTTCCATCCTTTCGGAGCTGGGCGATAAGGTTGCGCTGCGCACCTATGCGAGCAGCAACTGGGGCAGCTACCAGATCACCTTCAACTACACCTGCAAGGATGCGAACTATGCGAACCTCTTCGCCAATGCCGCCTTCCGTGAGGCCATGAGCATCTGCGTGGACAGGGCGCAGGTTTCCGAGCTCCTTTCCGACGGCTTTCTTGAGCCCGGCCAGTGCGCTCCCGCAGAGGGCAACTGGGGCTACGATGCCGACTGGACGCAGAAGTGGACGGAGTACGACGTGGCCAAGGCGCAGCAGCTCTTTGAGTCCTGCGGGCTTGTGAAGGGCAGCGACGGGTTCTACACCTTTGCGGACGGCACGCCGCTCCTCATCACCTTCTACGAGTATGACGGACTTCAGGATGCCTCCTTCCCTGTGTTTGAGCAGTATTTCAAGGCAGCCGGCATCAACTGCGCTCTGAAGAACTACGAAGTGGGCGCATTCGATACCGAGATCGACAACAATGACTGGATCGCCGTCATGGGCCCCCACACCGCTATCGGCGGCCTCTCGCTCTATGATCGCGTTGCGCCGTTCGTTCCTGTGGCCCAGGCGGCAGAGTGGTACGGCGACTACGGCACCTGGTACGGCACCAACGGCGCTCAGGGCGTTGAGCCGACCGGCGATTTTGCCAAGCTCATCGAGTACTACGAGCAGTGGAAGTCCCTGCCCGATCCCGCGGACAGAGAGCAGTGGGCCAAGAAGATCTACGAGCTCCACAAGGAGAATCTCTGGTCCATCGCTTACCTGAAGGCTGAGGCTTCGTATGTTCTCATCAACTCGAATGTCAAGAACTACGCCACGACCCTCGTCAACGCTGACCTCTATCAGTATGCCAACATCGCTCACTACGAGGTTCTTTTCAAGGCGAACTGACAGGTAGGAAAGGCGCGCAAATCCGGCCTTACCGTCGGGATTTGTGCGAGAACGCTGGATAGTACAGCCAAATAATGGTCGAATTATCCGGAGATGCGTGACCGGTTTCCGCGTCTCCGGATTTTGTACGAAAGGAATGCTTCAGTATGGAAGAAAACGAAAAAACGATTGAAAGCACCCCTGGAAGCGAAGCAAAAACCGGTTTTGGCGAGAGAGTAAAGAATTTCTTCAGAAAGGACATCGTTCAGTATATCGTAAAACGATTGCTGATGTTCATCCCTACGCTGCTCCTCATTTCGGTACTGGTTTTCTTCGTCATCCAGCTTCCGCCCGGAGATTATGTTTCCTCTGAGATCGCGGCGCTGGCCACGGAAGGCGAGCTGGTGGACGCGGACTATGCGGCCCAGCTCAGAGCCGATTACGGACTGGACCTGCCCTTGTGGCAGCAGTATATCAAGTGGATCAAGGACATTATCTGGACCGGCAGCAACACGACCTACTATCGCCTCTACAATTCCCATCACAACTGGAAATACTCCTTCGCCTACAAACGGGACGTTTGGTCTGTCATCAAGGATAGACTCGGTCTGACCATAGGCGTGACCTTCATCATCATGCTCTTTCAGTATGTGGTATCCCTGCCTATCGCGGTATATGCGAGCACGCATCAGTATTCCGTGGGGGACTACATATCATCGATCATAGGCTTCTTAGGAACGGCCATACCAAATTTCATCCTGGCCATAGTACTGATGTATCTATCGTACAAATGGACAGGAAACGCCAACGTGGGCCTTTTCTCACAGGAAATGCTGCAAAACGGCGTGCATCTCTATAACTTTGGCGAATTCCTGAAGCGTATGATCATCCCCATCATCGTGATCGGAACCAGCGGCACCTGCGGCATCATCCGTTCGGTGCGCGCCCAGATGCTGGACGAGGTGGCGCAGCAGTACACCCTGACCGCCCGCGCCAAGGGCGTTCCCGAGGGCAAGATCATCATGAAGTACTGCTTCAGGGCCGCCATGAATCCCACCGTTTCGGGCCTGGGCGGCGTGCTTTCCAGCCTGTTCTCCGGCTCGACCGTTACGGCGATGGTCCTGAACATGCAGATCCAGGGCCCCGTGCTCTATAAGGCGCTGCAGAATCAGGACATGTACCTTGCAGGCGCGATCGTGATGATCCAGGCCGTCCTGGTCGTGATCGGCATCCTCCTGTCGGATATTGCGCTTGCGTTCCTTGACCCCAGAATCCGGTATTCGGGAGGTAGCAGATAATGGCTAAAATCAGGTCAAAAGAAGATTATTATCTTGCCTCTCAGTGGACGCTGATGCTGAGAAAGCTGAAAAAGCACAAGCTGGCAAAAGTGTCCTTCATCGTGCTCCTTGCACTGTACCTGATGGCGCTGTTTGCAGACTTCCTGGCGCCCTACGGACTCGACGAGTTCGACGGCCTGTACAGGAACAGCGCGCCCACCACGATCCGCGCCACCTTCAACGGGGAGCGGGTGGGACCTCACGTCTACAAGCTCGCCAAGAGCATCAACAAAAAGACCTTCGAGGTCTCCCTCGAAGAGGATACCAGCGAATACTTCAAGATAAGATGGTTCGTGCACGGGACCGAGTACAAGATCCTGGGGCTCATCCCCGCGGATCTGCACCTGTTCGGCGTCTCCGATGTGGGCTCCAACGGCGGAAAAGGCGCGAAGATATACCTGTTCGGCGCGGATTCCCTGGGGCGCGACATCTTCTCGAGGGTGCTCCTGGGCGCCAGGATCTCGCTGACGATCCCCTTCGCCAGCGCCATCATATCCTTCTTCCTCGGCATCGTCATCGGCTCCATCTCGGGCTATTTCGGGGGCGTTACGGATATAATCATCCAGCGCATCATCGAGGTGATCGGCGCGGTGCCCCAGATACCGCTGTGGATGGCCCTTTCCGCGGCGATTCCGCCCGGAATCTCCACGATCAAGATGTATTTCTACATGACCATCATCCTCTCGTTCATCAACTGGACGGGCATGGCGCGAACGGTGCGCGGCAAGTTCCTTTCGCTGAAGAACGAGGACTATGTCATGGCGGCGCGGCTTTCGGGCGTTTCCACCTGGAAGATCATCTGGAAGCATCTGGTGCCCGGATTCATGAGCTATCTGATCGTTTCCATGACCCTCGGCATTCCCGGCTCCATCGTTGGCGAAACGTCCATGTCCTATCTGGGACTCGGCATCAAGTCACCTGCCACCAGCTGGGGCGTGCTGCTCCAGGAGGCCAGCTCCGTGACCGACGTTGCTTCGCATCCGCACAAGCTGATCCCGATCATCTTCGTGACCATAGCCGTCTTGGCGTTCAACTTCTTCGGCGACGGACTCCGCGACGCGGCGGACCCCTATAAGTAAGGGAGGCGCAGACAATGGATGATAATTTGATTCTGCAAGTCAAAGACCTGCGCGTGGAGATCGGCATGCCGGAAGGCACGCTGACGCCGGTACGCGGTGTGAACTTTGAGATGCGCAAGGGCGAGACAGTGGGCCTGGTGGGCGAATCCGGCTGCGGCAAGTCCCTGACCTGCAAAGCGATCCTCGGTATCAACGACAGGAAGTGCAAAGCCTTCGGCGAGATCAACTACAACCACCCCACCGAGGGCGAACAGAACCTCCTGGCCATGGACCCCCGGGGCAAGCAGATCCGCGCGGTCCGCGGCAAGGAGATCGCCATGATCTTCCAGGAGCCCATGGTGGCGTTTTCGCCGCTGTACACCATCGGCAATCAGATCAGCGAAGCGGTGCTGCTGCATATCACCAAGAACAAGAAGGAGGCCAAGGCCCTCTCCATCGCCATGATGAAGAAGGTGGGCATCGCCAATGCGGAGAAGCGCTACGATCAGTACCCCCACGAGTTCTCCGGCGGCATGCTCCAGCGGGCCATGATCACCATGGCCCTGGTGTGCCACCCGAAGATCCTGATCGCGGACGAGCCCACGACGGCCCTCGATGTGACCATTCAGGCGCAAATCCTCGAACTGATGCAGGCCATGCAGAAGGATTCCGACATGGGCATCCTGTTCATCACCCACGACCTGGGTGTCGTGGCGAGGATGTGCGACCGGGTGAACGTCATGTACCTCGGCAAGATCGTGGAGTCCGGCCCGTCCGCCACCATCTACGCCAACCCGGAGCATCCCTACACCAACGGCCTCATGCACTCCGTCCACAAGATCGGCTCCCGCAAGCGGGATCGGCTCTACTCCATCGAGGGTACGGTGCCCCTGGCCATGAACCTGAAGCCCGCCTGCGGCTTCTTTGATCGCTGCGACCGTCGGATCGAGGGCCTGTGCGACCAGGCGGACCCGGAGCTGGTGGAGATCGAGCCGGACCACAGGGTGGCCTGCTTTGCCTGCGACAACGAGGCCTGCCGGGCCATGCGCATGCGGGTCGAAGCGAAGCTGAACGGGCAGGAGCCCAAAGCAAGCAAGGAGGGGAAGCGCCATGAATAAAGAGAACATCCTGGAGGTCAAGCAACTCCACAAGCGTTTCACCTCGAAGAACATCACCGTGAAGGCGGTCACCGACGTGTCCTTCACCGTCAAGGAAGGCGAGACCATCGGCATCGTGGGCGAGTCCGGCTGCGGCAAGACCACCCTGGGCCGGTGCATCGTGCGGGCCTACGAGGCCTCGGAGGGCGAGGTCTGGTACCGGACGCGGGACGGCCAGGAAGTGGATTTCCTGAAGGTAGACAAGAAGCAGATGAAGAGCCTGCGCAAGGACATCCAGATGATCTTCCAGGACCCCTACTCCTCCTTGGACCCCCGCATGACGGTCCTGGACATCATCAAGGAGCCCCTGGTGGCCAACTACAAGAAGACCATGTCCGACAAGGAGATGAACGACAAGGTCATCAGCATCGCGGCCAAGGTGGGGCTCAACACCACGTACCTGAAGCGCTACCCCCACGCCTTCTCTGGCGGCCAGCGCCAGAGGATCGGCATCGCCCGGGCCCTGGTGGTGGACCCCAAGATCGTCATCTGCGACGAGGCGGTCTCGGCCCTGGACGTGTCCGTCCAGGCCCAGGTCATCAACCTGCTGCGAGATCTGCAGAAGGAGTTCCACCTGACCTATCTGTTCATCAGCCATGACCTCTCCGTGGTGGAGCACATCTCCAACAAGGTGGGCGTCATGTACCTGGGCCGCATGGTGGAATACGCGCCTACGGATGCTCTGTTCTCCCGGCCCCTGCACCCCTACACGGAGGCCCTGCTGTCCGCGGTGCCCATCCCCGATCCCGCGATACAGATCGAGCGCATCCCCCTGAAGGGCGAGATCCCCAACCCCGCCAACCCGCCTTCGGGCTGCTACTTCCACGAGCGCTGCAGCTACTGCTGCGAGAAGTGCTGCCACGAGGTGCCGCCCTATGTGGAGGCGGAGCCGGGCCACTTCGTGGCCTGCCACCGGGCGTCGGAGCTCAAGCTGCGCGGCTTCGATTACGAATAAGCCCGCAGAGCTGTATACTACAAGCGAAAACCGCGTCCCTGCCTCAGCGCAGGGACGCGGTTTGTTTTTCTGTAAAATCGCTTTATCCTTGGTATTCCGCGGCCCAGTCGATCCGGCAGGGGACCGGCTGCCCGGTTTGGTCGAAGGCCTTCATCTCCCACCGCGTATCCTTTGGCCCGGCGCACCAGAGGACGGTCCTGTCGGTGCCCAGGAAGCGAAGGGAGCCGTCGTCGCCCACGATCAGCCAGTCGCCGCCGGTCACGGCCTCCCCGTCCCGGTAGAGGACCGGGACAGCGTCGGTCCGATCCATGCTGCGCACGCTGATCTTCCAGTCGGCCCATGGGTTGTCCGTATAGGCTTCCGAGAAGTTTTTAAGCCCGTCCACCGCCCGGGCCATGGTCCAGGCCGGGTCCGAGAGGAAGGAGCCCTGCAGGCGGTAGGGGGAGGTCTTGTTCTGCCAGCCCCAAGGGGGATTGGCCCGGTCCACCCCGTAGCGGTTGCCCCGGAAGGCCCCGTAGCTGCCAAAGGTGCAGCCGTCGCCCAGGGGGCCGTTCCGCCGGTCGTACACCTCCTGCAGGCTTCTCAGCTCATAGGAGCAGCGGTTCCGGTGATAGGGTCCCTTGTAGGTGGCCGGCTCCTCCGCCACGCCCCCGTGATAGTAGTGGACGCCGTTGTTGCCCACGTAGGCGTAGGTGGTGTGGTCCTTGGCGGATTCGATGCTGTGGCCGCAGTGCCGCACTATGCCGTTGGGGGTGATGTAGATCACGGGCCGATCCCCGTCCAGCAGCAGGCCGCCGTCCCGGTGGCTGCCCGGCCGGATCGTATAGGGGGGCTCGAAGAAGAAGGGCACACCCCCGTGGCCCTCGGTGTACAGGATCTCCGGCTTGGTGAAGCCCTTTTCGGAGATGGGTGCGGCGAACATGCTGCCCTCGAGGTCGTTCTCGTGGCGGTCGAAAGCGAACTCCCCGTCGTCCCGGGGATGATAGAAGTAGTAGCCCATAAGCCAATGGGTCTTGGTGCGCTGGACGGTCCAGTACACCACGGCCTTGAGTGGATGATCCTTCAGCCCGTCCCAGTTGTTGTCGCAGGCCCAGTCGCCGTCGAAGTTGACCGCGGCGACGAAATCGCCCCGGCCGCCGCAGGAGATCATGGTGTTGACCGCCGCGTCCACCTCCGGGGCGTAATGGATGGCCAGATCCTCGTTCGACAGCACCCCGTCCCCCATGGCCTCCTCGAAGGACAGCTCGATCCGCGCCGGGCGGCCCGAGACGCGGCCCTGACGGGGGAAGCGGCCCTTCAGCAGATACCGCCACAGCAGGAACAGGAGCCCTCCGGCGGCCGCCGCCGCCACCGCGAAAAGCAGGGTCCTCATGCTCAATACAGGCTCTTGCGGGAGCGGATGTGCAACGTGTGCTCAAAGCAGGTGTGGTCCGTGAGATACACCGTGAAGCAGTCCCTATTCCGGCCCGCGCTGCCGAACTTGCCGGCGGTGAAGCTGTGGGTGCCGAAGCAGGGCCCGATCTCGATGCGGTCCACCCCCTTGCTGGCGCTCAACACGCCGCTCTTGACGATCATGCCGCCCCCGGGGATGCCCTCGGCTTGGAAGCTGTCCGTTTCCAGGCGACAGCCGGCGTCGAAGCTGATCTCCAGGCGCAACGGCGCCTTGTCGATGCCCGTGGTGCGGAGGGTGAGGTCGATGCCGTCCGGCACGGTCTCGATGGACACGTCGAAGATCATGTCCGGGCCCAATATCTTCTCCCGCTTCTGCTGGTCCATCTGCCACCAGTCGGTGGTGTCCTGGGGCTCCCGGAAGGGCAGGTAGTACCAGCCCACCTTCTTCTCATGGAGCCGGATGCAGACGGGCCCCTCCGCGGCGGAGAACTGCCGGGGGGTGAGCTTCGTGCCGTCCGGAGAGAAGACCTGCATCTCGCGGGAGATGAAGGCCCGATGCTCGCAGAAGCTGGCGCCGATGCGGAACCCGCAGGCGAAGGCCCCGGACTGGAAGTACAGGAAGTCCGCGCAGCCGTCGATGATGGAGCAGGAATAACCCGGCCCGCCCAGGCGGATGATGTGGGAATCCTGGTAGAACTTCCGGTACACCGCCGGCATGCCGCTGCCCCCGTGCTCCACGTCCACCAGGTACGGGCAGTTCATGAGGAAGATCAAGCAGTCCATATGCTCCGCCGCCCGGGCCGTGCAGCCGTCGAAGATGGCGTTGGCCGCGTCCAGGAAGGCGGGCTCGTGGAACCGGCTGCCCAGGTACAGGTATTCCAGGTAGTAGTCCGTGGGATAGGACTTGACGCCCCGATCCTGCCGGGTGGAGTTGTTGGTGAAGATGCTGCCGTCGGGCTCCATGTAGGTCAGCATCATGCGCAGGTTCCGAAGGACCGGCTCAAAGTAGCCATCGTCCCCCGTGGCCTCCGCCAGCAGGAGCATGGCGTCGTTGTTGATGCGGTTGTAGTTCCCCGCCGACCGCTCCGCGTACTCCCCGTCCTCGTTGCAGTCCAGGCCCTCCACCAGATACCGGTCGGTGGTCTCCCGGTAGGCGGGCTCGTCGAACAGGTTGGCGCAGAAGGCCATGACGGAGGCGATGACCCAGCGGTGGTTGGGGGTGTGGAAGCCGCCCACCCGGATGGCGTCGCAGGCCCGGCGCAGGATGCGCTCCAGCCGATCCTCCAGGGCGGCGCATTCGGGCCATTCGTCCCCGTGGCGCCGAAGGTAGCAGAACACCGGCAGGATGCGCTTGACGCAGAAGGCCGTGTCCGGGGCGGAGTAGAAGTTGCAATCGTTGAAATCGAAGAACCCGTTGGGCCGCTGGGTCCGCTCCACGAAGGACAGGCCCAGCTCGATCCGCGCCAGAAGGGCCCGGTCCCCATGATAGCGGCTGTCCGCGTTGAGGTAGCAGGCCAGCATGGTGGTGATCCGGTAGATGGCGAACTTGGCCTCCACCAGGCCGTTCCCGTCCCGGAACCCGCCGTAGAAGGGGCTCTCCGGCCCCTCCATGACCTGGATCTCCAAAGACCGCGCCGCTCGCTCGTCCGATTCCCGGACGATGGTTTCATACTGCTTACGCATAGTATCGCTCCTTGTAGGGGAAAATGTGTCGGCATCATTCTACTCGATTTCCGTCGAGAACACAAGACGGAAACGGGCCTGGCCCGCGGTTTATTTTTCGTCCCGCCCGAAAACGGTTGACAGGGGAAAGGGCCGTACCCTACAATGATTTTGAACGGAAGACAAGGATGTCACGTGGAAGGAGAAGCCTATGGGAATCGTTTTTGACGCCGCCGCGCGGGTGTTCGCCCTGGACACGCCCCGCTCCAGCTACCGGATCGGAATCACCGATGCGCGGGGCTTTTTGACCCACCTGTACTACGGCCGCCGGGTGCCGGACTTGACCATGGACCAGACCCTTTGGCTGGGCTTCGGCGGGCCGGAGGCCTACGACGAGACCGGCGACCAGGTCCGCTTCCACGGCACCATGCCCATGGAGTACCCCACGGCGGGCGTGGGCGATTTTCGGACCCCCTGCCTCTCCCTCGAGGCGGAGAACGGCGGCCGGGCCTGCGCCTTGAGCTACGCCGCCCACCGCATCTATAGGGGCAAACCGAACCTCGCCGGGCTCCCCGCCACCTACGGCGAGGCGGCGGAATGTGCCACCTTGGAGATCGACTGCGTGGACGAAGCCCTGGGGCTGCGGGTCACCCTGCGCTACACCCTGTTCGAGGGGCTGGACGCCATCTGCCGCAGCGCCATCATCCGCAACGAGGGCACCGGGACCGTCCGCCTGACCGCGGCTTTGTCCGCCTGTCTCGACATGCCCAACCGAAGCTTCGATCTGCTGACCCTTCACGGCAGCTGGGCCAACGAACGGATGCTGAACCGCCGCCCCCTCGCTTGGGGCCACCAGGGCGTGAGCTCCCTGCTGGGCCGGTCCTCCCACGAGGAAAACCCCTTTATCGCCCTGCTGGAGCACTCCACCACCCAGACCCAGGGGCAGGTCTACGCCATGAACTTGGTCTATTCGGGCAACTTCCGCATGGAGGCGGAGATGACCCAGCAGGAGCAGCTGCGGCTCACGGCGGGCATCCACCCGGAGGGCTTTTGCTGGACCCTGGGACCCGGCGACGCCTTCGAGACGCCGGAGGTGGTGCTGGTCTATTCCGACCGGGGCCTCTCCCCCATGACCCACACCTTCCACGACCTCTACCGGAAGCACCTGATCCGCGGCGCCTACCGGGATCGGCCCCGGCCCTCCCTCATCAACAACTGGGAAGCCACCTACTTCGACTTCGACACCGAAAAGCTCCTGTCCATCGCCCGGACCGCCGCCCAGGCGGGGGTGGAGCTGTTCGTGCTGGACGACGGCTGGTTCGGGAAGCGGGACGACGACGTCTGCTCCTTAGGGGACTGGACCGTCAATGAGCGGAAGCTGCCCGGCGGACTCAAATATCTGTCCGACGAGATACACAAGCTGGGCATGCAGTTCGGCATCTGGATGGAGCCGGAGATGGTCTCACCGGATTCCGACCTCTATCGGGCCCATCCGGACTACGCCCTACAGAACCCCGACCGGGCGCCCACCCTGGCCCGGACCCAGCTGGTGCTAGACCTCTCCCGCCGGGAGGTCCGGGACTGCATCTATCAACAGATTTACCACGTGCTGTCCTCCGCCCGGATCGAGTACGTTAAGTGGGACATGAACCGGCCCCTGACCAACGTGCAGAGTGCGGCGCTGCCCGCGGACCGGCAGGGGGAGCTGTCCCACCGGTACATGCTGGGGGTGTATGAGCTGCAGGAGCGGATGCTCAAAGATTTCCCCCAGCTGCTCCTGGAGAACTGCTCCAGCGGCGGCGGCCGGTTCGACCCGGGCATGCTCTACTACAGCCCCCAGATCTGGACCTCGGACAACACCGACGCCGTGGACCGGCTGAGGATACAGGAGGGCACGGCCCTGGTCTATCCCCTCTCGTCCATGGGCGCCCACGTGGCCGCCTGCCCCAGCCACACCAACGGCCGGGTCACGCCCTTCGCCACCAGGGGGCTCGTGAGCCTTGTGGGCTGCTTCGGGTACGAGCTGGACTTGACGAAGCTGACGGAAGCGGAGCTCGCCATGATCCCGGCCCAGCTCAGGCTATACCATACCTATGGGGACGTGTTCCGGACCGGGGACTACTACCGGCTGGCATCCTTTGCCGAGAACGGGGAGTACGACGCCCTGATGGCGGTCACGAAGGATCGACGGACGGCCATCCTCGTCTACGTGCAGGTGCTCTCCCGAGAGCGGCGGGCGGTGCAGGTGGTCTACCCTCAGGGCCTGGACGAGGGTTTGCGCTACCGGTCCAGCGAGACCGGCGCGGTGCTCTCCGGCGCGGGCTGGATGTACGGCGGCATGGCCCTGCCCCGCATGTCGGGCGATTTTGGGGGCAAATGGATCGTATTGGAGGCGGTGGACCCATAAGCGCCTCGATCTTCTCTATACGCATAGCGAGCCGCCTTTTCAGGCGGCTCGCGTTCTGTTTGAGAAATATTACGTTTACTTGCGAATGAGGCGGCCGTCGTAATCCGTGCCGTGCTCGGGCGCCAGGGGGAACTTGACGGGCTTCTTGTCCCGGTTGGAGCGGTAGATGGCCGTGATGAGCTCCACCGTGCGACGACCGTCCTCCAGGGTGATGAGAGGCTTGCGGCCCTCCCCGATGGCGGACAAAAAGTCGTTGAGCTGCTGGATGTGGAAGTAGTGGATGCTGTCCACGCTGTTGAAGAAGTCGCTGTCCTCCTTCTTGTAGGTGTCCAGCATGTCCTCCTCCCCCGCCACGGTCCAGAGATCGTTCACCGGCGGCTCCGCGATGCCGGAGACCCCCGCGATGAACATGGCGCCGCCGTCGGTCTGGACGCCCACGCTGGCCCCGTTCTCCCCGTGGACGCGCACGTTGCCGAAGAGGGCCGGGTTCTGGGAGTTGCTGACCACGATGTTGCCGATGGCCCCGCTCTTGAAGCGGATGATGGCGGCGGCCGTGTCGTCCACCTCCAGGCCCGGGTGGTTCAGGGTATCCCAGACGCCGTACAACTCGTCGATCTCGCCCATGTACCACAGCAGCAGATCCAGCTGATGGGGGGCCTGATTGATGAGGACGCCGCCGCCCTCGCCGGCCCAGGTGCCGCGCCAGGGATCGGACTGATAGTAGGCCATGTCGCGCCAGCCCAGCATGTTCACCGTGCCCAGGATGGGCCGGCCCAGCTTCCCGTCGTCGATGGCCTTCTTCACCCGCATGGCGGGGCGATAGAAGCGGCGCTGGCAGATGGTGGTGCCCACCACGTGGTTCCGCTCGGCCGCCGCCAGGATGGCGTCACAGTCCTCCAGGGAGGCCGCCAGGGGCTTCTCCACCGCGATGTTCAGCCCCAAGTCGCAGCAGGCCACGGCCAGCTTGGCGTGGATGGGATGGGGGGTGCAGATGGACACAGCCTGCACGCCGGTCTCCGCCACCATGGTCTTGAGATCCGTGAAGGCCCGGACACCGTACTGGGCCGCAAAGGCCTCCGCCCGCTCCCGGTTCGTGTCCAGACAGGCCACGAACTCGCTGTAGGGGCTCTGGGAATAGGCCGTGGCGTGGAAATGGCCCACCTTGCCCGTGCCGATGACCGCTGTTTTGATCCGATTCATGGTCTGCCTCCTCAATCCTGATTTTCGTCGCAGAGGAACACGATCTTGGTGAGACCGTCCTCCCGGTTATAAATCTTGTTCATCCACAGGTTCCCCTCCGCCAGGGGGATCTTCTTGGAGATCATGCTGTCCACCTCCACCTGACCGGAGGAGATGAGGTCCAGGCACGCCGGGTATTCGCCCGCCGAGGCGCAGGAGCCGAACAGGCTCAGCTGCCGGGTGACCGCGATCTGCAGGGGGAAGTCCACCTTGGGGGCCAGGTTCCCGATGAGGACCACCTTGCCGTTGAGATGGACTGAGCGGATGGCCATGTTCACGGTGGCGTCGATGCCGGTGGCGTCCAGCGCCACGTCCACCCCGCCGTCGCTGACCTTCAAGATCTGCTCCAGGGCGTCCGCATCCCGGGAGTTGACGCAGTCCGTAGCCCCGTTCTGCCGGGCCAGCTCCAGCCGCTTGTCGTCGATGTCCACGGCGATGAGCTGCTTCACCCCGAAGCTCTTGACCACCTGCAAGGTGAGCAGGCCGATGGTCCCCACGCCGATGACCACGGCGGTGTCCCCGGGGCCGATCTTGGTGCGGGTGGCCGCATGGTACGCCACGGACAAAGGCTCGATCATGGCGGCCTGCACGTAGGTCACGTTGTCGGGGATGTCGTAGAGGATGTACTCGGGCACCGTCACGTACTCCGCGAAGCAACCGTGGCGCCGATACTCGTCGCAGCTGACACCCAGGACCTGCCGGTTGGCGCACAGATTCACCATGCCCTTGCGGCACATGTCGCATTTGTTGCAGTAGACGGTGGAGTCGAAGGTGACCCGATTCCCCACCTTGTGGGTTTTCACGCCTTCGCCGCAGGCGGCGATGACGCCGGAGGCCTCGTGGCCCATGATGATGGGCGGCTTGCGGCGGCCGGTGCTGCCGTCGAACCCGTGGACATCGCTCCCGCAGACGGAGCAGGCCTTCAACCGGATCAGGACCTCCCCCGCCTTCGGTTCGGGGCGCTCCACCTCCTCATAGGTCAGTTCCTTATACCTGTGCATGACAAGGGCTTTCATTCGTACCAATATCCTCCTAAACTATTTTTTCAAAAAGCAGAGCCGCACAGAGTACGGCTCTTGTGATCCAGGTTGTTCCTCATCCCTTGACCGCGCCGGCGGTGAGGCCGCTGATGATGTACTTCTGCAG
>JAEEGF011946324.1_pt1 | contig 33582 bp, 31 predicted proteins | sample 9134171 | NCBI WGS metagenome assembly JAEEGF01 (sample SAMN16246542, study PRJNA631951) | gut metagenome | biome: gut microbiome; feature: rumen; material: AP-attached | host: Bos | place: Iran: Karaj | collected 2018-10
AATTTTTTCTTAGCTTCGCTAAGTTGATTTTCCTGAATGAGTTGCTCAATTTCGGCTGTTTTTTTATTATACCTACTAATTCTATTTTCTGACAAAACAACCATAGCAAAAATAAATATTAATACTCCAAATAACGGTATAAGCTTAACTAAGCTTTGCATAAATTTTTTTATTTTAGCTTTCCTGCGCTTCTTTTTTATACGCTCATACAATTCATCCATAGGCATCTCCTCATATATAATATGACTTGTCTGTAAGCATTCCTTATATCCACACCTGATAGCCCTGCCTCTTGGCAGAATCATACACAGGCTGCATATTTTTTTCTAAAATTCCATAAAACTCCTCTTTTGTATTTCCCTTGCGGTACAATTCCTGATTTGCCCAAATCGAATGCAAGTTGTCCCTAAAGCAGCCCTCAAAAAGCCTTCTAATCTCTGGCTTACTCTCATCATTTACCAACTGATACATCAAATACTGATTCCTGGCGAATTTTGTAAAAAATGGATCCCACTTCGGCAACTTATTGCTTTTAGCAGAATTTAACGAGCTATCCATAGGCATCAAATTCCACAGCTCATCATTCATCACAAAAGACCAAGGAATAAAATGATCCACATCATAAGCCTTATCCTCAATCACAGTATCCTTGAACACATCCATCACAGGACTTAAATCTATAATAGCATCCCAAAGCTTATGTACATGAGCGAGCTTTCTTACATTTTCATCCATAGGCTCTAGCTTATAAACCAAACTTGGCACCTCCGGATTGTTGTTTTGTAGCCACTTCACCTTCTCATACTGAATCCAACTAAGGATGGCAACGGTGTTGTCTTGTATCATTTTAATCCAAAAAGAATTGAAAACAACTTCCTTCGCCAAACCTTTAGCGGTTCCTAAAACATAAGGCAGAGCGCTAATCTGGTTGATCTCATCAATGTAAATCGTTATCTTGCTTATGCTCTCCCAATTTGGATTTTTCTCGTATCTATTAAAAAATCCCGCCAAAGCCCTATAAGGAACCATCTTTGTTAGCTGAATTTTCACATTTTTCATCTCGCCTTCATGGGCCTTAATCGCATTCTTAATCTCCACTTTTGAGGCATTGCTAGGCAAACCACTTAGCTCCTTTAAAAGTAGCACAGCCCTCTCAAGGCCATCTCTAACCTCGCCTAGCACCACGCCGCTTAGGTGAATGTGATACTCTAAAACCGTGTACCAAGCGTTGGCTATCATCTCGTCTATTATTTCTGAAAATGTAGTTCTTTCCACATCTTCAGCAATCAACTTCACGCAAGCCTCTAACCAGTAGAATTTGTAGCAATAAGAGGGATTCTTTAACATTTGATAAAATGCTTCCATATCCAAATGGTTATAATATTCTTCCTTAAGATTAACTTTTAGTCCACTTTTTTCAAAATCAAATTCAGCCATTTCTCGTCCCCTCTTGATTCTCTAACATCACAAGTTATCCAATTTTCCATTAATTCTAGCTTATATCTATCATCTATTCTATTAATTTCAGGTAAAATTTTTTCAAAGGCTTCTAAAGTCATATCTGTAAAAAATCTACCATTTCTTTCACCCTCAAAATTCCCGTACTTAAAAGAAGCATATATAACACCCTCCAGTTTTAATGCCCTCTTGGCAATTCTAAAAATATCCGGCAGTTCCTCCCTTCTTGCATGAAGTAAAGAAGCACAAGCCCAGATTCCATCATACTTATCAACAGCCTCTAACTCTAAAAAGTCCTGATTATCCACAGCAAGTCCTAAATTTAGCCTTGCTAATTCACAAAGCTCTTTGGATTTATCCACTGCATCCACCTTTAGCCCACGCTCCATAAAAGCTAGGCTATCTCTAGCGCTACCACATCCCCAATCTAGAATGTAGCCTTCTTTAGGAACATAGTTTAAGAATCTTTCCCGAAGATTGCTTACATCTGCTGCCATGGTGCCTTCTATGAAGGCTTTGGCATTTGTGTTGTAGTAGTTTGTTGTGATGTCTTGCATGGAAGCCTCCCTTTTTGATTCGTTAATTGCTGTATTAATTATAGCATTTGATTAAGTTTAATGAAATAGAATTCTGGGGCATCCCCAACTTGCTTATTTACTACATCAGGGGCGATCATCTCCCTGAAAGTCAGTATTCATGCCTCTTCCGGGATTCATTGACCCTAGCGACTTCTTTCACTCCCGTTAGGTCAACGCTTCCCCGATTTAGCAAGTTGCTTTTTAATCCCTTTCGGCATCTTTTTTTCCGCTAGTCCTACACCCCCGGAAATAAAGCCCTTTAAAACAAGTTTTTATTGACCTAATCAGGACTTTTCTCTTTATAAGTCCTAGTTTTGAAAAAGCGACCTTTTTAGAAATGCAAAAGCTAATCCGTTTAGCAAGTTTTTGTCGTATTAGGTCAATCGATTCATCCCGGCAGTAGCGAAGCGCCCGGAACGCTACACCTCTCCGGGAGCCCAGAGAAATCAAGCCAATCCCGGCAGCAACAAAACCTCCGGAACACTACACCTCTCCGGAAACCCAGAGAAATCAAGCCCATCCCGGCAGTGACAAAACTCCCGGAACATCACAAAACTCCCTCCCTTTCTCGCCTTCAGGCCAAATAGGGAGGGAGTCTTTCTATTTTATTCTCCTAATATTTCACTTGTCACATGTTAAAACACAGATTCTACTTAAAGAAACTAATGTCATTATTGAGTTGCTCTGCGACGTCTTTCAAATCATTAGCTGATTTTGCAAGGTCTGAAACTGTGGCAGAGAGCTCTTCTACGGAAGCTCCTGTTGTTTCGGCAGATGATGCATTTTCTTCGGAAATTGCTGACAATGATGTCATTGATTCAGAAACTTCGTTATTAGAATTTACGCAGACTTCTGCATCTTCTGTGATATCCTTTACGCCATCAACAGTTGTTGAGATATCTTCTAACATTCCGTTAACTGATTCAAGTGTTTCCTGGATTGCGCTTTCTTGTTCTACATTTCCGGCCTTTACTTCATTTGCCGCATTAACTGCTGCTTCTGACTGACTAAGTAAAACATCCATCTCAACTCTAATTGATTGAGCTAATGTATTAGAATCATCTGCAAGTTTTCTAATCTCTTCAGCAACGACTGCAAAGCCCTTACCAGCCTCACCGGCACGTGCTGCCTCAATTGATGCATTTAGAGAAAGTAAATTTGTCTGAGTTGCAATATCTGCAATTCCATCTACTCTTTCATTAATATTGGCAACGGCATCTTTAGTAGCTGAAATTGTCTTTTCAATTTCATCGATCTTTCCTGTCATTGATGTACTTGTATCATATAAGAGACGAAGTGACTTGCTAGAGATTTCAGATGCTTTTTTCATCTGAACTGTTACGTTTGAAACACTCTTAGCCGCATCTTTTACACCATTTACTGCCTCTGTGATTCTGTTAACATTTTCAGCCGCAGCCTGAATCTCTTCAGCCTGCTGTATTGCTCCTGTTGCTATATCTTGCACTGCATATGCAACACTATCAGTTGCCCCTGAAATCTGAGTTGCCATATCTGCAAGATTTTCTGAAGAGTTGGTAACTGTGTTTGATGATTCCTTAATTTTTCTAACGATATCATCTAATTTATTAATTACGCTATTAAAATTACGAACAATTAATCCAATTTCATCTTTCTTGCCACTATAATTATCAATAACTTCAAATCGACCATCAGCCAAAGTAGAAACTGATTTATTAATATCTATAATTGGCTTAACAAATCCATTTGCTGAAATTAATGAAATGATTACACAAATTATAATTAAGAAAACGCCTACAATTACAATTATTATAGAAGATTTTACAGCTTCTTTCATGATATCAGAATCCTTAGCAACTACTACCACAGTCCATCCTGTAATCTCACTTCTTGCCCAACTAATGTAAGCTTTTCCACTCTTTTGTCCAGGAATGGATTCGTATGATTCAAACTGACCACTTGTGCTGCTTGATTTCATAAACTCAGCATTACTTCTATTAATTTCCTCATCTTCTGCTGTTAATTCCTGAGAGGCATCGGCAGCAACAATACCCTTTGTATCAACAATAACACCCATTTCAATTTTATCTGCTAAAATGTCATGGAAATAATTTAGGTCAAAATTTCTTTGAATAGTACCAACTACTTCACCTGTTGCTTCATCTAAAACAGGTACTATAATTACAAATATTCTTGATCCCGTACCCTTACTTACCATTACATCAGAAAATGCATACTTCTTTGTGCTTACACAAGTTGTGAAATACTCTCTATCTGCTACATTAGAAAGTTTACCACCATCAGTTCTAATAAGCTGATTTCCATCTAATCCTGTTAAAATACAGGCATTACCATCATTAATTATGTCATCAATACTTTCTAACTGTTTCTGAATTGTTTCTAATGAAACGATAGGTGAGGCCGTATTATAGGTTTTTAAAAATGCCCTCGTACTCGGTGAAGTTGTAACAGTTTCAATAACTGTTAAATTATTATTAATTACTGACTCAAAATCAGATATTACGAAATTCGTATTTGCCCGTAATAAATCTAGTGCATCATTTTTTGATTTATTAGTTGCAGAACTATAGCTAATTATAATAGCTATAATTAAAGGGATTACAACCAATGAAACCATAATGCACATTAACCTGGTTTTAATACTGTTGCTTACTTTCACAGAATCACTTGACTTAGTTTTTTGCATCTTCTGTACCTCCATATACTATATTCAATTATTATTCACGTCTCTTGATAAATTTAATTATAGCATATGCAATAGCTCATGTATATATAAAAAAATACATATATAAAAAAATGGTAAAGTGCGCATTAACACTTTACCATTTCTCAAGACTCGTTCACTAATTAATTAGAAGTCTTTTTTTGACTGATTTTCTTAATTACAACTAAAGTTAAAATCATAAGCACAATAGAAACAAATAAGCTTATAAACCAGTTCTTTACAAAACCTGCGATTACATAAGAAACAAGCGAAACTGTTGCAACTGTAAAAACATATGGAAGCTGTGTAGTTACGTGTCGCATATGTTCGCAACCTGCACCTGCTGAAGCCATGATTGTAGTATCTGAAATTGGTGAACAATGATCACCACAAACAGCACCAGCCATACAAGCTGAAATAGAAATAATCATAAGCTCGTTGTTTATATCCCCACCAAAAAGGTTTACTACGATAGGAATTAAGATTCCGAAAGTTCCCCAAGAAGTACCTGTTGCGAAAGCAAGGAAAATACCTACAAGGAATACTAGCGCTGGAAGTAAGCTCATTACAGCACCGTTACCTGCTACATTTGCCACAACACCACCAACATAAGTTGATGCTCCAAGGGAATCTGTCATTGCCTTAAGGGTCCATGCGAAAGTTAAAACTAAAATCGCAGGCACCATACTCTTAAAGCCTTCTGGAATTGCATTCATACAATCGTTAAAGCTTAAAACCCTAGTTGCCACAAAGAAAACAATTGTAATAACAAGTGCCACAGCGGAACCGTAAACTAAGCCTACAGATGCATCTGAATTTGAAAATGCAGTAACGAAATCTGCGCCTGAGAAGAATCCTCCTGTGTAAATCATGCCGATTACACAACAAACAATTAAAGAAACAATTGGTAGAACAAGGTGAATAACTCTACCATTTTGCGAAATTGGAGGATGTGGCTGATCTTCAGCACCTGTTAAACTTGCTGCATCCTTCTTCTTGTTCTTTCTATTCTCAACCATATGATTTAACTCAGCTAAATTCATTGAGCCATAATCAAACTTCATATTAGTAATAGTAATCATCATTACAAGAGTAAGTAAAGCATAAAAATTATAAGGAATTGCTCTAACAAAGAGAGAAAGTCCATTAGCTCCATCTACGAAACCTGTAACTGCTGCTGCCCAAGAAGAAATTGGGGAGATGATACAGATAGGAGCTGCTGTTGCATCAATAAGGTAAGCAAGCTTTTCTCTAGAAATGCCATGCTTATCTGTAACTGGTCTCATAACGGAACCAACTGTAAGACAGTTAAAATAATCATCGATAAAAATCAATACACCAAGAATAATAGTAGCAAACTGCGCACCTCTCTTAGTCTTTACGTGCTTAACTGCCCATTTACCAAAGGCTGAGGAACCTCCGGCTCTATTCATAAGCATTACCATACTTCCTAAAATTACTAGGAACACGAGAATACCTACGTTCCAGCTATCTGATAGCTGTCCAATCATTCCGTCTACGAAAATGTGCTTCATAGCCACGGAAACATTAAAACCTGCAAATAATAATCCACCTGCTAAAATACCAACAAATAATGATGAATATACTTCTTTTGTAATCAATGCCAAGATAATGGCAATAAGTGGTGGAAGTAATGACCAAATCGTATTAGTAAATTCCATATACTCTTCTTCCTTCATTAAATAATATCTATTTATCACATCTAATTTTTAGACATGCATAACAGTATAACAAAGATTAAGAGATTTTTCAGTATTAAATTTTTTAACTAACGGAAGTAGGTTTCTGGGAATCCAGTGTTTGTGGGATTTGTGGGATAAAAATTTGATAAAATTTAATGGGATATGATGGGAATTGGGATTACGTTATCCGGATGGTTTTTGGTTTCGTAGTGTTTGGTCAGAGAATTCTTGAATGTTGTCGGGACGGGGTTGACCTAACGAGAGGTTTTTGGACTATTGGGATTACGTTATCCGGATGGTTTTTGGTTTCGGTGCGTCTGGTCAGAGAATTCTTGGGTGTTGTCGGGACGGGGTTGACCTAACGAGAGATTTTTGCCACATAGGGATTACGTTATCCGGATGGTTTTTTGTTATCGGTCTGTTTGGACAGAGAATTCTTGGATGTTGTCGGAACGGGGTTGACCTAACGAGAGGTTTTTGCCCCATAGGGATTACAAAACTTACTTCTTAAAAAGTCGAATTTTCAAAACTAGTACGTTTCAGCAAAAAATATCCGAAAAGGTCAATCACAACTTGCTTATTAAAGCTATATTATAGAGGGAATTGACCCAATACAATAAAAATTAAGCAGAGGGATTAATTTACTAGCTTCTAATATTAAAAAGCATTGACCCTAGAAAGATAAAACTTGCTGCTAGTCCTACTTTTTAAAAAAAGTAGGACTTATTCAGCAGAAATGCTGGAAAAGTCCTACGCCCCCGAGTAAAGCCCAAAGTCGGGATAAATATGAATAAGCAAGTCCCAAAACACGATAAGTCCCATATCCTGCAAACTATCACACACAGCTAGACACAACACAAACCAACACCCCTCAGAAATCAAAAATAGCCTAGAATAAATCTAGGCTACTATCTAAATACATCTCTTCTCTTACTCTTAACTGATATTCTGGTTTTACCATGTAATATAATAGAAACTCTAAAACTATGGCGCTGCCAAGGCTACGTCCCTCAATCTTAAATTGAGAAAAGCCCATAGGCATATATACATTTTGAATGTCATCAAGACTGATAAATCCTGGATTCTTCATGGCATCGGAGAAGCGATAACCAGTCTTAGAATTGGGAGCCTTGCAAATATGATCTTCCTCCGTCTCACCAAGAGCCTTGAGGCTTACGTTTTCATAACAAGCTTTTCTGTCGGTGCAGCCAAAATAGCAACATTCGTTACACAAGAATTCAAGCTTGTCCTTGTACTTCTGCTCTAGTTTGCCAAGTTTATCAAAGGACTTATTAAGTCTAAAGTCCGGCACTACAAATTTAAAATCATCTCTCTTAACTTCTGCCTCTAAATCCTTAAAGTCAGTCAGGACCTTAGTTGTAGAAGAGACAAAATAAAGATTAGGAAACTTTTCCTTTAAATAGTCTAGTAGCAGGTCGGAGTGTAGGATGACACCATTTTGTACTTTTCGGACATTGCGAGTTTCTGTAGTTTGTCCATTTTCTTCAAAAATCTCGCATAACTTATTGCAAACATAATCGGACAAGTGCTCCTTACGAAGCTTGGAATTGCTGAAAGTTAGGCGGGCGCTGATTTGGTGTTCCCTTAGGAGTGCTGCGACTTTTGTTGCATTTGCATCACCAAAGCCTACTCGTCCTCCGCCCCATAGGGCATCTGCCGGGGCACCATAGATTGAGCCAATTTCGCACCAATCATAAAAGAATTCTCTATGATTTTTCCAGAGAGAAAGAAACTCCTTATAAAAATCATAAAATTCAAACAAGCCCGGTAGGTGGTAATAAGCCTTCATCGTTACATTTTCTCCAATCAATCACTTTTTTATTTATTATAGCAAATGGACAAAGCCCGCTCAATTACTTACTTCCCTGCTTATCTAACAATTTTTTCAAAATCATCCTTTGGATGCTTACAAATTGGGCAAATAAAATCATCTGGCATGTCCTCGCCCACATACTCATAGCCGCAAATCGTGCATTTCCAGATGGTCTCGCCCTTAGGAGTTTCGCCCGCCCTTACAGGCTTTGGCTTTATATTTTCCTGATAATACTCGTAACTGCAGGACTTAGCCTCTGAAAGGACCGTCATGAAACTTGGCTGGCAGATGAAAAGGGTGTGTGAGCTCAAGTCAATCATCTGCTTAACTTCTAGCAAGAAGCAAGCGTTGACACCCTTAGTAATCACAGGAATTCCGTTATCCGCCATTACATAATTGGACTTGTCGTAGCTGTCCGCAAACTTGTTGACGTCGCGACCGGACTGGAAACCGAAATGCTTAAAGGTTTCAAAGTCCGCATCTTGGCTTAAAACTGAGATGTTGCAAGCCTTTGTCTTTTTTAAAATGTCATGCGTAAGGTTTGCTTTATTTAGGGAAACGGAAATCAAATTAGGATCGGAAGCTAGCTGTATTGCTGTATTTGTAATACAGCCATTGAGCTTATCCCCGTCCTTTACTGTACAGACAAAGAGTCCATAACTTAATTTATACATTGCCTTCTTATTATTTTCCATAGAGCCTCCAATCTAGAAATATCCTAGACTAAGCAATATTTCTACAAAACGACCAATTGTTATCACGAAATTATCTACTTATATTATATTGGAAGATTAAGGAAATGTAAATATACTGCCCCTAGCTCTAAATTTCCGGATACTCGCCCACGCTCTTGCCCAAATATCCCATGATTCGTAGCTCATCTTCGGAATCTGTGAGGGCGTTGTGCATTTCCCTATAATCCACCTCGCCAAACATGGAGAGGATGCACTCAACTCTATAGTTTCTTTTAAGTCGTCCGGTGCCGCAACACTCGGCGTTTTCTGGGATTGCTTGATTATGTTGTTTGTATGCGGCTAGCTTTAAAATGTCGCGCCATGTGAAATCTCGAAACTCTGGAAGGTGACGCTTATCAAAATTGGCATTGTAGGCCAAAAGGTCAGTGACTTCATTTTCATATAAATAAGCTCTCATCTGGGAGAGGGCTCCTTCGCGGTCCGTCTTGATAGATGGGATACCAGGAATTTCAAGAGTTTTAGAGTACATGCCGCCCTTCTTTGCAGCCTCAGTGATTATCCAATAGTTGCTGCTAAGGGGCTTAAAATCCTCTTCCGAAGCGATAACCACGCCTATGGACATGACCTCATCGCTCCAAGTTGTTTCTGTATCTATAACTGCAAATTTTTTTGACATTTTCATAATCTCCTTAGGGCTAATTTTCTTAATAATATTCGCTATTTATCATAACATAGATAGTGTAATATAAAATTGTACTCAATTTTATTAATTTTTTCCAAAATTTTTTATGAAACTATTGACCGAACCCCGTTTAAAGTCTATAAATGAACTAAGCTTTGCAGGGAGGGGCTTAAGGGCAGCAAAAGCCTTATGACCTTAAAATTTGATATACGAAAGGAGTTTCTATGTATTTAGAAAAGATAAATGGACCTGAAGATGTTAAGAAAATTGACATTAACAATCTACAGACACTTGCAGATGAAACAAGAGCGGCCGTCATTAATAGAATCAGCAATATTGGTGGTCACAAGGGCCCAAATCTTGGTGTGGTTGAATTAACAGTGGCACTACACTACGTGTTCAATTCGCCAACAGATAAGTTTGTATGGGATGTCTCTCATCAAAGCTATCCACACAAGATTTTAACTGGTAGAAAAGAAGCCTATCTTGATGCAGAGCATTTTCGCGATGTGACTGGTTACACTAATCCCAATGAGAGCGACCACGACCAGTTTAAGATTGGTCACACATCCACTTCGGTTTCACTCGCCCTCGGACTTGCAAAAGGCCGTGACGTGAATAATGGAACTGAAAATGTTGTCGCAATTATCGGTGATGGATCGCTTTCCGGTGGCGAGGCCCTTGAAGCCTTGGATTACGCTGGTGAGTACGATAAAAATCTTATCATCGTTGTTAACGATAACGATCAAAGTATTGCTGAAAATCATGGTGGAATTTATAAGACACTAAAAAAATTACGTGACACTAAGGGCGAGGCACCTAACAATTTCTTTAAGGGATTCGGGCTCGACTACATTTACATAGACGAAGGCCACAATATTCCTGCCCTCGTAGAGGTTTTCAAAAAAGTTAAGGACATCGACCATCCAATAGTCGTACACGTTCATACTATTAAAGGTAAAGGACTTTCTTATGCTGAAGAAAATAGAGAAAGTTGGCACGCTGGTGGCCCATTTAACATAGAAGATGGATCACCAAAGAATAAGCCTACTAAGCCAGCGGACACAACAGTTCACGACAGTTTGGTAGAGCTATTAGAAACTGATGATAAAGCCGTTATTTTCAACGCTGCTACCCCAGCATCCCTTGGATTTATCGGTGAAGAAAGACAGGGTTATGCAAAACGCGGACGTTTCGTTGACGTTGGTATTGCTGAGGAAAATGCTATGGCTATGGCAAGTGGTGCTGCTAAAAATGGCGCTACTGCTGTATTTGGTACTATGGCTCCATTCCTTCAGAGAACTTATGATCAGCTATCACACGATTTGTGTTTAAATAATAACCCAGCTACTATCCTAGTTTTAAACCCAGGAGTGTACGGCATGAACTCTGATACTCACATCGCACTTAGTGATATCCAGTTCTTTGCCCACGTTCCAAATCTTCTTTATCTTGCCCCAACAAGTAAGGAAGAATACGTTCAAATGTTTAAATATGCCACAAGCCAGAAGGCACATCCAGTTGCAATTCGCGTCCCACGTAAATTTACGACTGATGGCATAGCTGATAACACAGATTATTCCTTAACAAATAAGGCTAAGGTAATTAACAAGGGTAGCGACATCGCTATCGTAGCTGTTGGTTGCTTAGTCCCAGTTGCCCTTGAAACAGCTAAGGCTTACAAGGAAAAGACTGGTAAGGAGGTCACAGTTATTAGCCCTAGATTTTTAACTGGACTTGATACTGATCTTCTTGACTCCCTAAAGGAAGACCACAAGCTTGTTATTACTATTGAGGATTGCTATCTTGACGGTGGCTACGGCCAGCGCATCGCGTCCTTCTACGGTGATAGCGACATGAAGGTTAAGAACTTAGGTTTAACAAAGGAGTTCCATTCAGACTTTAAGCCGGATGAACTTCTAAAAGAAAACGGAATCAGCGCCACTGGCTTACTAGCCCTTATGGACTAACTAAACTCTTTCATAGCGAGAAAGTAAGCTAGAGCTGATGAGGCCCCGCAGGTGACTGCGGGGCTTTTTTAGTGGTTGGGGGGTGAGGTGTTGTTGTGGGACGGGAGTGGGGCGCGGTCGGACGCAAAGGCGCTTCGCTGTTTGCTGTGACGCTGGCTTCCGGGGATGGCCGCTTGCTTTTGTTGCTGGAACGGAATTGGCGGTTTAGCCGGGTTTTTTGTTAAATTCTCGGCAGCGTTAGGGGTGAGTTGACCTAACGCTAGGTTTTTTCGCTATTGGGATTATGGAAAATTTCCTAGAGCACACAACTTGCTTTTATTTTGGCTCCGGAGGTGGTTTTTGGCCGGAGGGAGTTGACCTAGCAACTTCATTTTCTTGCTTTAGTCCTACTTTCCCACTATTTATAATACTCATTTTTTAAAAAGTAATACTTACGAGCAAAAAAGTCTGGATTAGGTCACTACAAACTCACATTTCAACCTTTAAATTTAGGGGCAATTGACCCAACGCGAAATTATCATTCCACAGGGATTAAAACTCTAAATCTATTTTTCTAAATCATTGACCTAACATACAAAAAAAGACCGCTAGGTCCTAGTTTTCAGAAAAGAATCCTTTTTAGCCCCAATTCTTAGCTAAGCCTAACGGTCTTATATTAAATTCTTGGTCGCGACCACAACTTGCTCTCTAGCCCTTTAGCAAGTTCTCCAACTCTTCCTCAGAAATTTTCATACCCTTTACTAGAGCTAGCTCATCTACTTTTTCATCTAAGATTTCCTTATACACGTAGCCATGCTCGCCTTTGAAAGTAAGGCCGCACATTAAAGGTGCATTTTCAGCTCTTTCTTCACAACCAAAATCAGCTTCACCAATATTTATAAGTTCTAACATAATCTTCCTCTATATATGCTTCTTACCAATAATCTTTATGATATCTTTCTCTTCTGCCTTTGGATTTAGCTTGAGTACCTGGTTATAAATCTTTTCCCAAGACTTTGTTGAATCTTCGCCATAGGCACTTGTTACTAAATCGTAACCCCAGATAACTTCTGGTGGCTGCATAATAGAAACTGCCATGCCGTACTCATTTCCTGTCTTTTTGTTGGTTCTTCTTCTAAAGTCGGAAATTACAAGGTAGAGATTCATTTGCAAAGAAGTAATAATTCCAGGATAATTCTTAGCTCCGTCCTTGCCAAAACCCGCGAGTTTCTTGAGTTCTGTGGAGAGAATCTCGTCCTCTTTCCAGACAATGTCGCCCTCGTCGTCTTCTTGCATGTAAAAATCCATGATCATCTTTTCTCTTCTGCTTGCCTTTCCATCTGCATAGCGTGAGTCAAAGTCGTAACCGTCTCTCCTTGCATTTGCAAAAATCGGCAGCCATTCCTTACTAATAAAACCTGCCCTCTTGTCAAAGAACTTGCCATAGGCAACTTCCTTAGAACGAGCGATGATTTCTCGCCATTCCCAAGGATCCTTGTCTTTAATGCCGGTCCACCAGAAATCTGCTGCCACCATCTCTTCTAATGAAAAGCCTTCCACCTCATTTGCGAAAAATGGGAGAAAACCAATCTTATTCACTAACTCCACGACCTCTTGCCAAGACTTAATTCTTGAAGAATCGTTTATGGCCTTGCCCTTCATGTACCAAATTCCATCTATTTTTTCCATTGCGTTCCTTTCATTGCGTGTTTCTATTCAAATCTCGCCATGCGAGACTTGGCGCGGGATTTGCGCAAGCTTTAGCTTGCAAATTTCAGGTGCAAATCCCTGCGCATCCAAAGCGGAGCGTATATCTCAGAGCATCTGAGATATATTCTTATCTTTAATAGGCTTATTATAGCATTAATCCCATATTTTTGTAGAGGTTTCCTTAACTTTAAGGGAAGTTATTGTGATTTTTCGTGAGGGTTACAATTAACGAGGGATTTTTGATAAATTACCTGTATTCTAAATGAAGAAAATCAAAAGAAAGTGTTAAAATTTCTACGTTTGCATGTCATTTTTATATTTATACATATATTATAAAAATTTTATATATGTCTTATACTTTTTATAAAATTTTTTCTATTTTATTCGTATTGTACAACTGTATATAATTTTACTAGATATATAGCTTGTGGACACAGTTCACAAAGCTTTCACAAATTCAAAACATTTACTATTTGTTAAATCACCTCACAGCCCGCATTATTACTGGTTTTATGTTATATATTTATTTTTTTATCAATAATTTTTGCACAATCTATTCATGTTGACACATCTACGATTCTATGTATAATCAATACTTGTTTAAACGAGATAAATGAATAGGAGGTAAAAAATCCATGGGAGTAGCTTCATTAGTTTTAGGTATTATTTCTATCCTTATCGGACTTTTTTCAGCAGGTGCATTAGGTTGGTTAGGAGCTATTTTAGCAATTCTAGGTATTATCTTAGGCGCAGTTGGTAAAAAGAATCCTGCGAAAAGTGGACTTGCAACAGCTGGTATGGTTTGTTCAATTATTGGCTTAATCTTATGCCTAATATTATACATCGCATGTGCAGCTTGTGTAGGTGGATTAGCATTATCTTTATAATTTAAGATTGCTAGAGAAATACACAATGATTATAAGGCTTCTGTGTAACATCATAGAAGCCTTGCTTATTATTTAGGAGATTTTTATGCATTTATATACTAATATATTTGGATTAGTTACAGTTCCAACTTATGGTCTTATGATCGCAATCGGCGTAATAATTGCAAATATAATAGCTCTTTTTCTTCTTAAGAAAAACAAATTCGATATAAATGATTATATTATACTTGAAGGCTATTGCTTAATGGGAGCTTTTTTCGGAGCAAAGCTTTTATACTTGGTTGTATCATATAAAGACATAGATTGGTCTAGAATACTTGAACCTGCTTACTTTAACGAATTAATGTTAGGTGGTTTCGTCTTCTATGGCGGTTTAATTTTTGGTTTAATATTCGTCTTTATCGGTGGTAAAATTCATAAAATAAATACAGTTCTTTTTATTCGTGAATTTATATTTCTAATTCCTTTAATTCATGGATTTGGTCGAATTGGTTGTTTTATGGCAGGATGTTGCTACGGTGTACCTTATCACGGTCATGGTGCAGTAATATTTCCTGAGAACTCATATGCAATATCAGGAATAGAATTATTCCCAATCCAAATCGTAGAAGCTGTGTTATTATTCTGTATTGCAGCTTTAATTTTATTCTTAAGAATTAAAAACAATTTCCATTATACAGTGGAACTTTATTTTATTCTTTATGGTATCACAAGATTCATATTAGAATTCTATAGATATGATGCAATTCGTGGTGTATATTTTGGAATTTCTACATCGCAATGGATTAGCATCGTAATGCTTCTAGTAGCTTTAGGATTATTAATCACAAGCAAAATACAAAAGAAGGCTACTGTAATTCTCTAATATTTTTATATTGGAGAATTACAATAGCTTATATTTTTAGACTATTTTCTTTTCTTAATCATATTTAAAACACTACCTTCATAGTCGTTCCAAACCCCGGCTCACTTTCAAGCTCGATCTTAGCGTTGTGGATTTCCACCACATGCTTCACGATTGAAAGGCCAAGGCCTGTGCCACCGGTTTCTTTCGAGCGGCTCTTATCAACTCTATAAAATCTCTCGAAAATTCGCTGCTGGTCTTCCTTTGGAATTCCAATGCCGTTATCCTTCACAATCAAGCAAGCTTCAGGATTTGCTGTAACAACGACCTCAACCTTGCCACCAGGATTGTTGTAACGGATAGCGTTCTGAATTAGATTTTCTGCGAGTTCCCTAAGCATGTGGCTGTTGCCCCTGAGCCTGCAAACTTCACCCTTTAGGCTAAGCACCACGCCCCTTTGCTTTGCGCCAAACTCAAGATTTTCCACGCACTCGCTAACAATCTCATAGAGATTGAGCTCCTCAAATGAAGGTTCTCTATCACTTCTATCAAGCTCTGAAAGCCTGATAATATCTGTGATTAAGGCAAGTAATCTATTAGAGTTCTTTCTGATTTCGTGGTAAAAATGTTTTCTCTTTTCTTCATCCACAAAATCCCCCTCTAAAAGCTCCGCATAGCCTGAAATGGCCGTTAGCGGTGTCTTTAGCTCATGAGAAATATTTGCAGTAAAATCCTGTCTTACCTTGGCGGCCGATAAAACCTCGTCGTGCTGCGCCCTGATAATCTCCGTTAGCGGCTCAAGCTCCTTATAAGGTGCCTCGTAATTGACATTATTAAAGTTCTTCGCCATATTTTCAACCGGTCGCAACAACTGCTTTGTAAGCAAATGTGAAAGCAAAACGCAAATCAAAAGCAAAGTCATGATAATCACGACTATTACTGGGGTTGCAGACATAAATACCGAAAACAAGCTATTTACATCTGTTGCCACTCGTAAAACTGTGCCATTATCTAGCAAAAGCGCATAATATATGGTGTTGTGGTTCATGGTGTCTGAAACACGAGTAATCTCGCCATATCCATTTTTAAAGGCCTCCTGAATCTCCGGCCTATCGTAGTGATTTGAGAGGTCCGCAGCCTCGGCATCATTGTCGTAGAGCACAGTTCCATCCATGTCCACCCAAGTGATTCGAAGCTCCTGCACATCCGCCGACAAATCCATGCTCGAAAGGTCCCCGTCAGTGGATTCAAAATAGTTCGTATCCCTCAAAAGCTTCGCCGTAACCGCCAAGTCATTTTTCACCTGTCTCTGGAAAATATTGTAGTAAACAAGCGTCGTTCCAAGCACCGTAAAGGCAATGGCGATAATCGCGATAATCATAAGTCTTATGTTAATTTTTGTTTTCATATGAAAATGTCACACTTCTTTCCATTTATAATATGTCCTAAACCATGTCCGATTTTTTCAATTATTGCTGTAAGACATTAACAAGTCCATAAAATATTTACAAGTCTTCATCATTCCATAATAGAATTACAAATCCTCGTAATTTCATAATAAAATTACAAATCCCCATCACTCCATAATATAACCCACATTGCGCACTGTTCTGATGCGATTTCCATAGGACTGCAGCTTCTTTCGTAAAGTCTTTATGTGCATATCTAGGGTTCGCGACTCGCCCTCGTAGTCGATACCCCAAATTCGCTCCATAATAGTATCCCTGCTAAGCACGATGCCCTTGTTTAGCAAAAGGAGGGAGAGCAATTCATACTCCTTGAAGGTGAGCTCTACATTTTCACCATTAATGCTCACCGCGTGCTTCTCATTGTTTAGATGCAAATCGTCCAAAACCAGCTCCTTAACTTCCTCCGGAGCAGACCTGCGAAGCAAGGCCTTGACCCTGGAAATGAGCTCCATGACGGAAAATGGCTTCTTAATGTAATCGTCCGCGCCGTCCTCGATGCCCCTCACCAAATCCAGCTCCGTAGTCTTGGCTGTGACCATGATTATAGGCATCTTCTTTGTATCCGGATTGCGGCGCATTTCCTTAACAATCTCGTTGCCGCTCTTGTCAGGCAACATGATATCCACAAGGCAAATGTCCGGCTGCCTCTCCGCAAGCTTCCTATAAAAATCCTTGGCACAGGCAAAGCCCATGACCGTGTAACCCGCAGTCTGCAAGGCATACTCCTCGATTTCCCTAATATTTTCATCGTCTTCGATAATATATACTAATGCCATTTGTTCAACCCCTTTAATATTCGTTACCTTTATTATGACTTATATTTTGAAAATGTCTAGCCTAAGGGTAACATGGCTTTGTAAAATCTAGGTAAAATGCGGCGGGTGGGACGGGACTTTCTTTCCTTCCCCGCTTCTATTCGACAACCGCAGCTTTACAACCCGCCCGCCTATTCCATGGCGGGTGGGATAGGCGGCTACTATCTAATGAAACTACCGTTTGAGTCCTCAAAAAAGCAACTTGTCCCCAAGGATTTAGAAAATCACTTCTTTTTTCCTCAATATTGAGACACATTTTCCCCAAAACCCACAAAACTAAAACAAAGAAAAAGAACACTGCAAAATACAGTGTTCTTCTCCCATAGGAATTATGTAGTGTGTCTTGTTTGCAGACACCAGAAAGGAAGTGTCTACGTTGGAGTTTTTTCTGTCTACATGGAGTTTTAATCTGTTTTGAATTGATATGTAGACACGAATTATATCTATATAAATTAATAGATAACAAATCTAGTCGGTTGCCAGGCGACAACCCTTATCAATCGGGACTTTCCTATAATCCCTTTGTTACTCCAAAAGGGGGTAACAACTAATTTTCTCGAACCCACTGGCATGTTGGTTCATTAACAAAGTAAAATGTATTATATGATTAACGAAAACTCGTTACTTTAAAGATTAATAGATTAATTTACTACATACGGTGAAGTCCTACCGTTTGGTCATCCCCTCTCAGCCGAATAGCGAAGCGCTTTCGGCGTCCGTTAGTCTCATCATTCCCGGCAATTTTTGGCGTCCGGACTTCCCAAAACTTCCGGCCTCCTCTTAGCCCTCCGTCTCTCTCCTTCCAGCCACAGCGTAGCGCTTGGCGTCCGTCCCTTCCCAACGGGAGGTGTAAACCAGCCGCTAGGGCTGGGGGGTATTTAAGCAGACTGTCTTGACTCCGTCGCTACTTTGCTTGCTGGCCCACTACTGTGGGGCAGGAAGCTTAGTAGCGCTACGAGAGTCAACAAGCGAGAGCGAGTCTGCGAGAATGCCGCCCCAGCCCGCAGCGGCGTCCGTCCATCATCCCCCGTTGGAGAGACAGAAGCCAAACGGGAGCGCCTTACTCCACATCAGCGAGAGCACTAGCGTCTTCCTCGCCAGTTCTTATCTTAACGACCTTACTTACATCATAAACAAATATCTTTCCATCTCCGATATGACCTGTATAAAGAGCCTTCTTTGCTGTCTCAATTACTTCTTCAACTGGGATCTTGCTTACAACGATTTCAAGCTTAACCTTTGGAAGAAGAGTTGCATCCATTTCAACACCTCTATACATTTCTCCAGCACCCTTTTGGATACCGCAACCCATAACCTGAGTAACTGTCATACCTGTTACACCTAAATCATTCATTGCCTTTCTTAACTTGTCATAACGAGAAAGTTTAGCAATAATTACAACCTTATGAAGAACTGCATCCTCACCGTCATTTCTAACAACCTTAATAGCTGTATCTTTAAGGGTTCTAGATGCATTTTCATAATCAATAACACCAAGATCTGTGTTAGCATTAGCTTCCATTTCCATGCCTGTAATATCCATGATTGAGAAGCCTGCATAAGCTGATGCAAGACCATGCTCTGTAGAATCAAGACCTGTAAGCTCTTCTTCCTCAGAAACACGAAGACCAAGTGTTGCATCAATTAACTTGAAAGTGATAAATAATGTTACTGTTGCAAAACTTAAAGTTGCAAACATACCAAGAAGCTGAATTCCTAATAATTCAAAGCCGCCGCCCATGAGTAAACCTGAGATAACGTCACCATTTGCATTAGCGATTGCATAACCAGGAACTGAGCTATCTGCAAGTAAACCAACAGCAACTGTTCCCCAAATACCGTTTAACATATGAACTGCAACGGCACCAACTGGATCATCTACTCTTAATACATAATCAAGGAACCAAACACCAAATACTACTAATAAACCAGAAACAATACCTACTATAATTGCACCAAAGGCATTAACTGAATCACAACCTGCTGTAATACCAACTAAACCAGCAAGGGAAGCATTAAGGCACATTGAAACATCTGGCTTCTTATATTTTAACCAAGTGAAAACCATTGTTGTTACTGTAGCAACTGCTGGCGCAATTGTTGTTGTTACGAAAATGTGACCTAGCTGATCTACAGAAGTTGCAGCAGCACCGTTAAATCCGTACCAACCAAACCAAAGAATGAATACACCTAAAGCACCGATTGGAATGTTGTGGCCTGGGAAGGCATTTACCTTAGTAACCTTGCCCTTCTCATCCTTTGTAAACTTACCGATACGAGCACCAAGAATCCAAGCACCGATTAAAGCACCGATACCACCTACCATATGAATACAGTTAGAACCGGCAAAATCGTGGAAGCCTATTTGAGCAAGCCAGCCGCCGCCCCATGTCCAATGAGCTTCGATTGGATAAATAAGACCTGAAATAACACCTGAATAAACACAATATGAAATAAATTTTGTTCTTTCAGCCATAGCACCTGAAACGATTGTTGCTGTTGTTGCACAGAACACTAAGTTAAATACAAAACCTGACCAATCAAAAGATGCGTAATTTGAAAATATATCTAAATTTGGAATACCAACTAAACCAAATAGAGCATCTTCGCCAAGAAATAAACCAAAACCGATGAAGATAAACATTACTGTACCGATACAGAAATCCATTAGGTTCTTCATAATAATATTTCCTGAGTTTTTAGCTCTTGTAAAACCTGCTTCAACCATTGCAAAACCAGCTTGCATCCAGAATACTAAAGCTGCACCTATTAAAAACCACACGCTAAAGACCTGTGAGTTTACTGCTTCTAAAACATCATTCATAAATAACTTTCCTCCTTTGGACTTTCATCCATTTACCAAACACACTCCCTAATATAAATAAAGCGCTGCTAAGGTGGACGTCTCACCCTAACAGCGCCTTTGCTGTAAATCTTTGTGTTTGTATATTTTTAAAGCAAATGTTTATCTCTCCTAAAAGCCACTAAGTCTAGATAAACAAAAAGAGCGCTTAAAGATATCCTCTATCTCTAAGCGCCTTTGCTTTTATGTTTTAGATTGTATACAAATACTTTTTTAGTGTCAAGAATAAATTTAATATTTTAATATTGTAAAGCATTTTTTGAAAATGTGACTAATAATCTAAAGTTCCTAAGAGACTTTAAAATCTTAAGTCATTTTACTCAAACTTCTCCATAGCCTTAGCAAATTCTTCGTTATACTTTTCTTCCTCTCGCTTTAGGACTTCCTTCTCCTTAGAAACATCAATAATCTTTATGGCATCTAGCCAATGTAGATTCTTAATTCCCTTTATAGTTTTAATTGCCACTTGTCGATATTCCGGGCCTATTAGCAACAAACTTAGTGCCTCTTCATGGTTCAGAAAGCCACTAGTTATAATGCCTAGACTATCGTATAACGTATCATTTGCCACAGGACCAATAACTACATCTGCCTCTATTGTATCCTTCTGGCGTCTATTATTAAAAATGTATTCAAACCAATCTTTATTTCTTTCAAATTCAACGACCTTTAGGCCCTCTAAATCTAGCCTATACTCGTTTATGTAAAAATTCTCTCCGGCCCACTTATTTACAAAGTCCCTGTCTGGGCTAAGATAAAAACCCTGACCAAAGTCAGCATTTTTCCTACCATGAAAAATATCTGGCTGTTTTATCAACTCACTACTAGCATGAAACAATCTCATAGCCATCCCACCTTTTCCTCAAAAAATATGTATTGTTAATCTCGATTTATTATCAATATCTTACCATTTATAAACACCAAAAGATAGTCAATTATGCAATCTTATTTTTTAGTTACAGGGGCGGCTCGCCTGACGGCTGGCTGTAAATCTAGCTAGAAAAAAGCGGCACACCACAAGGCGCGCCGCTGTATCTCATGTCTAAGTTTTAATCTTGCGATACATTTTCACAAGGCCATTTATTCTTCGATTGGACAGACCTCTGAAAGGGCGAGTACTGCGTTTCTTACGCAATCGTTACATGGACAGACTACCTGACCTGTAGTAATTCCCTTAAGATCCTTGCAAATTGTAGCTCCGCATTTTTCATTAAACTTAGCTAGAATTTCCTTAGAATATCTAGGTGTTCCCTTAGCGCCTGTTAGCTGGCCGGCTGTCATTACAGCTCCGATTAGGGCTCCGCATGTACTTTCCATGCAACCCATACCTGCAGCAAATCCTGCTCCAACTGTCATTAACTGCTCATTTGAAAGATCGAATTTATCCTCGAATGCAGCTAAAACTGCCTGTGTACAGTTACATTTTCCTGTTGCTTTAAGACTTACCGCTAAGTCAGCACGTTCGTTTATTGTCATAATTATTCCTTTCCTTTTGCCTTTAATTTACAAATTCCTTGAGTCATAGTTCCCATTGGACAGAAACTACACCAAGTTCTCTCCTTAAAGAGTAACATTACAATAAGGCCTATTAGTGTTGATGTCAACATTAGGCTGTAAAAACCGAAACCAAATTTTGCTACCCAATCAGGAAAGATACTACCATTATAAGCCCATTGCCATGGAACTTTAAAGGTCCAGAATAACTTGATTGCTTTTCTTAAACTATCTGTTCCTGAAAATACTAAATATGTTTGAAATACCATATTGGCAAACATGGTTAAAAAGAAGGCCAAAAATCCGTATCTAAACCAATTAGAAGAGAGAAACTTTGGAGCCTTTTTCTTCCTTGATAGCTTTAATTTGTTACCTAAAAACCAGAATAATTGTCCTCTGCCACATAAATTGTTGCAAAAATATTTATTGCCCGCAAAAATTGCAACTATGAGGGGTAAAATAAAGTCAATTAATCCTAGCCAAGCAAACAAAATGTTAAAAAAGCCTAAGGCAAAATAAATAATTGACCAAATATAAAGATAATCCATCCACGATTTCTTTCTTTTGGGTTTCTTGATCTTTACATTGTTACTATTTGTCATTTGATACCTCCACTGTTTCTATACTTATTGTGTCCGCTGGACAGGCCTTGGCGCATATACCACAACCTACACATTTCGCCATATCAACCACTGAATAACATCCTCTAAAGATGCTAATTGCGCCTCTTGGACACTGCTTTTGACAGACACCACAAGCTACACAATGGCTTACGTCTACTTTTGCCTTTCTTTTAACCATCCTTGCTTCCTTTCAAACCTTTTATTTTTATCTTGCTTTTCGTACAAGATAAGTTTATTATATGTGGTAAGAAAAATATATCAAGTACGCAAAATTTATTAACCTGGTAAGAAAAAACTGACTAATGAAAATGTAATGCGATTAAAGGAGTTAATTATGGCAAAGAAAAAAGAACCTCTATGTGATGATATTGCAGGAAATGGCTGCGGTTTAAAGAAAGTATTAAACATCGTTGGTGGAAAATGGAAAATCATGATCTTATGTGTCATTGATAATAATGAGACTGTGCGCTACGGCGAGCTTAGACGTTCCGTTTACGGCATCACTAACACTATGCTTGCCCAGTCCCTAAAGGAGCTTGAAGCTGACGGATTGGTAAACCGTCTTCAGTTTGATGAAATGCCAGTAAGAGTGGAGTATTCCCTAACTGAAAAGGCTAAGTCAATGATTCCTATATTATTGGAGTTAAAAAGATGGGGCGAGGCGAATTTGTAGTGGGGGATGGCGGGGATGCTGTCTCTTCCGGGACTTTCAGAGAATTCTTTTGTGCCTATAGTGGTGCTATTTCCTTCCGGATAGGCACTGGACTTATAGGGACTATGTCGACTTTAAATTGTGCCGTCTCTTCCGGGACTTTCAGAGAATTCTTTTGTTCCTCTTGGGGGCTTTTCCCTCTCGGATAGGCACAAACTTCCTAGTCTATCTCATCCCGATTTAGCAAGTTTTGACTTTTCCCACTAATCTTCTGAAAAAAGTCACACACAAAATTGTAAAAAAAAGACACGATTTGGCTATAATCCACTTATACGTTTATAAAAGTCACAAGAATTTTTCAATTTTCTAGTTAAGTCATAAAAATTAGAGGCTTCTTGTGACTTTTTAGTTACTTAAGCAAGAAAAAGTCACAAGCAAAATTTTTAGCTCTTAAAAAACTGTGCCTTTTTTCCTTTGTTAAACTTCATTGCAGGCACAAACGCCCCGAAAATACTAAGCTGCCGGGACACACGGAAGAATTCTTCTGTGCCTATAGGAGGGCTTTTCTCTCCCGTTTAGGCACAATGCCCCAAAACTATCTCATCCCAAGTTAGCAAGTTGTGACTATTCCCGCTTATTTCGCCCACAAAAGGCACAAGATCCCCGTAACATATACAATACCCCAGACCACACTACACCCACGATGGCTAAAAAGCAAAAAAAGATGCTACTTACGCAAGCGTAAATAGCATCTTCATCATTCATTGTCTATTTTAAGCATAATCCGCAACTGTAAACAGTGGCTTTACGACTACGACTTCGTCGTATTCTTTTTGTGTTACAGTAACGCTTGGATTTAAAGCTTTTAAATCCTTCTTTACGAGCTCCATAGCTCCATCTATTGTAGTTGTTCTACCTTCTCTGATTACTCGAATCATTCGTTCACACACAATTGGGTGGGCATAGATTGCAGGTAGTGGGAAGTTGCTTATTTTCTCAAGCTTACTTTCCATCTCAGAAAGGGTGTTGCGGTAACAATTGTCGCCATAGCGCTTATTATTAGTACCAGTAGGTAGTACGTGAGATGATATTACAAAGAAAATAAATGCAAATCCCAAAAGCACATAAACTCCACCAGTCTTTATTCCACTTGTCATTACAAGATGAATTCCGAAGGCGGCACATACTGCTGCCGCTAAGAATACTGCTACGGCTAAAATTCTGTATGTTGGATTAATAGAATCAAGAGTTCTTTTTTGTTTAGCATCATAGGCTAAACGTGTGCTTAATTCCCTATCCTTTTCAAGTTCAAGCTTTGCTTTATCTAAGATATCAATTGTTTGAATAGCTTCCTTAGATAATTTTTTTACAAAACGCGCACGTTCTTTTTCTTCAGCCTTTCTTAATCTTTTTTCAGCCTCAACGGAATGTGTTGGCATTTTCGGATAAGCCTCGCTTATGGCATCAAGCATTAAATCAACATGCTCTTCATATTTGAAATTACAAACTTTCTTAGTACCATCTTTGAATTCTACAACAAGATATGGAATTGAGCCAAATAAGCCCTTTCCCGTAAATCCACCTTTGCTCATTGCAACTCTTTTATAAACACGCGATACATTTGCCATATCAGCATAATAAACCCTATCTAGATAGAAGCTATTAAGATATATAGCCTTTTTTCCTAATCCACAAGGACCATATTTAACTAGATTTTTCTTATCCTCTTTCAACTCCTCAACTGTTAAATTAGAAGAGCCTAGAGCTTTTGGTGTAAATATCATAACCCCACTCCTTTACTGGTTTTGCTCTGCTTTTGATCTTCTCTTTGTTGCTGCAATAAATAATCCTAAGAAGAGGATTGCAACAATAATACCTGCTGGATAAGCAACTAATGTGTTGTTCTTTAAGGCAGGGATTAAACCTAAGCATTCTGGAGCCATTACAAAATATGTAATAGAAACTGCACTCATAAATGTTGCAGGAACTACTGTGATCCAGTAATTTTTCTTATTTATGAATAGATACATAGATGCAGACCAAAGAACAATCATAGCAAGTGTCTGATTTGTCCAGCTGAAGTATCTCCAAATAATTGAGTAATCAATGAATCCAAATGTATTACCAAATCCAAGGATAGCTCCTATACCAAGAAGTGGAAGGCACAAAAAGAAACGATTCTTAACCTTGTTCTGATCAATTTTAAACCAATCTGCAATTGTAAGACGAGCAGAACGGAATGCTGTATCTCCTGATGTAATAGGACAAGCTACAACACCAAGCATAGCTAAAATAATACCTACTGAACCCATTGTCTTTGCACAAATTGCATAAACTGTTGTTGAATTTCCACCACCAGCTGCTACAAGTCCTTCACTACCATAAATTGCACAACCTGCTGCTGCCCAAACCAAGGCAATAATGCCTTCAGCTACCATTGCACCATAGAATACAAATCTACCTTGTTTTTCACTCTTTAAGCAACGAGCCATAAGAGGAGACTGAGTTGAATGGAATCCTGAAATAGCACCACAAGCTACTGTGATAAACATAAATGACCAGATTGGTGTACCTGATGGATGCATATTTCTAAAGTGTGACCAAATTTCTGGTACCTGATATCCACCTGCAAATGTACCGATAATAACACCGACTGCCATGATAATAAGGCAAATACCAAATACAGGATAAATACGACCAATAATCTTATCAATTGAGATAAAAGTTGCGATGAAATAATAGATAAGAATAATTGCAAGCCAGAAAGGTGCACTTGTAAGAATTCCTGAAACTCCATTATTTTTGAATAGTACAACAATTAAACCTGCAGGACCAACTGCAAATACTGTACCAACCATAACTAGTAAGATTACGGAGAATACTCTCATTACATTTTTCATAGTCTTACCAAGGTAAGTACCGGTAACTTCTGCAATAGAAGCACCTCTGTTACGTTCTGATAACATACCTGAGAAGTAATCATGGACACCACCGGCAAAAATTGTACCGAATGTAATCCAAAGAAATACTACAGGACCCCATTCAGCACCAGTTAAGGCACCAAATATAGGACCTAGTCCTGCGATATTTAGAAGCTGTACTAAGAACAGTTTCCAGAGAGGCATGACAACATAGTCAACGCCATCATTTAAAGCGATTGCTGGTGTTTCACGATCATCTGGTCCAAATGTGCTTTCCACAAATTTACCATATGTGAAATAGCCAGCAATTAAGATAAATAGACAAATAAAAAAGCTTACCATATAAAATACCCCCTTAGATGCTTTTTACACGTAGCAAATCTTAAGATAAGTCTCATAAGTCTATAAAGGTGGATATAAATTACGGCTTATGATTAGCCACCTTCAAGGTTTTCTACTGTCTCTCATTATAATACTTTTAGGGATTTTTAACAATCTTTTTTGTATTTATAAGACATTTTTAGGATAAATGTCTTAGCATTTTGTATTCAACTATTCTCATTCTATTGAAATTATATTTTTATTATCTAATAATTAGCCATGTTACAATTAAAATTGCCAGAAAAATTATGTTATATCCTGTGAATGTTTTCATGTATTTTCCAGTGTTTTCCTTGTATTCCTTGGTGTAGGCCTTATAGGAAATGAGGCTTGCCATGGAGGCTATTAAAGTTCCAAGCCCACCAACATTTACACCAATAATTAATTCCTTATAGTTTGCTGTAAAGCCAGACAACATCAGGGTTGCAGGCACATTACTTATAAACTGGCTTGTGATTAGGGAAATGATGAACTCGCTATTTGCCATTACATTTTCCAAAAAGTTCTTTATAAGTGGAATTCTTCCCATATTGCCTGTAAAAATGAAAAATCCTATGAAGGTCAAAAGTAAGATATAATCTGCCTTAGCGATTAGCTTTCTATCAAGCACTAAAACTGCAACTAACACGATTCCTACAAAGATGTAATATGGAATTATACGACCTACAGTAAGTAAAGCGATAATGAATAGGATGCTAAAGACTAGAACCTCTCTTCTATTTAGAGAACTTCCTGTCTTGGTCTCTTCCTTTTTTGCAGTCTCTTCTAAATCAGAATCTTTATCCACAGACTTTTCTAAATCTGGATTTTTATCCACAGACTTTTCTAACTTATCAAGACCTGCATGTCTTTTATTTACAAAAAATATGGCAACAACTAAAAGAATAAAAGACATAACGCTATAGGGCAGCATAATTTTACAAAAATCTATTAAACTAAGGCCTGTAAGCCCGTACATATAGAGATTCTGCGGGTTACCAATAGGTGTTAACATACTACCTAGGTTTGCTGCTATGGTTTGGAGAACGATTATAGGTATCATTACATTTTCCAAATTCGCCCTTCTTAAAATCATAATGGCAATGGGCACGAAGGTGATTAGGGCCACATCATTAGTTATAAACATACTTAAGAAAAAGCAGATAAATACTAAGATTGCCATTAACTGCCAAGGCTTACTAAACTTGCTAATTAGCTTATTGGCTAGCATATCAAAGAGATTGTTTTTCTTAAAGCCTTGAATTATTATCATCAATCCCCACAAAATTCCAAGGGATCTAAAATCTATATAATCTATGTATTTGCCATCTGGACGCACAAGAAGCGCAGACACTATTGCTAGTATCCACGCTACTGTCATCACGATGTCCAATTTTTTCAATTTATCAAAAATCATCGTTTAACATTCCTCTATTTCTAGGAGATGTTTTATGCAGCTTTTTTCTTCTTAATAACTAAAAAAGCAGTTACACATGCAGCTGCGATTGCAGCGATTACAAGCTGAATCTTCATAAAATCACCTCCATCTCTTTATATTTTTCTAATCCTCACCTAACAGATGCACGATTCTTGCCTCATGCCCTACTGCTGGTAAATATTTTTCAAATACATCGGCAGTTTTAAGCTTCAAGCTGGAAGTATTAATGCAAGGATGACAACCGATATATTCATCCTTTAACACATCTTCATCAACTAGGAGCTGCACTGCATTTTCCTTATCATTCATAAGTCCCATGATGCTAACGGAGCCTGGGGTGATATCAAGATACTTCTCCATATCCTCGGCATCTGCAAAGGATAGTCTTGCTGAGTTTATCTGTTTTGAAAGTTCCTTGGTCTTAAACTTCTTATCTCCAGGCATCATGAGTAAGTAAAAATTCGTCTTCTGACGATTGCATAAAAATAAATTCTTACAAATGACTACTTCTAAAACCTTATCTATTTCATTGCAAAGTTCCATTGTACTTGCTTCTTCATGGTCTGTTCTTTCATAGCCAATTTCTAATTTATCTAGTAAATCATAGACTCTTATTTCTTTATCTAATCGATTCGACGTACATTCGGGTCTACCTTTGTACAATTCCATTTTAACACTTCCACCTTTCTTTTAATAGCATTTCTATCGTAAAGATTTTATGAATATTTTATTGTTTAAGGCTTATTCTACCAAGGCATACTCCATCTTCACATGCATTATACCCTCTTCTAAGAATTCCTCTGATACCACCTTAAAGCCAAACTTCTCATAAAACTTTATGGCATGGGTCTGGGCATCAAGCTTTAATTTATTAGTATGAAAATGTGTCTTTATTCGCTCAAGTCCTTCTTTTAGGAGCTTTCCTCCATCGCCTCTACCATGAGTTGTTGTAAGAACACGACCAATCTTAATAAAGTTATCTTCAACCTTAAAAGCTCTAAGATAAGCAATTACCTTGTCTCCTTCCTTCATAAATACATGAAGTGCATCATAGTCGATATCATCCATATCCTGATATACGATATTTTGCTCCACTACAAAGACTTCTGCTCTTGCCTTAAGTATTTCGTAAACTTCTTTTGATGTTAATTCATCAAAAGTTTTTGCTTCTATATTTATTTTCATATATTTCTTAATTTCCTTTTTATCTTTCATATTTCGATTTACTAGTTGCTAATAGCTACGCTTTTTTCTTTAATGATTTAAATCAAATCTCCGCTAAAATGCTGGATTTCATGCTGTATTATCTGTGCTGTAAAACCTGTGTACTTGCCATGTTTCTTATTGAAGTTCTCATCTAAATAATCCACTTCGATTTCCTCATATCTTGTACAAGGTCTGCTGCCTTCAAGAGATAGACAACTTTCTTCTGTCTTATACTCTCCTTTTTTAGCAGTGATCACAGGATTTACCATTGCAAACATAAAAGGTCCTGCTGCCACTACAATTATCTGCTTCTTTACACCAATCATGTTAGCTGCCATGCCAACACATCTTTCTTTATTAGCTTCTAATGTATCTAATAAATCCACTATAACCTGCTTATCTGCTGTTGTTGCAGGCTCTGACTTTTGTTGTAGAAATAGTGGGTCTTTAACTATCTTTTTAACCATAAAAACTCTCCTTTATAACCTAGTCCAAGTTATTAGGCTAAGTATAGCATGATTATAGTGAATGTGGGAATTTTTGTTATATGTGGGTGCTGTGGGGCGATATAAAAGAAGTTTTTAGGGAAAATTGGGGCTGGTGTCTTTAGTAGCCGGTCGGTGAATACGGTTAAATCGCAGTTTTTTCCAACTTGCTTGTATGGGACGATATATGACTAAGATGAATTGAAAAAATTTCGGGGAAGCATGCAGGTAAAATGGAGTGTGTGAAAGTTTTTCTGTAAATAAGATATCCTAAGATAATTGACGAGCTGTATGGCGGTAAGATTACCGTTGTCCAGCTCGTTTTGACTATACCTAATCCCATAGATTTCGTCAAGAATAATGATAAAATTGGTATATAGTTATATTTCAGTTTTATAGACGATGGCAACTCGGAATTTGTGGGTGAAAAGAATGGTGAAAAGAATGGTTAAAAAAAGCATTTAGCAGTCATCCTTGCGATACTGCTTCTGGTACTTGTTCTGTGGACAATATGGGGAAATGTGACTGTAGGTGTTACTCACTATAGTATAACGAGTAATCAGCTGCCAGATTCGTTTGATAGTTTTAAGATTGCTGTAGTATCAGATCTGCATAATGCGCGTTTTGGCAGTGACAATAGTCAGATAATAAGAAAAATAGAGGAAGAACACCCAGACATTATAGCAATTACTGGAGACTTAGTTGACTCAAATAGAACCGACATGGAAACAGCTATTGCTCTTGTACACAAACTGATGCAGATTGCCCCATGCTACTATGTTACCGGTAACCATGAAGCTTGGATTGGCAAGCAATTCTCTGAACTGGAGGAGATGTTGCTTGCCGAGAATGTCCAAATTCTTCATGATGAGGTAATCCGATTAGAAAAAAACGGCCAAACGATACAGCTTGCTGGATTGGATGATCCGGATTTTACAGAAAGGGATACTGCTGTTCAGCAAAGTATGCTTCAAACAAAGCTAAACCAAATGAACTTATCCGAGGAATATTGTATACTGCTGACTCATCGCCCGGAGACGTTTGAGGCTTATGTTGAAGAAAAAATTAATCTGGTGCTGAGCGGACATGCACACGGAGGGCAATTCAGACTGCCATTTATAGGCGGCGTCGAAGCATTATAGATAGTCTTAAGATCTTTAGCGAAGACCTTTCTATCCTTGTCAGGAACATATTTGAAAGTATTACGAACTTGATGAACCAGGCATCTCTGATATTCAGTATTAGGAAAGGCGGTAGCTATAGCCTCTTTGATTCCTGAAAGCCCATCAGCACAGACAATCATGATGTCTTTAACTCCTCGATTTTTTAACTCATTCAGTACAGAGAGCCAGTATTTAGCACTTTCATTTTCGCCAACCTGAATAGTAAGAACTTCCTTATGTCCCGTACAATTGATGCCAAGAATAACATAAGCAGCTAGTTTTCGGATTACTCCATTATCACGAACGGAATAATGAATCGCATCTATGAAGATAACCGGATAACCTTGCACGTATGAACATGTTGATGCATGGTATAGATTATCAGAACTTTGACATTTATAAAGGTGATACCCTAACCAGAGACCTTTACGGAGATAATCTTAAACTTACTGTTCAGGTCTGCAACCCGCCTTATTCACTTAAGTGGGATGCAAAAGAGGAATTTCTTGATGATCCGAGATACTCAGGTGTAGATAAACTTGCACCTAAGTCACATGCGGATTTCGCCTTTCTTCAGCACATGGTTTACCATATGGATGAAGATGACGGAAGAGTTGCGGTGCTGCTTCCTTACGGCGTTTTATTCAGAGGCGGAGCCGAGGAAGACATAAGAAAGTGGCTCATATGTACCATAAACAGACTTGATGCCGTAATAGGGCTTCCCGCCGATCTTTTTCATGGTACTTCGATACCGGTTGTTGTTCTTGTCCTGAAATCAAAACGTAACGGCAACAGCGATAACATTCTTTTCATTGATGCAAGCAGAGATTTTATAAAGGGCAAGAGTTATGCTTTTCTGGGCATAACTCTCTATATGAGCTGTCATTGCTTAACATTTTATGCCTAATGTTTTATGATTTGCCTCGAATTCGAGGCAATTAAAAATGAGGCCGGTGATAATGCTTCTATGATCAAAACAAATTCTTATGAGCTTTATATTTGTCCGGAATTATAATATATTTCAGGTTATTGGTTGAAAAATTGACCATATCATGATATACTACGCTAAATCGCATATAAAATATAAGATTTAGCGAGGTATATAAAATGCTGATATCCCGTAATAAAGAAAAGAAAACGCTTCTAGATGCTTTGAAGGCTGAAGAATCGCAGTTTATAGCGGTATATGGTAGACGGCGTGTTGGGAAAACATATTTGATACGTCAGACCTACGATAATATGCTTACTTTTGAACATTCCGGATTAGCGAACGGAGGTAGAAAAGAGCAGATACAGGCTTTTACGGCTTCAATTAAGAGGGCCGGGTTAAAAGTGGATGACATTCCAACGAATTGGTTGGACGCTTTTGAATTATTAAAGGATCTTGTAGAGAAATCGTCAGTCAATAAAAAAGTTTTGTTTATTGATGAGCTATCTTGGATGGACACTCAAAAGAGTGGGCTTTTGGTCGCACTGGAGAATTTTTGGAATGGGTGGGCAAGTGCACGTAACGATGTGGTTCTTGTTGTTTGTGCATCCGCTACTTCTTGGATGCTTGATAAGATAATTCATAACAAAGGCGGGTTGTATAATCGACTGACAGGTCAGATAAATTTAAAGCCGTTTAAATTATATGAATGCGAGGAGTATTTGAAATCAAGGAATATCATAATGGAAAGATACGATATTCTAGAGATGTATATGGCTATAGGCGGTGTTCCTTTTTATTGGACATATATTAAGAAAGGCTTAAGTGTTGCGCAAAATATTGATGCAATGTTTTTTGCTGATGACGCGCCGATGAAAGATGAGTTCAAATACCTGTATGCCTCTTTATTCAGAAATCCACAAAACTATATTACTGTGGTAAATGCGTTAGGCAAAAAGAAAATTGGATTAACGAGAAATGAAATATCAGAGGTAACTAAATTACCTAATTCAGGGTTTTTGACAAAAATACTTGATGAGCTGATTAGTTGTGGCTTTATAAGAAAGTATACCATGTTTGGAAAGAAGACAAAGGATGCCATATACCAATTGACAGATCAGTATTCGTTATTCTATTTTCAATTTTTGCAGAAAAAATCAACAGATGAGCATTTTTGGACAATTCAACTTGATACTTCGACAAGAAATGCATGGTGCGGTAATGCATTTGAACGGGTTTGTTTGGATCATGTATCTGAAATTAAAGCCAAATTAGGAATATCAGGTGTATTAACGGAAACTCATTCCTGGATTAGTAAACCTGACGCTATAAAAAAAACAAAGGTTGCTCAGATAGATTTGGTTCTTGCAAGGAAAGATAGAATAATTAATCTGTGTGAGATGAAGTATTCCTTCGGTAAATACACATTTACAAAAAAAGATGCTGATTCGCTTCTTAATAAAATAGCAGCAATAAAAAATGCTTCTGAAACCAAATGTTCAATACATCCGGTTTTGGTGACACCATACGGCTTAACTGAAGGTGTTAATACCGGTCTGATTCAGGCAGTGATAAAAGCGGAAGATTTATTTGTTAAAATGGTATAATGCGCTAAATGTATCTTTTAATATGCGATTTAGTATCATCGAGAATAAAGATGGAAATATCACTGTAAGAGTTTCCTGCAATAAGAAGGCTATGAGATTCTGGGCACTTCAGTATGGACCTTATGTTGAAGTTGTATCTCCCAAATGGATGCGTGATGAATTAAAAGAAGATGCTGAAAAAATGCTAAAAAAGTACAAATAACGTATGTAAATATTTCTGTTCTTCCAAATAAGGCGATGTGCATTATATTGCACATCGCTTTTATTATTATTTGCTTATAAAAACGGAAATATGACGTTTGTCCTGAATAGCTTGCATGAAAATCTGCAAATGTTTTAGGACAGAAAGGTTTATAGGCAAATTGTTAATATGAATGATCAAGATATACGGAAAATACTGATTTCTTTTTTGAAAGTCAGATATGAAAAGATCAGAATCTACCAGGAGAAATCTATTGGTGGTTCAGTATGTGATCTCATGGCGGTGACGGATCATCTTACTGGATATGAGATA
>JAEEGF012513924.1_pt1 | contig 33578 bp, 22 predicted proteins | sample 9134171 | NCBI WGS metagenome assembly JAEEGF01 (sample SAMN16246542, study PRJNA631951) | gut metagenome | biome: gut microbiome; feature: rumen; material: AP-attached | host: Bos | place: Iran: Karaj | collected 2018-10
GAGCCTTTACGAAAGCAGTTTCTAATATGGCAATTATGGATATTACGGATATTGAACCACTTCTTATGGCTGTTTATGAACTGTTGCAGGAAAGCGGAATTTTTGTCTTTGCAACGCAACACCCTTGGGATATTCATCCCCTTCGTGCCAGAATGTCACATACTTCAGCTGCGTACCGGCATTAGCGGTTCCGATTAGCCAATCAATACTGTAGCGGTTATAATACTTGGCCTTGTGTGGCGCGATGACTCCAAGATTTCCAAGATCAAAGGCCTTGGATGCAATGAAAGGCTCCGATTTCATATGAACCTCCGATACTATTGAAAGTCCATCAACGTAGAATAGTAGAGATTTGATGCGCAATTATATCCATCTGTTCAGGTGTGTTGTCCATTCCTAATGTAACGCGAATTGTTCCGTAAGCATATTCTTGCGGTACGGCTATCGCTCGAATTACATGTGATAAAACAGCATCCTTAGAATCACAAGCGGAACCGGTAGCAACTGCAGTTCCCATCAGATCAAGTCTATGCAGAATCATTTCCCCGTCAGCACCTTTAAAGGATAGGCTCAAACTACCTGGAATCCTGCTCTCACTACCATTTATACAAAAGTCAACGCCTATTGCCTTTAACTGTTCAATCAGCCTGCAAGATAGTAGTTTTAGATACTCAGTCTCCTGCTCCAAATGTTCCAAATGCTCCTGCAACGCGGTAGCCATGCCAACAATGCCTGCAACATTTTCTGTACCAGCGCGCATGCCATGTTCCTGTCCACCACCATCCAGCAAAGGAATTAGGCGAACCCCATTCCGCACATATAGGAATCCGATACCCTTTGGGCCATTGAACTTATGCGCCGATGCAGACAGCATATCTACTTGGAGTGCTTTCACATCCAAAGGTATATGCCCGATTGCCTGTACTGAATCCGTATGGAACAAAGCACCAGCTTGATGTGCAATTTCTACCAGTTTCCCTACAGGCTCAATGGTGCCGATTTCATTGTTGGCGAGCATGATGGATACCAACCGGATGTTATCAGTTAAAGCTGATCGCAAGGTTTCCTCGTGGATAAAACCCAGCTGATCTACCGGGAGCCTGTTAACAGCGTACCCCATCCGTTCCAGTGCAGCACAACTGTTCAGAATAGCGTGATGTTCTATGGCGCTCGTAATCAAGCCTTCTCCGCGATCATGCTGGAACATAGTTCCTTTCACCGCCCAGTTGTCAGCCTCTGTGCCGCCAGAGGTAAAGAATATCTCACTTGGATCGGCATTGATAGCTGTGGCAATCACTTCCCTTGAATGCGCTACAGCCCTGCGCGGATCCCGGGCAAGGCTGTAGAGGGTGGATGGATTGCCATACTTGCTCTGGAGCCATGGCAGCATAGCTTCATATGCTGCATGGCTCAGAGCCGTAGTTGCAGCGTGGTCTGCGTAAATCTTTATCTCCATTGCTTGACTCCCAGAGGTATCAGCTATTTGAACAGCTCACACCCATCTTCCTTAAACATCTGAATCTTATCCTGAATATCCTCAGGAGTTACTTCGAGGTATGCGGCTAAACAGTTTATACAGTATAGCTCTGGCGTATCAACGCCAAGTAGTTTTTTGCTGGCACCAATCTCATCTTTTGCAAGGGGCATTTTCCTGCATGAGGTACATTCGTATTGTTTCTTAGCCTTCATGTTTATAAGCCTCTCGTCCTGATGTCTGGTACCGTTTTACCGGCTTCCTTTGAATCTACAAGTCCCATCTGTACCCTGATGATGCTTCTCATTTCCTTCGCAGGCTGTAAGCAGTAACAATCAAACTCAAACGGAGACATTTCTGCAGCGTTGGTGATGTGAGGGAAAAGCAGTTTCATATATGCAGTGCAGATTCTACGGATAGCTTCAGTATCGCGTGTGTCTGCTTTTTCGGGAAGCACAAGCATATCTTCAACCACAGCACGGTAAACCGGATCATCGCGCAGTTCATGCATAATTGTTGAGTAATACTCAGAATTAAGCGCCCAGCCGTTTGCTTTCATGTCATCGTTCATTCTGGGAAGCTCCCACCCCTTAATGAAACCATGGATGCGATCCAGAAAAGGAGTCTTATGAAAAGGCTCTGGCAGTTCTGAAAACATGAACGTATACTCATTCATGTTGTCGCCGTTGATATTGCCGAGAAAAACGATGCCTGCGTCAACATTGACCTCATGCCCATCATCCGACTTGTATTTTCGATTTTCCATGATCTGCTGGAGGGCAGAATGCATTTCGGTATCCTGCATATATTCGGCTTCGCGGATCTCGTCCAACGCAACAAAGTCCTTATACGCAACAACACCGTCTCGTTTGCTTGCACGGTGATAAATCAACTGTGCGCGTGTTGCCTTTCCTGATACCAGCCAACCATAGCGACTGACCTGCCCAAACAGATACGATTTACCTGTGCCAGGAGGAGCCAACTCAATGAGGTTCAGATTCTTCTCCACAAAGGGCAATAGACGCTGCAAGACAGAAAGTTTTTGCGTCATGCTGTCATAACCTTTGGGATTGTAATCTACAGCAGCCAATACGATATCAATCCACTCGTCAAGCGTGAACATGGATCTGGCATCTTTAAACTCATCCAAATCAATTGTATAGGGGCAGAAATCCTTGAAGCCAAGCATCTGTATTCTACCCGGCTTCTTGTCATCGCCTGGGAAAAGATAGCCAAGTTCAACAATGCCCCAGGCTTCTTCGGAACGAAGTAAAGCGTCTGAACAGCTTTCCCATACTTCCGGAGAGATATAGGTGTCCTTATACCCAAGGCCAAAGTCAGGAAGTGCAAAGGAAACTTCCTGAGTCTTGATATCGATGTTTATTGACACCCGGCTAAGGAATTTGACTCGCTCGTTTTGCGTGACAATCCTATTCTGAATAGTTTTCCATTCGCCTTTCTTGGGAATGTAAGTGCGAATATACTCGCTGACTTCATCAATGTCAAGATTGCCCTCATCATCCTGGAATTGTTTCATTACCCAGTCGCGCATGAAGGACGGAAGCTTCAATGAAGAAATGATACTGCCTTTGGACAGATCCTTATACAACACCATTTCATCAAAGGCATCCATTAACCTTTCATGCAGCGGAGCAGAAGAAGGTTCGTACGGCATGTGATCACCTCGTTATTAAAGCAATTGATTGGTTCCGGTCTGGCGTCTCGTCTCAAATGTCAGAACAGTTACCTTAATACCACCATCGTAGATTTCAGCCTCGTGCTGGCCTTTTCTTCTGATGTCAGGCATTTCAAAGATGACATTATGCTTGTCACCGTCAAACTTACCGTCATAGCTCTGACCACCCACAACCATGCGAGGCTTTTTAAGGGGCGGATTCGCGAACATCCGAATGCTTGAACCATCTTTGGGGCTGCACGGAACAACGGTTTCAACAAAGAAGACCTGCTGCTCCTTGGGCTTTAGTGTCAAGATGATAACCGGAATGACAGTTTCCTCGAGGGAAGCGCCCCCGTGTGTTTCAACATCGGCTTTACGGCTTCCCTTGAATCTTTCATAGTTTGCGAGTACCGCAAATCCATCTTCGTAGGTCACAAAATCGATGCCGGGATCTGCTTCAGCAGGACAGCAGCGTCCGCTATGCTTTCCAGGTTCTGTCAGTTCAAGCTTGTCGTTCTCGCTGCGATAGGTAACGGCAAGCCGACTTGCGCCATGGTCGGAGAGTATAACAATTTTCTGACATTGCCCTAATGCCAGTATGGAGCCCATCTTTTTCAGATCCCTGTCAAGAATGGACAACTCATCAAAGATATGAAGAGGCTCGGTTGTGAACTGGAAGTCATACTTTGTACCGTGATGCTTGAGTTCATCCAGCCCTTCTTCCTTTAGCACTGCACCTTCAGGGAAAGCATCATAGAATTCTTTATTCTTGCTGGTAATAGAAGGCAGATTGCAATGACCGATAAAGCATTCAAACTGCATTCCATACGCTTCTGCCCGGGCTTGAATATATGAAAGGAACTCAACTCCAAGCGCATCAAAGAAGTAGGGTCTGACTTCTTTTTTATCAAGCTTTTTGACAATAGCGCTCCGCGCTTGCAACTTCATGAAACTGCGCGTTTTAGCTTCGGCTTCAACAAGATCGACAAAATCACGATCCTGATGGTTGGTTAGCTTCTGAATCTTATAGCGCTGGAAATAGTCAGTAAGTAAGCCACGGATATACGCATCGGATTCCATAACTTTCGTATTGAATTCATCAAAGGTAAACTGCTGCAGGTACGCGGACAACTGCGGCGAGACCACGGCCAATATCTGCTCCAGTTCCGACTGAGTATAGCTATAACTACACAGTGCATGAATGAGTGCAGCACGCTCTTCTTCGGTTTCGTCGCTGAGATACCACAGGATATCCTTCCCTTTGATTGTAGCTCTGTCACAGAAATCTTTCATCATTGCGCTGTTATCGTCAAACGTGGACAACATACGCCGACGCTGCCTCATGAAGCTATAGAAACGACCATCTGCATGATCGATATCAAGAACAGCAGAGTATATCGTGCCTTCTAATACGTCAGTAGTCTCCGCTTTGCTAAGGCAATATGCAAGATAATCGGAGCCATTTGTACAGAAAACCTTCAGACATACGAAACAAAGGAAGCGCTCATCCTGACTGCCGGAAAGGTGGTCGCCTAATTCATTTGGAAGATTTTGCACCTCACACAGTCTGTTAGCGCATAAAACAGCCAATCCCGTAGCAGCTTGTACATCATGTGTGAGATTTGCCCATTGTTCAGGAGTACCATTGCTCTCTTTGGTATGTGCTGCTATGCCAGGTTCCATCTTGCACAGTAATTTATAAGGTTTCAGCCCTTCAAATACGGGATACATGGAACTTGACAGATAAGAAATATTGCAGGTTGTCATAAGATTTATTTCCCTGCCATACTTGCCATCTTCCAACACGCCAAGAAGCTCCTTGATGCCCTGAACATAATCCAAACTCGGATAGGAGGCGTCTTTTGCGCTCACATGGATCGAGGGCACATTGCGTTCTGTGCTACTGACTATCAGAATATTGTAGCCCAGTTTTGAATAGTTGCGGGCGACACCTTCCAGTATATTGCAGCAGAAGGGGCAAAGCACAGTCACTGGCCCCGCGAGATTTGTTCCCAGCAGGTTAATTAGGAATTGCTCCATTGGTTGCTGACCATATAGCATCTTGGCCTGAGCAGCGCCGATCCAGACGACGGGCTTTGCTTTCGCAGCGGCACTGATGACCGTGATCTGAAAGGCAGGGTCAGGCGGAAAATCCATCGTGCACGCATCGCTCATGCGAATAACTTGTTTCCCGTAATCATCCTTGAGCAGCCCAAGCAAAGCAGTATAATCACTGTTCCCATCGATTCCTATTACGAGAGGCGCTCCGGTAAAATGCTTTTCGTAGGAATCAATTTCCTGCTTCACGATTTGAATGCTTGAAAACTTCTTCATGGAGCCGTTCTCCTTTTAATGCTTCTGCCTCTTGAGAATGGCGATGCCAACGGTCATATCCGTTTTGATCAGATCACGCACATAATCACGCAGCTCGTCTATGCCGAGATCGGCGACAGCTTTTTCCGCATCAGACGCACCACCAGTTTTATAGCGCATATTTGCCATTTCCCGAATTTTCGCCTGAATGGCGCTGTTATCCATCCACTCATAGGGAGAGATCATGGAAGCTTTGTCCCTCAGATAAGAGCGTACCTTAACGACATCTGGGAGCAGGTAAGCAAAATCGCCCACCACACGCTCACGCATACACTTGTCACGTTCGACAGCAGAAGCCAGGCAATCATAGAAATTGCCAGTTTTCAACCACTCTTCCGCTGCATTGAACTCCATTTCGGTGGGCTTGCTTTTATGCAGAATAGAGAAGACTTCTTTTGCTTTCTGCCGCTCATTGTCATCAAACATGCAAAGAATCGGCGTAGAGTACTGGCGCGACCAATCCGCAGGGCTCTGTGTTCCAGTCTTTTCGCGCCAAAGCTTCGCAAGTCGTTTAGAGCGTTGTTCATCGATGTAGGCTCCAACTTGCTTTTCGACAGTCTGGAAGAACTTGTCAGAAGCGTCACAGAAAACGCCTGTAGCCATGTAAGTGGTGAACAGTTCGGTCACATCTTCATCACTCAGTTCGCTGAGCCAACTCTGGGCGATCTTGCGGAACATCTCTTCCTGATGCCCATAGAGATAGTTGAAATCGTTCTTTTTCTCTCTGAGCAACTCCAGGAAGCGTTTCTTCTTCATTTCCGGAATTGAATTATCCAGGCTTTGTCTGATGGCATAAAGGATATCAAGTAGTTCCTTCAAGTCACCAACTTCTGGAGCCATCGCTTCCAGACTGATACGGAAGTTGCCGATACGGTCTTTCCAGTTTCTCACACAGCCGGTCAACGTGGTGGCAGGAGCAACGATGGTGTTGCTCTCGACGATAATGCTGTATTCGATGATCGTTTCATCGATCTTAGCGTTGGCTGTATCCGGAGACCAGACCCAGTTTGCCTCATCCGCATTGAACTTTTTCTTGACTTCAGAGATATAATTTCCGCCGTCTTTGATCGCCTGAGCGAGCGTGGGCAATTCAGCGCCACGGTACTCATCAAGGTAAGCCTTCATGCCCTCGCGACACTTCTGAGAAACAAACAAATTACTCAGGTCATTCACCAGGGCTGGGTATTCCTTTATCAGGTGACCGATTTCATTTGCCAGATCACTCTCCGTTGCGTTCTGGCCATAATTGCGAATATTTGCAATGCCGAGATATTTGTCTATTACATCCGCAATAACAGCGGCATCCGTCTGCAGACTCTCACCGGGGAGGATGGACTTCAGTACCCAAATCGGGAACTCAAGTTTTTTCATACCAAGGCGGATCACGCTCGCGGCGGCATCAACGCTGCCGCAACGCTCCGCGCTCTCATGAAAAATGGTTGCGGTGCCCTGCAGGAAGAGGCGCAGCTCTTCGCTCATGGTTACGATGGCCTCAGGGCGGTATCCGGCTTTGGGCGTAACAGCCTGATCCATGGCGTTTTTGATGGCGGATTTCATCAATTCAACGCTCATGGGACGAGTGGTGCCGTTCGACCAGAAGTACTGATCAGTTGCATATTCCTTCAGCAGGAAGCCAAGTACAAAAGCAGAAAGGTTGGACGGTGTGAAGCCGAAAGGACGCTCAGCCAGACTGCTCAGAATATCTGTGATGTACACACGACCGTTCTTTTCAAAACCGGTGTGAACGATCTCTTCGACCTTCTTTTTTAGTTGAACTATGATCAGGCTTTGGTTCGCAGTATCTCCCCAGTATTCTCCATCGATCTTCCATGCGCCTTTTAGTGCGGTGGAGAGCCTTGTGGCAGGATTCCCGGAGGTAAAAGCGCCCTTTTCCGTTTCGGTCAGACCGCATTCAGCACCTTGTCCCATGGCGGAACGTGTGAACATCGTTGGATTAACGGCATATTGCTCAATGCCAAAGGGGTACATCTTCCGGTCAAATTCCTGAAGCACTTCAGTTGCTGCGCTGTAGCTCATGCGCATCTGACCGTTTTTGTGATCCATATCATAGAGGCGGAACTCGCCCGCAACAACCTGATCCCTCCAGCTGGAAAGATTCTTCTGCGCAAAAGCTGCGAACTGGCCCGACTGCTTCTTATCACTCTTCAGATAGTATTCACTGTAGGCACGGTTCGTGATGTAGTTTTCCAGATACGTAGCGAAGGTATTTGTCGTGGCGTCAATTAGAATCAGATTCTCCGGGATACCGTCTTTAATTGCATTCTGGATCATCCGTCCTGCTTCGTTGCGCTCTTCATCGGTCATGGCAAGCAGAATACAGATCTCGTAGCGATCCGGATTGCTGTGAGCACGATTCTTCGCATCACGCAGACCATTGAGGAATGTCTGGGTGCTCCTGGGATTGACGAAAAGCATCGTGGCATTGAAGTGCCCGGTCAGATTATCCGGCATACGAAGCGCCTGCGCGAAGCCCGCTGTCTCTGTCAAATCCTTTGTGGACAGCTGTGTGCGAATGCGGTTCTTGATCTCCTCGATATCAACGCCGCCGGTGGCTTTGGGGATCACTCGCATGGTGCCGTCCTGCATTGGCTCCTCAAACAGAACCGGCTGCAACGGAGGCTGACGATGAACCATAGCCCGGGCAATATTCTGTGCTTTGCCTGTAGGCCAGCCAGTTCCCAGGAAAGCCAGATCAATGTTTTCATAGGTTGGCACAAGCATATCCGCCTCCTGCACTCGAGTGCAGATGGCGTTCATCAGTAGTACAGTGCGCAAAACGCGCTGCTCATCTGGATTCAGGTGATATTCACTTGTCAGTGTGTCAAAGTTGTTCAGAATTTCCAACGCATCTGGATTCATGTTACCGCCAGCCTTGGCATTGAAGAAATCCCAAAGCATATCCACTGTCATCAGATTGTTTGGGCTCATCACGCCGGTATGGTTGATGAACCACTTGAAGGCTTTGCATGAAAGGATATTCTCATCGGAATCATCAATGCGCTCCACATCCGGGTCGCGAGCGACAATGAAGTCAAACATACTGCGCTGGCTGGATGTGAAGACGCGGGATATATGCTTGAGCATCAGCGCAGCATACGGATGCAGCGGCACAATTTTCTGTAAATCCTCGTCATTCAGGATCGTCTTTGCGCCGGCCTTGGCATGCTTCTTCGCACCCGTGGTAATACGGTTGCGTACCGTGCCAAGACGGCTGTTCAGTCCGGGCTTGACGATGGTTGTCCATTCCTGCCGCATCATGGGGTCTTCGGTTTCTTTCATGGCCTGTGCCATCAGCTGGAAAGCCATGTTATCAGGTAACTCAATGTGTACGCGCGGAGAAATGAAGCGGTCACTGATCTTGGTGCGATCTGACTGGTTAGCAATCAGACCGTCACTTTCGTGGGTGACGATCACAAAATAGAAGGGCTTGCTAAAGCTAACATGTGTCAACGTTTGAAAACCGGTTAGTGAGTTCTGGCAATTCTTGAAATACTCGGAGAATTCGTCCCAGATAAAGACGATTGCGCCAAGGCCGTTTTTATCAATGACGTCTTCCAGCCAGGCTGCCAGCTTCTCCGCGTCCATGTTCATGGCCAAGATACCGTTATCACGGCAGAGGGTAACGAGCTTTTCCATCAGGGTTTCGATGGACTTTTCATCATCGGACTTGAGAATATTCAGAATCATGTCCAGCCCCATGCCGCCGAAATTCTGTGGAACTTCAGCAATCAGGCTGGAAAGATACTCTTTATTCGCGGGACGCTCATTGATCCATGCCAGGAGGGCTTCCTTCATCGTACCCGCGGCCATGTTTTCGACACCGGCATCACGAAGCGCACGGGAAACGCTGTCCTGCACCGCCCAGATCAGATCGTCATCGTTCTTGATGTTGGAGGAGCCGATACGATGCACAACAATCAGCTTTCCATTCATTTCCTCAGAACGGGCAGCCAGAAACTTATTGCACAGATCCTCGCTCAAGCCATAATCCTTGAAATAGGCGCGTACAGCTTCTTCCGGCGCTTCCAGCAGGCACTTGAGCGTCAGGGTAGCATGGGACTTTCCCGTGCCATAGGTGCCTTCTACCCAGATGCTCTTGGTTTCCTTGCCGGAGAGCACTGTGACCACCTGATGGAGCAGCTGAATGAAGGTCTCATGAGGATAGAAACCTTCCCAACGAACTTTGCCCTCATCAATCAGCTCTTTGGTGACGACGGCATAGTATTTTTCATCAATATTGAAGTATTGGCTGTATCTCTGGGCAGGCATGTTGCGGCTCCTCCTTGTGTTGATTACAGCAGATCCAGGACGTCTTCGGCCTTCTTCTCTCTACGCAGAGTTATCGTATCCAAGTCAAAGGAGAAGGACGCTGAGATGTAATCCGGGTAGTTGATAGCCAGACCGTTGATAATGCGTATCATGGTATCGCGGTCCAAACCAAAGATGGTTGTAGGAGACACACCATCGCGCTCTATGGTTTCGTCCATCAGGTAGGACAAGGTGAACTGATGATAGTCTCCGCAAGCTTCTGCAAATTTGTAGAGAGAGTAAAGGATGACCTCTGGAGCCGGAGAGTACCATGGCATCCTGGTCAACGAATTCAGGGTTATAGTATCGCCGCGGGCCGTTGTTTTTGCTGTGTAGTCAATTTGGGCAACAATCTGCTCAAGACCCAACGGTGTAGTAGCCAGAAGTATTTTGAGCGAATCAATAACATTCTGTTTACCATGCCCCTTTTCGTCATTAGCGAAAACAGGCACAAGAAGATTAAACAGATCTTCTTCATCGTATGTTTGGAACATATCGCAGTTTTCAAGGAACCACCTAAAGGTTGGCACATCAGGATTAGAAACAAGATTTACCATTATCATCGCCCATATTGTACTTGTGGCTCCCAGCTCGAGTATTTTTTCGCCAAATTTAGTGTTTTGAATGGGACTATAATCCGTAGTTTTCTCTTGCGTTTCTTTATCTTTCTTGGTCTTCCACTTTCCGGTAATAATACCTGCATCAAGCAAGAATTGATGACAAGCATCTTGCCGTTTATTCGGGGCAAGCCCGTCAGCTGCTGAAGTCCAATACTCAATATCTCCACCATGGTTTACATAAGACTCAAGCCATGTGTTCCTAAATCCAAAGGATGAATACCGATCAATAGCGCTCAAAGGTTTGCCCTCCTTTTCTTTATTCCGAATTGAATAATATCTTATGCAGTGTTCATGTACATCATGGCATTGATAACAATGATGGCAGTTATCGCCTATGGTCAGGCCGCTCTTTGTACAATGAACGCACGAGAATTTGCATTCCGCTTCACATGCACCGCAGTTGACACAATACACTGCCTTAATCACTGAACTCTTGAGCAGGGAAAGAAACTTCACATCCGTCTTTGATTTATAGCAGTTTCTTAACCATATCTCATCATAGCCATCATCGCCAAGAACCCAGTTTAGCACATATGTCTTTTCCTGAAATCTGATTTCAATACGACCATTGTCAGCGAGAATAATGTCGCCAATTGTATGAAGCCAACGAAGCCAAGAGGAGTAAGTGCCATTCTTTAATATGGTAATACAGTGAACGCCCTTTTCAACTTCGCGATAGCGGTGGAGGTCTTTCCCTAATGTAAGCTCACGTCCTGTGCTCCTCGTTCTCCAATTGCCTTCATTGATGAATTCACGCATCTGGCTCTCTGTAAATGATGATGCTTTTGTGCTGGTTCTTCGGATGATGTCCAGATACTCGTCAATATCCTTTTCGTAAGCTGCTCTGCGAAAATAATCGCTTCTTCCAACTGCATTAGGACAAACTAAACAGCCAGCGCGCGGTATACCTTTATAGTATGATTCTCCCAATGGCAAATGATTCCGGTATATATGCATGTAAAGTTCAGCTGAGTTCCAATCAAAAATCACATGGAAGCTAAACTGACCTTTGTGCTTCTTTCCTTCACTAATGTCGTCATATTCTCCTCTGGATGCACTTTCTTCTGCTCTAATACCAGTAAAAGCCATGCCAGTGAAACTTGGATTCTGCATTATATTACGAAGCAGCAGAATCTGAGGCGTTGTCTTAAAAACTGAACAGCACCAGCGTATTTCTGCCGCCGGGGGACCGAATATATTCCAAGCCGCTTTAGGTGTAAGAGGAGATTTTGCACGCAGAAAATCAATGCCGGTCTCTTTGCACCAAGCTTCGACGGTTGCAACTGTTTTATATGTATCAGGGAATTCCATCTGCGTATCGCCAAAAACAACTTTGAAAGAATTATGCGGTAATGTTCGTTGCACCATGTCTAAAGCAACGACGCTATCCTTTCCTCCACTAAAAGCAACATAAAATAAGTCAATACGGTTTCTATATTTTATGTATGTACTATATATTTTTTTCGCGGTTTCTTCCAGAAGATTATCCAGCAACTCTGCATTCTTGGCAATCATAAGCTCAACGTCTACTGGAGTTAATGCTTCGCCTGCAGGAATTCCTTCTTCGGTTTCAGTATAGATTAGTTCAGGTTGCTGGAATAAACCGCCGCCTTTAGTTCGGGCAATCATTCTGCCACGATATATATATCTTTCCGCCTCCGCCCACATAATTGGAGCATCGTCATTCTGCGGATACTTCCATCGCTTGTCCATGCCAAGGAGGTTCATTTCACGGTAATAGACAGGGCGAGGCTCTCTGCTGCTTTTTTCCTGCTGCGGCAGGAGCAGAATGCCGCCCGTTACGGGATCCCATTCATACTTGTGCAAAGAGCTCACCTCCCATCATCCGGCAGTTTGTTTCGTCTCGCCTGGGCAACTACGTTGTCGATGCCCTTGTATTTGCGCAGTGCCTGATAGCCATGCTTGACCAGGACATCCAACGCATCGGTGGTTGTTTCCCAAGTGTCGTCATCGGTCAGTACTCGCTCGATCAGAGAACCGTAGTTGTTGATCGACTTACAGCTTCGCCTGACCATTGCGCCATAGTAACCGGTTTTTCCAAAGCTGGAATAGGATAGCCTGAACACCTTGCTGAAACCAAATACATAGCTTTGCAGCAGATATCCGTTCCACCGATACCCGCAGGGCGGAAGATGCATCATCATAGCCGATGATACAGACATCAGCGGCAGATAATCTTCTGGGCAGAAGTCCCCAAGTGCGGTATCTATTGCATCCACATCAAAATGTATGAGACGCTTGTTAACGAACTCTGTTTTGCTGACGCGAACAGCGCCACCGGCATAAGTGCTCTCCCAGTATATGGGTAGTTTTAATTCACCGGCCAGAGCCTCCAGATCAGTCAATGTAAAGGTGTCACGTTCTGCAGCAAATGCTCTGAACAAATCCGTGAAGTCGACGCTTGTGCCTTTCGGTGAAATAATCGCCTTGGTAAAGTTGAACCGTTCCCTCAGGTAGTATGCCACAATATTGAAGACTGCCTGATAAGTCATCCCGCTTAGATTATCAGCGATGCCGGGCAAACGATCCCTCAAAAGCGACATCAGATCAAAAGCCTGCACATAGCTGTTCGTCAGGAAATATTCATCAAGCATGTTCCCAATCTTTGCGGCATCCTCGTGGGTGACTGGGAAGTGCTCTGCCAGCATCCATGTGCTGTTGCCGATATTGAGCGATTCATCATCGACGGACAGGTAGTGATAGACCATATCACGCGGAATGAACCAAAGTACTTTAGCAACTTCGTCAACAGGCATCGGCCCACCATGATCACGCAACACTTTCCGTGCGTCCTGAATGACAGACGCATACTGGCCAGGTTTGGCAAAAACCTGGTTAACAGTGTAGAAGTTTCCGTTTGCCTCGGCCAGCAGCTGTTGCGTCATGACAGGCTCGGTGTAGATCGAAATCGAGGCAAGCTGCTCCTGATAGCGGTTATACAAGCAAGAGCGATATACCGTGGTGTATTGTGACAAGATGTCGATGATCTCCGAGCAGATAGATGAGATCAGCTTTTTGTCTTCTTCGCTTTTGGTAAATACGCGGCCATCCCGCACCGCGCCTACAGCCTTCATGGCTGCATCAATAGCTTCACCCTGGATTGGGCAGTCCTCACCATAGCGCTCCTGCCAGAAAGCTGCAGCCTGGAACTGCCCGAGAAAATCATTCAGGATATAGCCATCCGGGAACGAATCCTGCAAAATAGGAAGCCAGCGATCATCAGCAACAGTTTGTTTGGGTAATTCTGCTCGTTCAGCAGGTGTTGATACATCATCAATCAGCTTATAGCGAATCTGACCGGCTTCATCGGTAAACCTTTCAAATACATCAACTGGTGCGTGATGACGGGATTCCATGTCCTTGCAGTAACGACGAATGCTTATATATAGGTTTGTCGCTGCACTGGAGCCAAACCTATACAGTTGCTTTTCTTCGATTTTTTGGAGCATTTCGGAAATCGTTAGCGGTCGACCTACCTCTTGAAGAATAATGACGGCAGCGTCTTTGATGGTCAATGCTTTTCCTGAATCATGATCTTCTGCTTCGTGTTCTACCTGACGCAGATAGGAAACATATTGCGCCAAAGCGGCACTGTATTGATGGTGTCGCATGTTATTCCAGTCAACGAAATCCTGGCGTTCAACAAGCATATCATAGATGCGCTGCACCTCATCTGGTTCGGTGGTGTCGAGCGTGCAGTCCAACTCGCGTTCCATAATGAACCGTTCTACAGCCTCAATAGATTGGCTATATTGCGCTGCTGTCGGTGTAGCCAATTTCTTTACAGAAAGCAGGAAAGGCCTAAAGCTTTCCTCAAGCTTGTGACGGAAAACAGAAGTGCTGATTGCCTTTTGCGGTTGATCCTTCGTCCAAAGCACCGGACGATTTGGGAAAGTACGACATCCATCTTGTTTGAGGTGAAAGTGATAGCCTTTGTCTGCTGCATCATTCAGCGAGATAGGAATAGACATATCAGATGCAATCCACAGGCATCCATCAACGCTGCGATTATCAACAAAGGGGACATTATTGATACGGAGTTCTTGAATGATCCATTCCTCTCCTGAATCATCTGGCGTGACAGCACGCTTCGATACATTATCTGAGCTAGAATTGCTCTCATGTATCGTTCCCTTGACCACATCGCGAGATTCGTAAGATGCATTTTCCACAGCGGTGGTCACTTCAGGAGAGACTGGCTCTTCCTTTGGCTCATGGTAGTTCTTAACGAAGGTATAGTATAGCTGTGTAACATTCCTGATGGTTTGCGCATTCTTGCCGAAACGGAACCGCAGGAGATTGCCTTCTGCGACTTTTTGCTGGACATTGCGAACGGCTTTCACATCTGTCATTCCAAGAAGAGGTTGTTTGAGATGGCAATAATCTGCTGCATTTTGTAGATGTTCAGCCAGTGCTTTAGGTGATAAGCTGGTTTTACCTTTAGCATACTCAAAGAAGGCGTCTTCAATAGACGTGGCTACATTTCCAGTCATTTGAATCGCCTCCTTCAAAATCGTTTGATACTCTGCCGGATTGACTCTGTATAATTCGTACATCTGTCGAATCATCGACGATGCGCTAGACAATCCTTTTTCGCCATTCGTGAAAAGGTACTGCACGTTAGCTAATTGCATCTTCATGCCATTGACGTTACGATAAGTATCATCAATGGCTTGACCTGCATGAACTGCTAAATTCCGCAACGCTAACGAAAGATCATTAGCGGTCTTGGTTAGATCAGCACCTTCAGAAATCTGCAAGTAGGCGTTAATCAGCAGCGCGGTTTCATGCTGACTCCAGGGAACTCGCACAGGCAAATAAACCCCTCCAGTAAAAGCCTTGCAGATGCTCACATCGGCTGTATGGGCACAGATATGCCAATTATGCCCATACAATATGAAATTTTACCACAAAATCAAGACGCTTGCAATCTAAAACGCCGAACCGCGGCAAAATTTTGCCGTGGATTCTTGCAAAGACTCTTGGATTGATCTATAATTCAATCCTGACGATTGTCATTTATTCATTCTCAGCCACGGAGGCATACGAGATGGCCAACCAAAGCCGAATTTTACTGATTCTCAAATATCTATATAACTCAACAGATGCGGCACATGACGTCTCATCCAAGGATATCGCTCGGATGCTTGAATCCAATGGCATCACATCTCACGATCGACGTACGATCGAAACTGACATAGATATGTTAATATCTGCTGGACACGATATCTGTAAGGTTCATAGGAATGGTGTACCAACTCGATACAGAGTGGTCGAAAGAGATTTTGACACTGTTGAGCTTAAAATTCTAATTGACGCTGTTGTTGCTTCCCGATTTATTAGTCCCCAAAGAAGCAGTGAAATAATACAACGTTTAGCCTCCATGGCCAGTATTGCTGATCGCGAAGGCCTTTGTGCTGATGTGGAAAACCTCGTTTCAATAAAAAGTGCAATAGGAAGCAATCTATATATAGCTGGCGACCTTTATCGTGCTATTGTATCTAAGCGTAAAGTCCAATATCAAATGATTGACTATAGCATTCCAGACATGAAGCAAATACCCCATCGAGATGGGCATGTATATATTGTATCGCCCTATGCTATGGTCTGGAAAAATGACCGTTATTATCTTATTGCACATGAAGAAGATCGTGATATGATAATTACTCCTCGTGTTGATCGAATTCGTGAAGTCAAAATGCTAGAAGAACAAATCTGTGCAATGCCAGAAGATTTTGATATTGGACATTTTTACAGCTTAAGTCACAAGATGTATTCTGGTAAAGAGTGTGAAGTCACGCTTCTCTGCAAGAATGAATTGATCAACCACGTTATTGATCGATTCGGCACAAGTTTTGAATGTATTTCAGCAGATAATAACACATTCAAAGCAATTGTAAGAACATCGATAGAGCCAACCTTCTTTGGCTGGCTATTTCAATATTCGGGACAGATGAAGCTAATTGAACCACAGGAAGCGGTAGATCAATATAATAGGCATCGCAGGAAAACGCTGAAAAGTCCTAAAGATTAATAAAAGGATCGCCTGAAGACGCGGTATCAGCTTTTCAGGCGATCCTATGTGTTTACCGAGATATCGAGTAATGATGCGGATTCAAAAGTTGTTTTGAGTCTTTATTTTATCATCGTTTTTGACAGGACTTTCAGCATATCGATCACTTCGGGGTTTGTCAGAAGCTTAGCCAGTTTTTCAGGACTCATCCCTTCCTGCGTCTCGGGGTCTTCTGCTTTAGGGGTTTCTTTCTTGCCGTCAGAAGGCGCATCAGGTTCAGAACCTTTGCCGGCGTAGAACGCCTTTTCGATCAATTCCGCATTTGTGCGGCGGTTCTCATCCAGAATATGTGAATACTGATCAGTCACCATGGCCGCCTGCGCATGCCCGGAGTCGCCCTGCACAGCCTTGATATCGCCGCCGGTCAGCTTCAGCTTGTAGGTGATGCTGGAGTGGCGGAGGCTGTGAAACACGACCGGAGGCAGATTGTTTTCCTCGATCAGATCCTTCATTGCCCTTCGAATGACGGAAGATTCTGTAGGCATTCCCAACGGAGTGGCGATCACCAGATCGAATTTCATGTACTCATCGCCAAGCGCCTGAATGGTCGCGTCCTGATCCATCTTCCAGGCCACCAGCATTTCAGCGACGGTCTTGGGAAGAAACACCTTGCGGTTGCTTGTTTCCGTTTTCGGCTTTTTCAACACAAGGACTGTTGAATTCTTTATACCCTGCTCAGGAAAGGTGAAGATGATATCCTTGGATTCCAGCGTATTCATCGTGGCTTTCTTGACCCGCTGAAGCTCCTTGTTGACGTATATCGAGGCTTTTCCTGTGGCGATGCTTTCATCGGAAATATCCACGCAGTCCCAAGTCAGCGCCAGCAATTCACCAATGCGCAGGGAGCATGCAAACGCCAGATTCAGGCAGAGCTTCAGCCGGGGGTCATTGCAGCACTCAATTGCCTTGAACAGCGTCGGCGCGTCCCAAATCTCCCGTTCCTTGGCTTCATGCTTGGGAAGGGTGGCAAACCGCGCAGGATTCTTCTCGATCAGATCCCACTTCTCGGCCTGGGTGAAGGCGCTACGCAGAAGATTGTGAATCTTCTTGATCGTGGCGTTGGTCACGAAGGAGGTTTCCTTGGCATATTTCTTCTTGCACACCTGCTGAACGGCAGGCGTTTTTTGCAGTGTCTTATAATACTGCTCCAACGCGCGGGACGTGACCTCGTTCAGCTTCAATTTGCCAATGATCGGCTTGATATAGTTCCGGATCAGGCCGGTATTGCTGGTATACATGGAGATCGACCACTTCGTTTTTCCATACAGCTCAACATACTCGTCCAGCAGTTCAGCGATGGTGCTGCAATCAGGAATCGTAAAGCTGCCGGTCATTTGACTGTATTCGATCTCCGTCTTGCGCTTCTTGGCATCCTCCAAGGTAGAACAGGTTTCCCACTTCTGATGCTTTTTCCCACTGGCATCAGTATAGGAATAAACGACACAGAACCGGTTTTTGCGTGGAATAATGGAAGCCATATGTCAATCCTCCTTCTCGTAGCTGGCAACGTCCGTATACCGGATGAACCATGTTTTCCCGATCTTTCTTCCGCCGAAAGTCCCGTTTTCAACAAGGCGGTACACTTTCTTCTCACTGATGCCCAGGCATTCTGCGGCTTCCCTGATCGAGACGAATTCCTTGTGTTCAGGTTTCAAGGCGGCTTCTTCATCGACCAGGCTGTTTTCTGCCGCCAGATGCAGCCGTTTCTGATCCATATACCATTTTTCAAAGCTCTCACTGGTGATCCGAGGCTTCTCTGCCACATGAATCAGCACCAGATGCTCTTTAGCGTGACGGTAAAGCTCCCATGCCTGTCTTCGGTCAAGGCCGAGACGTCTGCCCATTTCCGGGATGGTCATGGTCGATTCCTCAGCAAGCCGGTCCCGCTCACGGTCGTCACGGTTCCGATACCGGTGTTGAGAAGAATACCAATGGTCAAAAACCTTCTTCGGCACACGGAGCCGCCCTGCGACTATCAAGGTGGGCCAGCGCTGCTTCTGAATCAGGTCACGGACAGTGGAATCATGCAGAGAGAGCATGTCAGCTATTTCCGCGACAGAATAGAACTGCGTCTGCAGCTTTGCCCCGGGTTCAGGGCCGTTCACTTTCCTGTATTTGTCCTGATGCTCGTACCATTGCTCAAAGCTGTCCCTGACAACGCGCAGCTGATGGTTGATCGTAACTGTCTGAAAATGATGCTTGTGGAGCAGGTAATAGCTCTCCGTTTTCTTCAGTCCCAGCATTCTGCCCATCGCCTGTACTGTCATAGTGGTTCCTTCATTCGCAGCCATTGTTTGCCCTCCCTTCTGGTCTGCTAAAAAAGAGGATAGCATGCCTTCCGCCAGATTTTTAGTCTGTCGCCGGACAGGTCAAGTGTGCCGCAGTCACTGCTGCTGGTTCATCCAGGCGTGGAAGGCTGCCTTGGGAATTCTGTAGCCTACACTGCCAATCCGGAGCGCCGGAAAAGCCTTCCTGTGGATCAGAGAGTAGATCGCCTTGCGGCCAACGCAGAGAATGCTCATCAGCTCCTCGACCGTGTAGCAGCCTCTCTCCTGGGACTTGCTTTCTTCAACATTCATGTTCGTCTGCATCTTTCGGTCTCCTTATCAGGTGATTCGACGGTCTTTCCGACTGTCGCCCTTAAATGGCGAAAATCGTCGATTTTGGAAACACCTGAAGGCATTTTTTCAAAAAAAAATTTTCCCCCGGAATGATCCAGGGGAAAAACCAGATAGCGTTGAAGAAATGCTCCCTCTTTGTGAGACAGAAGCAGGAATTATGCTGTAATGTCAATCCGCTTCACTGGATAAGCAACGCCTGCTCTCAGCGCGAAGAGCCACATCTCACGAACGTCAACGCGGGTCAGGCGTTCCAGAGCCTCCCGGTACCAGTTCATCTGCTGCTCGTGACGCGGCACGAAGGTCGTTTCTTCGGTATCCTTGTCTGTCTTGTAGTCGATCAGGATCCACGCGCCGTTTTCCTTGAAGGCGCAGTCCACGATTCCCTGTACCATGGTCGGCTTGTGCGGATCAATCCGCATGGTAAAGGTTGCCTCACGCCGGATATCCGTGCTGTGCAGCATGCGCTGTCCCAGTTCGCTTTTCAGGAAGGAAGCCACGCCGTGCAGCCGGATCAGCCGGGCTTCGTCTTCAGTCAGAATCCCATCACTCTTCATCCGTTCCAGTTCAGAACGCACCGCCTGCTCCATATCGACATTCTCCTGCCGGAAAACGTCCAGATCAATTAGACGCAGGAACCGGTGAGTGGCGGTACCGATATTGACCGCTTCGGCCTCTTCTTCCTCCAGGAAGGCCGGTCGGGACGCGGCAGAGCTCAGACGGAAGGTACGAACCGCTTCCTCAGTCTTGCGCTTATCCTCAACCGTTTCCTCACTGTCTTCATCTGAAATCACGGGTGCCTGTCGTGTGAGCGTGGAAACGCTGGTCTTCAGCGGCGTCTGTTCTATGGCTTCCGGGGTATACATCAGCATGGGTTCATCGCTGCTGAGTATCCGGTTCATGTCTTCGTCAACCGTATCTGCGATATCGGTTGTTTCCTCTATCGCCTTTCCGGAAACACAGGTCAGCCGCCAGAGCGCATCCTCTTTGGTCGCGCCGGCATCCGGCAGGGACAGATGCTTCAGCACAGCAGGCATAATCATATCCAGCATGCTTCTGGTTTTCCAGATGCGGGCCGCCCGGGTTTCATTCGCCCAGAGCTCCTCTTCGCCATCCTTCACAGATCCGACCAGGCAGAGCCTCTGCTGAGCGCGGGTCATGGCGACATACAGGAGACGGGTGGTTTCGGAGATGTTCTTCCTGAGCGCCTGCATCTCAAAGGCATCCTTGCCCTGTGAATCCATGGAGCTGTTGCGGTTTCTGCGTATTGCGGGAAGGTACAGGCCCAGCGCTCCGCCTGAGCTGCTGACATTCATGCGCAGCTTTTCGTCATTTCTCTTCCGGCGCAGGTTCTTCTGAAGATCCATCAGGATCACAACCGGGAATTCCAGGCCCTTGCTCTTATGCATGGTCATGACGCGGACGAAATTGTCGCCCGCTCCCATGGCGGGATGATCGTCGCTGTCGCTCTGTCTGGTTTCCCGCGCCTCCCGGAGATCGTTCACGAAATCTGACAGCCGCATGTTCCCGGCCTTCTGACCGTCCAGCGCGCGTTGATAGAGCGCGTCCAGGTTTGCCTGCCGGGCTTTTCCATCCGGATAGGCACCGCGAGCGGCATAGGTTCCGGTTTCGCGCATCAGCCACCAAACAAAATCAGGCACAGGCATGCCTTCGCTCACCTTGCGCCAGGCTGCCAGCTGATCCGCGACCTTCCTGCACTTCTGGTCAATCGGCTTTTCGTTCCGGCCGGCGCACAGCTCAAACGCTTCATAGAAGGGCACATGCTCTAGCTTCTCCAGACGAATGTCCGCCAGATCCTGATCGGTAAAGTGGAACGGGGTGTTGATAAGCGTACCGACAAGTGCGTCATCATTATGCAGATTGTCGATAACGGTCAGCAGGCTCAGGAAAGATTTTACCTCAGCCAGGCCAAAGAAATCCGGCACACCCTCGTACATGGCAGGGATGTGCATCTTCTTCAGATGATCGACAATGGTTGAAGCGGTTCCCTTCGCGGTGCGCACGAGGATGACAATATCCTTGTACTGATAATTCTGCTTCGAGCTGGTATCCATGCTGGGCGTAAGGACAGACTGAATGTATCTGCCAACCGCCTCACACTGAGCTTCCAGCTTATCAGCATCCTCATCGCCTTTTTTGACGAGGATCACGTCGACAGGGCCAAACTCCCCGGGCAGATTGCAACGCAGATTATCCTCCGGAATATAATCCATATCCGTGATGCGCCGATCCATCGCTTCCGTGAAGACCTCGTTGACAGCATCCACGACGCTCTTGCAGGAACGATAGTTGTCCATAAAGAAGATCCGGCGCTCGGTTGCCGCTTCGTCATCCGAATAGGTGCGGCGCTCATGCTCAAACAGATCCGGCTCCGCGTGACGGAATCCGTAGATCGACTGCTTGATGTCGCCGACCATGAAGAACTGGTGACCGGGCCCGGTCAGCGATTTGATAATGGCATCCTGAATACCGGAAACATCCTGGCACTCGTCCACATAAATGTATTTGTACTTGGCCAGCAGCTCGTTGCGCTTGTCGGAATCAGACATGATGCTGTAGGCGATCTGTTCCATGTCCGCATAGTCAATCGCTCCGGCTTCCAGCTTCTGCTGCTCATACTGCCTGGCTGTTTCCCGGACAATCAGCTCAAGGCCCCGAAGCTCCCGCTGAATCACCGCGTTTGTCTGATCGTTCTTTTCATCCAGCATGGATTCCAGACGCTTGGCTGCCGTGGCGAGAATACCCTTGGAGCCCTTCATCTCGTTCCGGACGTCATTGATCGCGTCTTTCCATGCTTTGGTCTCTTCATCCAGCCCACGGGGAGCCGGTGCCTTGTCGAAGCCCTTGACGGCGGACGCCATCAGCGCCAGCTTATCGGCGCCGGTCTGGGCCTGTTCATAGGCTTCCAGAAAGGCTCCGACCTTTTCCTGATCGCTTTCCACGATGGCTTCAAAAACAGGAAGGGCCAAGGGAGACAGCATGAGCGCCTCCTCTTTGTGCAGACATTCCTCCAGACCGAGCACATCCAGCTCCGCCGCTGTCAGAATCTCCTGATTCCATAATTCATAGGGCGGTGTCTGAACAATCTGCCGCAGAAAGTCGAAGGGATTGGGAATGCCCATCAGAACATTGTAAAGATCCTGAACCATCTTCATCAGGTCTTCCATGCTGAAGGCAATCAACAATTCACTGACGGCCTTTTTGTCCGCGGCATCGAAGGAATTGCCTTTCCCAAGAATCACTTCCACAGCGTCTGTGAAGCATTCATCCAGCATCCGCTTCTTTTCCGTATCCTTCAGGACACGGGGGTTCATCGTTGCGCCGGCGTTATCGTTGTACTCCTTCAGCAGCTGTGTGCAGAAGGAATGGATCGTGCTGATGCTGGCGGTTTCGATTTCACCCAGGGCTCTGGCAGCCGCCTCAATGCCATTCTGGGAAGCGTCTTCCAGAAGCGTGCGCAGCTTGTCCTTCATATTCTGCGCAGCATCCTTGGTGAAGGTGATCACGAGGAACTGCGAAATAGACGCGTCAGGCTGCCTGATCAGCGTCTGCTTGATTTTTTCCACCATGACGGTCGTTTTACCGGAACCGGCAGCGGCAGAAACCAGGATATTCTGGTTCTGCGCGTCAATGGCCGCCTGCTGAGAAGCATTAAAACGTGGCATGTCTTTTCTCCCTTTATGGCATCGTATGAAGAAGCGTGCTTACTGCTTCTGCGCCGGCATTTCCATGCGGTGCTTGTGATCCAGCTCGCGTATCTTGCATCCGGGTAGTGTGCTGTCATACAGGCAGCCGTCCGCGTGATCGCACCAGCTGCATGGCGACTGAAGGCCGTCCTGCAGGGGCATCGGCGCAGTCTCTCCACTGCGGATCCTGTTCACACGTCCCGTAACAATATCCACGGCGCAGTCCAGCACCGACTGCAATTCTTCAGGAGTTACAGCGGATATCGTGTCATTCGTATCGGACTTCCGCGCGATTTTCACCGGCTTCATGGCATCCTGAATGCCCTTGTCATCAAGGATAATTCCGGAGGTCTGCAGATCCTTATCGATCTGCGCAATGATCTTTCCGGCATCGTCGCCGTCCACCAGGACATCCTTCACGGGCTGGTACAGTCCGCCAGCGGCTTCATAGCCGTTAAGCCCGTTCTGAGCCGCCCGGATATAGAGCGGCAGCTGGAGCTGCAGGCCTGCAATAATGGAGTTCTGTTTGACATCCCGGGAGGACATTTTGTTGTCCACGATCATGAAATAGGTTTTTCCGTCGGGCAGTACCAGCTTGTCAATCCGGTCAATCCGACCGGAGAAGGCGATCACAGCGCCATCTGCTGTTGTGATGGAAATCGGCGGCAGATTGAAGGCTGATTTGACATCCGGCATGCCGAAGGGCACCTCAGCTGCCATCGGCAGGAAGTGGGGCTTCTGCTGGAAGGAACGCATCAGGCTGGCAATGGATGTCCTGACACCGTGAATAATGCTGACTCCCTGGAAACGGTGAACAATATCGGAACGCAGGATGCCGCCCTCCCACTGCTTTACACGCTCCCTCAGGATACGGTTGAGCAGCACATTCTGCTGATGCTCTGAGATATCCGGCCATTCAGGGAGCTTCATGGCCTCGTCCAGAAACATCTTGATCACATCGTGATTAAAGGTACCCTGTTCATTGCGTTCAAATACATAGGTCGCAGTCGGAAACAGATCGAGCCCGTACTGCAGCAGATGCCGCCATGGACAGGAGCCGAAGGTTTCCACACGGGAGATCGACATAGCCCGTGACTGATAGAGCCTGGCCGCCTGATCAGGGGTAATGCCAGTGGTGGTCACGGTGACATGCAGTCCATTCAGGACGCCTGTGGTCTTTTCACGCCAGACGTCGGAATTGTACAAGGAGCCGAGGGCATTCTGCCACAGGATATCCTCGGTTCCGCTGCCATGCAGGAAGCCATCCCTGCTGTCCTTGGTATCGCGCAGCTTGACTGCCAGGGTCTCCAATGCAAAGGCAGGGGCAAAGGGCCGGATGTCCGTGTTCATCAAACCGCCGGAAACATTCGCCGGATTCATATCGGCAACGACCTTGGAGAGCCGCTTGAAGGCTGTGGACGGCGTCAGCACACCGCCGCTGGGCTTTGCGCTCGAGCAGGAGATCATCAACTGCTCCCGCGCCAGGGAAACCGCCTGATACACGTCCTGTTTCTGACGGGCAGCCAGGTCAAGCAGGGACTGTCCAATTTTACTGAAGGGACGGATATCGCTGCTTTCGGCTTCAGATGGTTCGGCGGATTCGTCCGGTCCTTCCATACCGCCTGTGCTCTGCTGTTTATAGAATTCTCTGTTGGCGTCCTCGATAAACTGCTCCAGCTGGCTGCGCTCGTGTTCCGACAGAATACCGCCGCCTGTGGAGAGCTCGCTTTCCTGGAGCCCCATGACAATCATGCAGCGCACGCCGGATGAGAAGAACATCTGGGGCGGCGCAACCATAACAGCTCTGGAAAGCTGAGGAAGGGACTTGATCATTCTGGAGGCCATGGATGCTTCCAGCATAGTGCAAAGGTCATGAAGCGGCAAAGGCTCGTCCGCGATAAAAACGGCAACCGAATCCAGAAGCTCATTGATGGCTGTCCACACCTGACGGTTGCGGTCAATCCCCAGATCATCACCCTGCTCGGCCAGAACATCCTCCTGAGCGAGAAGACGGTCATAAATCCCGGCGTCGGTAATAAATCCGAACAACAGCGTCGCTGCCTGTCTGCCGGTGCAGCCCTTCTGTGACAGCTTATCTCTGAGCTGTACAATGGGATCGATCAGCTGCTGACGGAGTGCCTCCATATGCTCCGCCTTTTCTTTTTCCGCCGCCTTTTCCGGCATATAGAACGGCTTCAGCCAGCGTCCGCGATGAATCCCGTTCTTGCGGACATAGTTCTCCATATCCATGACATCCTGAGAAGACAGCGGCGTAAAGCCTGTCTTGATCATCCGCAGGACATCGTTCTGGCAGAAATTCAGGCGCAGGATCCGCAGCAGCGACAGGAAATACTGTGCGTATCCGCTCATCAGGATAGGCTGATCCTGTTTCGCGTTAAAGGGGATGCCGGAGGCGGAAAGCGTCAGAGGGAGAAGGGATGGCAGCGTGTTCTGCTCACAGACAGCAATCGCCATATCCTCCCACGGAATGCCCTCCCGGTGCCAGTCGATCAGCGTCTGGCAGGCGTGCTGACACTCCAGATAGGAATTCTTCGCGTAATAGACCCATACATGGGACATATCCGGTATTTCAGAGCGGTTCAGGTCAGCCATGGCCTGCTTTTTCGCTTCAGCGGGGTTAGGACGGATCACGGTGACTTCATCCCTGCGCTCATAGATCTTCTCGCTGGCAAAGGCACCGGTTGCGTAAATGCTCTTCTCCACATAGGCAATGCCGGGATCAATGGGAGGAATCATCGTTTCACGCTGCTGTGTGAACGCATAGCCGTTATGGCTGAGATAGTCCGCCAGGGCGAGCACAGAATCATTGGCGGCGCGGAAAATCTCCCTGTCCGGGCCTACATCATCGCTGATCAGTCCGATGACAACCTCTGCCGCCCCGTTGCAGTCAGCCCCATTGTCGGAAATCGCCGCGTCTACAAGGTTCAGAATATCATGCGTAATGTAGTCAAACCCATAGATCAGGAGCTGGGCGTTCCGAATCAGTCCGCTTTTGCGGATATGACCAACCGCTGACAGCCATTGCCCGACAGCATCCTCAAACTGATTGCCGAGAACCTGATTATATCCGTCCCATACCAGGGCCATGTCCTCCATCTTGGCTTTGGTGCGGCGGCTTGACGGATCAAAGTCACGCAGGAAGCCCGGCGTCAGGCGGGCCCGATGAAAGTCGTTGATCTGACCGGCAATCTTCTGCGCCAGCGTTGGCTGCGCGACAGAATCACGGTAATACTTGAGTTCTTCCTGATGGTGATGAAGCACCTGGGATATGATCATATTCTGACCGTCCGCAGAAACCGGCTTTTTGCTGCCGCGGCCAGTCAGCTCCCGAACCTCTCTGACAAGAGACGAGGGTGAAAAGATCTTCAGATCGAAAAATCCTTTTTCCCGGCTTCTGCTTACAATTTCTGTCTCGCAGGCCAGCGTAAAGGATTCCGGAATGAGAACGACCGGATTGGCTGCGCGGTCGATCTCCTTCACAAGGCTGGGGATCAGCCCCGGCGCTCTTGTGGTTACAATGCGGATGATTGCCATTCCTGGGCCTCCTGCTGTATAAGCTGCGTTGTGCCATCCGGCATGATCAGTATCTGAACGGCATACTGCGTCTGCGTTTCTGTCTCCGCGTCGCGCAGTGCCTTGTAAGTTTCCGTCGTATCGTATTCAGGCAGAAAGCCTGCCTGAAGAAACAGAGTGGGCTGTCCGCAGACTGTGCAGAACCTGTCATTGGGGCCGCAGGCGTGATGCGCTCCGGCACCACCGGCGCAGCTGTTTTCCATGGGCTGCTTGCAATCCGCGCAGTATCGTCCGTCACGGATAGTGCGGGTGCTTCCGCAGGCCGGGCATGCTTTCAGTTTGCCGACTTCTGTCTCAAGAGTCTGGGGATAGAGTGTGCCCATCGTGCGGCAGCGCTCCTGTCCTTGGGGAAGCCAGTAATTCTTTCTGGGGCCGTGCTGGGCACCGAAGGCGGTCAGCACGCCGCACTTTCCACAGTAAATATCCGTCGGCCTGCAGCGGTGGGTTCCCCTTACGACATACATTCCGCTGCGGATAAAGTCTCCATCTGTATAGGTTGCGTTTTCACATTCGTTGATGATTGGACTGCCGCATACCGGACAATAGGATGCGTCCTCAGGATAGCTGGAGTTTCCGCAGACGGAGCAGAATTCAAACTGTCCGTTCTTGCGCAGCCCCATGACCGGACGGGAATGGCGTCCCGGATCTTTGTATTCATACGATCCGCCCTTCCCGCAGCCGGGGCAATAGAGAGACGCCGTTCTGCGCCGGGTACTGCAGACCCAGCAGAACCAGCCCGATCGGTGGCCGATCTGCTCAATATAGGCGTACAGCTCCGGATCAAGCTGCTGCCAGATCCGCAGCTCGCTGCTCAGCTCACGCAGTCTTGTTTCAGCGGCGATTCTCGATATTTGAAAGGCTGTCATGATGAGCTGAACAGGATCCGGATCCTGCCCGAGATTCCGGAGAAAGGGAGCGCTCTGGTTGGTGATACGCCACTCCAGGCCGTTCTTCATGCAGGAAAAGCCGTGTTCCATTAAAATCCTTGATACTGCCGGCGCAGGGGCCAGAGCATTGATACTGAACTGGTCAGCCTGATTGTCCGCTTCCCGATACTGCGGCAGGTTTTCCATGCCGGCTGTCGAGTCTATGCCGAGCAATTGATGGTGGCCAAGAAAAACATGTCCCAGCTCATGCAGGAGCGTGAACCGGATCCGTTCCTGAAGGCTGGACTCGTTATAGTAGATATTCCATACGTTGCTGATGACGGGGCCGCTGCTGAGATCAAGCAGCATATCCTGGATGCGCATACAGAAGCCGTCTTTGCTCAGTGTGCGGGGATCAGCGGTTTCATCCGCGCCTTCCCTGAGGGAGGCGGCATCCAGGTTCTTGTAGGGTATCAGCCTGATCTGGCGACTGAAGGAGCTCTTCAGCATCCTTCGGATGTCCAATGGAAAAAAGGCAATCCCTGAATTCCGCAGTAGCTCTGCTGACGTTCGGACTGCCTTTTCTCTTTGAAAGCTCAGCTTAGATTCGCTCATCAAGATATCCGTCTCCATTATCGTCCAGATCATCGCTTTCCGTATTCCTGAAAGCTTCAGAGAAAGAATCCCGAAGAATGGCCATCATCTTCTGCCGCTGCTCAGGACTCATCTTGTTGGCAGCGCGGGCAATGATGCGGATGTCCTCGTCCTTTACGCCTGCTCCGTTGAGGGACAGCAGATACAACTGATCCAGATGAAGGGCTTCCGCGATTTTGACCAGGGTGCTGGGATCGACCACCTTGAACTGGTCTGTCTCGATCCGGTCGATTGTCGCGTGATGGACGCCTGCCTTCGCGGCAAGGTCCCGAAGGGTCATGCCAAGCTGAAGACGCTTCTTTTTGATGACATGGCCCAGGGTATCGTTAAGATCTACAGCCATCTGACACTACCCCTTTCTAGTAATCCACAGGGATTATAGCACGCTTGTCGCTTTTTTGCAACAACTTCTTCAAAGATTTTTCAATTGACAGGGAAGCCTCGATATGCTATCATTGTCGCGTAAACGAGACAAGCGTAAGCTTGTGGGAAGGAGCTGAGGCCAGTATGCTTTTCGCTATTTTTTTTGACCTTCCTTGTCGCTTAAAAGCGACTGGAAGCAGTCCCTAAGGCAGATTCGCTCGGGAAGGGAAACTGTGCCAGGATGCTTTTGGAAAGCGAACCAGCAATAAGGGAGAACGCGCATGAACAATTACGCAGTGATCATACCGGCCGAAGAGAAGAAGACGGTTCTGGTTTCTCCAGCAGAGGCGGAGATGCTGAAAAAGGTGTACCGGATTCTCAGCACAGGAAAAAACGTGGAAATCAGACGCGACGTCGACGGGAAGCCGAAGGTATTCAAGGTTTCCCGCGAGATTGAAAAATAGACAGAGTGTGAGACAGCCACTCGCCAGGGCCAATTGGGGTTCCTGAAGGGCCAATCGGGGTCAGGATGAGCAGAAACGAAGCTTTCTGCCGTGCCTGGCCCCTTCTTTTTTGCCACATCCCTGCAGTCAGGTGACTGCATATGTGAAGCGCTGCTGAGTGATGGTTTCTGATCAAAACCGCTTCCGCACAAAGCAGCCGTCAACTGAATACTTGCAGCCAGCATCGGAAGTGTTGCTGCAGCCGAATGGAGATGCTTGTCCATTGGGCTGTTTCGCATTGCGCTGGCAGCTGCTCATCAAGTCCCTCCGTTCGGCGATGAACCGAAAGGAGGGCTTTCTTGATGGAAAGCAGAGAGGAAAACAAAACCTATTACTGGACTGTCAAAGGACAGCGCGTTGAGATCACGGAGGAAGTGTATCGGGGAATCCTGCTGGAAAACGAGCGGGTGCGCAGGCTGGCGCGGAATGAGCAGCGCTGCTCCCGCACCGATTCCCTTTACTGCCTTGGAGACTGCTCAGCGTGCAGCTTTCGGCTTACGGGCATGTTCAGGGAACTGAGCGACAGAAGTCTTCAGGCTATTTCCTCGGAAGACACCGGAGGCAGCGTTGAGGAAAAGGTCATTCGGAAGCTGACGGTAGAGCGGGTGTACGAGCATGCGGATCAGGTGGTTCCAGATGGCGCTCAGATCCTGAGGCTGCGCTTTATCGAGTGCATGAACTCCCGGGAGATCGCGGAACGGATCGGAGTTTCCCATACCGTCGTCAACCGCAGGCTGACCCGTCTGATGGCCTATTTTCAGGCCAACAAAAAATTTTTTTGAAAAAAGTTGCCTCAGGTGTTTCCAAAATCGACGATTTTCGCCATTTAAGGGCGACAGTCGGAAAGACGGTCAGAAAGAGAGGTAGCTCATGTACATCTTCAACACAAGTCACCCGAAGGCACACCTGGTTCAGGGATATCCTCCGGTCGTGCCGACTGCCGAGTGCAGGCTCTGCGGCGAAAGCGTACGCCTCACGCCCATCGAGGCGCTGACGAACCAGACCGAACTGGATTCCGGGCGCTATATGTGCCCGCTCTGCCGCCGCCTGATGGCTGAGGCGGAAAGCGGTATTCCCCATGATCTGGATCTCAGCAGTCTCTTTTTCCCGGACGAAACGGTTCCTTTCAGCACTCTCACGATGAACGAAATGGAGGATCAGTACGATGACCGCTATGAAGAGGAATCAGATTCGAATGAAGCAGCAGACGATGAATGCGAAGGGTTCGGCAGCATGTGCCCGCCTTCAGATGAAGGCCCTGATGCAGAAGAATGCGGCGATGGCGAGCTTCCGTTTGAAGCAGATCTCTGGATCCAGGTACATGTACACCTGACCATCCGCCGGAACCGGCAGGAAAGATAAATACACTACCCCGCGGATGTGCTGGCGTGTTTCACATCAGTACATCCGCGGGAGAAGAAAGGATCGTGTTTCCCGGCATGAAGCAGTTAGCTGAATTGATCTCACAGGCAGTAGACGCTCAGATCTGGCAGGACGATGGCGCAGTCAAGCTGTACCTCTATTGCCTTTCTCGTGCGAGCCATAACGTTTTCAAATGGCGCGGGCTTTCTTTGCAGCCTGGAGATATGCCGCTTTCCGGGCGTCATGCCGCAGAGGCACTGATCTGGTCGAGGAACAAGCTGGATCGGAAACTGCAGACCCTTGTGGCTACTGGCCTGATCACTGTTCGTAATGTCTCCCACATGGGAACCCTGGTACATATTGTGCACTGGCCGGACACCGCCGACACTGATTCAGACTGGCTCCATGGTGGAGCCACAAACGAGGCCACGACGGCTGAAGGTGGCTCCATGGTGGAGCCACAAACGGAGCCAGGAACAAAAACGACGTGGCCTCATGATGGAGCCACCACTCAGAAAGCTGGCTCCACGATGGAGCCAGACTGGCCTCACGGTGAAGCCAGCAAACGTGCTGGTGGCTCCACCATGGAGCCTAACCCTATAGAGAAGAATAGTACAGCTTCTTTATCAGGATCAGAACCCCAAGGCTTTACCGATGTGTGGATCGCATACCCGGCCAATCGGAGAACACTGAGAAGAGAGGCAGCACGGCTGGTAGCCAAAGCGCTCGATGAAGGCGCAACGATCGATTCTATTCTGGCCGCACTGGAAGCGGAGAAGCAGTCTTACTCCTGGCGTGAGGAAAACGGCCGGTTTATACCCGGCATTGTGAAATGGCTGGAGAAGGAAACCTGGCGCAGCTTTGTACAGCAGGCTGAAACGGTTGAGGAGGATGAAGAATGGACGTCATTCTGAGCGGACTGAGCCTGCTGCATGAGCCGGATGAGATCATTGAAATCCGCAGCATTGATCCCAAGCCTGTAATCAGCGGGTATTTCAGAGCGGACAGTCCGGCCATAGCCAAAGAGCTCTCCCGGTATCCGAACCGCACCTTCTACCAGACGATGAACCGCGTGAAGAGCGCGTGCTATGCGCGGGAACAGCATGAGCGGCTGGTAGAGCGTCCTCACGAGACGACCACAGACGGCGATATCGCCGGCTACCAGTGGTTGCTGATTGACGCGGATCCGGTCAGGCCGAGCGGCGTCAGCGCTTCCAGAGAAGAAAAGGAAGCTGCCCGCCGGGTGGCAGGCATGACGATGAAAAAGCTGATGGCCATGGGCTTCAGTGAGCCCATCGTTGCAGACAGCGGCAATGGTTATCATCTGCTCTTTCATATCCACGCAAGCCCGAAAGAAAAGCAGGTACTGGCAGATTTCCTGGCTGTCCTCGATATGTGGTTCAGCACAGAGCAGGTCAAGATCGATACCGCGGTCTTTAACCCGGCACGGATTACCAAGCTCTACGGCACCATCGCCACAAAGGGTGCGAGTACGCCGGAAAGGCCTCACCGCAGAAGCGGAATCATCCGGAAGCCGGAAAAGGTTGAAGCCACGTCGATGACGCTGATCCGGAACATTGCTGCAGAACGGCAGAAGGCGGTATCTCCTCAGGAAAATCCCCGGCAGCGCGGCGCAGCTTCTTCCTTCGACCTGGATCAGTTTCTTTCAGACCATCACATTGAGGTCACAAAGAAAATTCCGATCAGCACCGGCATGAAGTACCAGCTGGCAGAATGCCCCTTCGACAGCTCCCACAAGCATGGGGACGCAGCAGTCTTTGCCTACAGCAATGGCAGCTATGGATTTCACTGCTTCCACAACAGCTGTGCCGGATATCACTGGCATGAATTCCGGGAAAAGGTAGACCCATCTGCCTATGCCAACAGCCCTTACACAGTGCATCAGGCTGTCAGCACCGGTGCACCCTCAAGATCTCAGCCAGGTGGCGCAGAAGGATCTGCCACCGCAGTCAAAACTGGGCAGCCAAGAATGCTGGACTTTGCTGAGATCCCCAATTATGACCGCAGCAAGATCGTTGTGATCCGGTCCCGCTTTCAGGCGCTGGATGCCAAGATAGGCGGCTTCAACAAAGGAGAGATGACCGTGTGGAGCGGCGGAAATGCCTCAGGAAAATCAACGCTGGTCAGTCAGATCGGGTTGGCGGCGATTACGGAGGGGTTCAAGGTGGCCATGTTTTCCGGTGAAATGACAGCTTCTCGTGTACGTGAATGGGTGCTGCTTCAGGCTGCCGGCCCGGACTTCGTGATGCAGGATCCACTGAATCAGAACCACTACTGCCTGAAGCCCGGCATCGAGGAAAAACTGGATGCCATGCTGACCGGCAAGCTCTCGATTTACGATAACGACTTTGGCACGGACTGGGAGGTTGTGACAAACACGATCTATGACTGGGTAAAGAAAAACGAAGCGTCCGTGGTCATCATCGACAACCTCATGGCCCTCGATATTCCCACCGGATCCATGGACAAGTACGACATGCAGACTAGGATCGTCAAGCGCTTTTCCGCCATGGCCAAGGAGCTGAACGTCCACGTGCACTTTATCTGCCACCCGCGCAAGACCGAAGCCTTCCCCCGGAAGGGCGATATCAGCGGCACGGCAGACATCACCAACGCGGCGGATAACGTGCTGATGGTTCACAGGGTCAACGCAGACTTCATGATGCGCTACAAAACAGTCTATCCCAAGCTGGTGATTGAACCGGATGTCAGCACGGTGATTGAAGTCATGAAAAACCGCGATCTGGGCATTGTCGATGAAATCATCAAGCTTTACTTCGATCGGCGCAGCCGCACGATGTCCGATGTGAAGGGCCTTCCGCCTCAACATGCCTGGACGGAAAAGATTGAGCAGATGACCATGCCCGGATTTACAGAAGTGGATGATCCTGATCTGCCTAAGGAATGGAGATGAGCGCATGCATGGCAATGTAACCAATGAGGAATGGCAGATTTTCAAGGAAGCATACCAGTATTTTTCGGATCATTGCCTGCCGCCTGCCAATCAGGATGAGAACGCTGTGGACTGGTGGATGTCCGCAGCTAAGGATGTCGGCGAGCTGGATGCGAAATGGAAGGACTATCCGCTGATGCGCAGCCTTCTGCTGGCTATCTATGAATACATGGAATTTAAGGCAAAAGAGAAGACAAGGGAGGTCGCTGAATTTGTACAGGAACAGTGAACGTTACGCAGATCCTACGGCAGGTGCCGCTTTTGCACATATTGCTTATGAGGAACGGAAGCAGAGAAGGCTGGCTGCACAAAAGCAGAAGAGAGCTGATGAAGCTGTTGCAGCTGCCGCGGCTCAGAGAAAAAAGGAGA
>JAEEGF010899536.1_pt1 | contig 33557 bp, 24 predicted proteins | sample 9134171 | NCBI WGS metagenome assembly JAEEGF01 (sample SAMN16246542, study PRJNA631951) | gut metagenome | biome: gut microbiome; feature: rumen; material: AP-attached | host: Bos | place: Iran: Karaj | collected 2018-10
ACTGGAGGCCGTAGCCCTGGCTGGTATCAATGCTCCAAGTGCGATGAACCGACAGAACTGGGCTGTACGGATTATCGAAGACCAGAAGCTGATGGCCGATGTGAAGGGGCAAACCCGCAACGCACCGAACCTCATCTGCGTTTGTGCACCGGCTGACGGCAGGTTCGACCTTGACGCGGGTCTGATGGGTGAGAATATGATGTTGGCAGCTCAAACCCTGGGCCTCGGCACCTGCATCCAGACAGGCCCCATACGCTTCCTCACGACTGACGAGAAAGCCAAAGCCTTCCGCGACAGCCTCGATATCCCCGAAGGCTATAAGCTGCTTTATGTCATCTCCATTGGCTATCCCGACGAGCAGCCCGCCGCCAAGCCCCGCGATGCTTCGAAGGTGAAGTATATCCTGTGAGTTTCTTTCTGGGTCAGGGGACGGTGTAACGAAGGGACGGTTCTTTTGTTATATTGCGTATCTGAAAAAACTTGGAAGTTTCAGAAAAAGTTCTTATCTGTGCGACGTCAGAATGTATGTTTTGACTATCCGGGTAGAATCCCGCGTGGGAGCAAGACTTGATCGACACTACTCCATTTTAAAGTCACCTTCGGGTGGCTTTTATTTTTCATATCTTTTACGAATAATAGTCATGAGGTCAGGTCCCGTGACGTTGGGTTCCGTGGTTCTTAATTCAATAATCAATATTTCAATATAGCCTATTCGTTATTCCCCAAAAATGAGATACGTTTTAAGGGCAACATATTCTTATCATCGTCGGACATCTTGTCGTAGTATTCCTGCCACATATCGATAAACTCGTCGCCATCTATCAGACGGATGAACTTGTCACCGCCAATGCTGCTTACATCGTTTTTGCCGACGTTAGATAAGATGGTGACTTAGTCTTCGTTTTCATATTGTTATTGTTTTGTTAGTTGCTTGTATAGTTTAAATAATTCGCCAACGCACTGGCTTTCGGTCATGGTTTTGACATTGAAGCCATAGGCAGCCATGACAGCACGATCATTCTCCTGATGAGCACGACGGAGTTCCACAGGCATAGTCAATTCATCATAGAGGTCAGCAAGTGACGAGTCTGGATAGAGGGTACGAGCATCGAGGATTGCTTTTGCCGCTTGTTCTATCCTTTGCTTCTGTTCATCTGTAGGATTAGGCCACGGGAAGTTATTGTATACAATTGTGTTAGAATAACTATATCGCATTTCTAATCGCCCACAAACTGCTCTCATCCATGCCATATGAACATTTGAAGTCAAGACTCCAAAATGATATAGTGAAGCATAGGGCATCTGGAATAATTTATCACCAGCAATGATATCAGATTTTAGATATTCAATAGGTACATAGCGTCTGTTTTCGGATGTAACCTTTGGAATAGCTACATAATCAGTATCACAAGGTCGCATTTCGCCGAAGAGAGTCGGCGTAGCTGCACTTTGCACAGTTGCTGCTTTAGAACTTTTCAATCTAAAATCACGAACTGCTTCTATGCGCTTCATAAGTATAGGACATCCCTTAAGTTCTGAAGGATTTGCACTAACAAGCCAGAAGCACCAGCGAGGTTTCCTATCGATAAAGTCCTTACCCATCATAAATGGTCTCAGGAATTTTTCCCCATGAGGTTCTTTCAGAAGATAATCCTCTTTTTCTTCGATAGTCAAAAGCAGATTTCCATCATCAATTGGTGAACTACCTCTAATCATCGGAGGAACATCACAAAGTGGTTTGGAATTCTTTTCTATAAAAACAGTCGGTGCATTCAGTAAATAGCCATTGATGTTACTTGCAGATACACTTTGATTGTCATTAAGATAGATTATCTTATCCCCTTTACATTCAGATGAACTGAATCCAATAATTACACAATGTACATGGGCTTTAAGTGAAGCCTCACTATCCCAACGGAACGTACGATAGGCAAAATCAAAATGAATACCAAACTTTTCAAACATCGGTTTCCATATTGCTGCAACTTGCTCCCCCTGCGTGATGGAATTAGTTGATACCAATGCACATCTCGTATTTGTGTTCTTTATAAGTTGAGAGGCCTTATAATACCAACCAGCAACATAGTCTATGTTATTACCAAAGCCTTTCATCAGATCCTTCAAATCGTCTTTTTGTTCCTTTGTTTGGTAAGCATATCCAACAAATGGCGGATTACCTATGATGTAGTTAAGCTTCTCTTTGGGTACAACACTTTCCCAATCAATTCTCAGGGCGTTACCTTCAATGATATTAGAGTACGATTTCAGTGGTAAGAAATCAATCATCTGGTGCATGATGCGCTCCGTCTCTGACAACATCTGAGCTTCGCTAATCCAAAGAGCTGTAGTTGCCACGGTGACAGCGAAGTCATTGATCTCGATGCCATAGAACTGTTGGATGCTGACCTTGACAGGATTCAGGAATTCACCCATCATCATCTGACCATGATAGCGCTCACGAATGGCTTCATTCTCCAGACGACGAAGACTGAGGTAGGTCTCCGTCAGGAAATTACCAGAACCACAGGCAGGATCGAGGAAAGTCAACGATGCCAGTTTATCCTGATAGGCATCGAGTTTCTGATTGCGCTGCTTCTCTACCTTCTCTTCCAATATCTCATCGAGTTCATGGCGCAGATCGTTTAGGAATAGCGGGTCGATCACCTTATGAATATTCTCAATAGATGTATAGTGCATACCACCGGAACGGCGCGTTTCAGGATTCAGCGTCGATTCAAACACGGCACCAAAGATAGTGGGCGAAATCTCGCTCCAGTCGAAATCGAGTGATGCATTTTGCAATAGCGTCTGTTTCAGTTCCTCTGTAAACTGCGGTATCTCAATCTCTTCTTCAAACAGCCCACCGTTCGTATATGGGAATGCTGCCAGTTCTTCCTGTAGATATTTACTACGCTTTTCTAAAGGCGTATTCAGCACCTCAAACAAATCACGCAACGCCCTGCGAAGGTCTTTTGCTTCATAAATGACAAGGAAATCATGGAACTGATCCCTGCTGAAGACACCCGCATCCTCAGCATAGAGACAGAATACCAAACGGACGCACAAGATATTCAGCCAGCGAAGGGCTTCAGGCGAGTTGTCGTCATATTGCTTCAAGAGTGCTTCATATATTCGGCCCACAATCTCACCGGCTTGCATCGATACTTCCATCTCCTTCGACAGATGGTCGCTCTTGGCATCAACTAAGAAATGAAGACGATAATATTCCTTACCAAGGTTTTCAAGCAGAATCTGTTCAGGCTCGCCATTGGGCTGCTCCATATCATAGACCAAGAACTCTGAGAAATTGCAAGTGACAATCCAGCGAGGATGCTCTGAAACTGGAAGACTGACCACATAGCGACGTGCTTGCTGGAAAGGATTCAGCAAAGATCCATCACTCTGAAGGATTCCTTTACGCAAATCCTTGCCCAGCGATTTCTGTTCAATAAGGACTTTGGTTGATGGGATACGCCCGTCAATAAAGTTAGAAGCATCCACCATACGATGGTCTTCAAAAGTGATGAAGCCATCGGAAGGTGTCTCGATACCAAACACGTTGCTTAAGAGGTCAATCCAAAAGGGTTGTGATTCACCCCGTTCATACCCCCTACCTTTCCACCGTTCGGCAAATTCCGCAGCAGCAGATGCTATTTGTTTTTCAGTTTTCATAAACTGTTATTCGGTTTAAGCACCGCTGACTTATCGGGATTTGTGACGGGCTAAAACGAAAGAGACCTCAGGACATAGAAAAGCGTGAACCGCCTTACCTACATCTTGAGGCCCTGAGAAAGCCCGTGTAACCAGATAAGTCACGTCCACGCCATTGGCGCAGACATTAGTGACAATCATCGGTTACACAATCTATTGAAATTTCTCAGGTTTCAAGATGTACCGAATAATCAGCTAATGCTGTTATTGTTTACCCACAAAAGTCGCACCGGCGCCTCCACCGAGGCAATGCGCCGATGTTCAAGGGGCAAAGATACGAAAAACTTTGGAAAGTCATTCTCTTTTGGACGAAAAAATGATAATAAATGGATAATTATTTGGAAGATTAGGATTTTTGAGCTATCTTTGCATCAAATTAGAAATGAAAGGATGACCAATGACAACACTCAACAAATACCACCCTCTCATGGGGACCATTATGAGGCATCCGAGTTGGATGCCTTTTCTATTTTGGACAACTGAATTCCGACATAAAATAGAATTGTTTCCCGTTTTGGACAACAATTTAATCGCGAATTTACTAAATAAATCATAAAATCAGACAACTTTTATTGCGAAAGCAATTGTTTTACCGATGAAAAGTAATAACTTTGCGGTCATAACGTTTGGAAAGCACATTGTGCTAGAAAAACATAAACAGACAGAAAGGATGGAATTAATAGATTGTACAGAATGCTTTGTTTCAAAGCAGATAGATAAAAACTGGACCTGGATTATTGAAAACAGGGTCGCTCCTTGGGTCAAAGAAAAAGGACACGAGGGGTATTTGAATTATGTCAATGTCTACAGCCAATATATTAATGTGCTCGAAAAAGGTCTTACGCGTGGTAAATTTACAGATCTGATAATTACTCTATGTCCAAAAGGATTTAAAGAAGGGAAAACCAAAGACCAATTGAAGTGGAACATGGATCGCATGCCCATCACGGTAACACTTGAAAACATTAAGGATTGGGAAGAAGATAGTCGCAATGGCATGATTATAGGTGAACTGAAAAAATTATTTGAAGAACCAGTACCCGATTATCCGGAAGAAGAGGTTCAACAAACAATAGAATCACGGCTTAAAGAATATCTTGAGAAACGTATCGCTACAGATCCATACGCAAAAATATATTCAAACCAAAGCTATTGCGGATTTACACCTACGTTTGCTATCGAAAAGTATGCTTCGCTAAAATTCATGGAGCAAAGGATACCTTCTCACGTTATTGTCTTTGAATGTGTAGAGTCAACACTAACTGCTGATATGGTAACTATGCTGAGCGGCCGCTACGTTTCTAACAGGAAGATAAAGCTTGTCATCACAGGATCCAAGGGAATAGACAAACACATACAAAGTATAGCATCTAATCGAGAGGTCTGCCTCATGCGCATCGATCCTAATTATGAAGTAACAGACAATTGCTTTATCACTCCAAGGATGGAAGAATTCAAATCTGTCAGCCAGATAGAGCGCGACATGCTCAGAGGTAATCTGCCTATGACCGTACCTCTGGTAATAGACGATGTAACTCGTCTGACAACCTCACTCACAGACTTCCTTCGATGGAACGGTATCGATGTACATACAGATTACCTACAGGCACCTATACTAACACACGAATTCATTGAGAATGAGGCGACAAAACTTATAAAAAAAGAAATTGACTACTATGTAAAATTGCTGGAGAAATTATCTCCAAGCGACAAGGTTCCTGTTTGCGAAATAGATCCCTACAAGATTGCAAAGAAAATGGGGCTTAAAGTAATTCGCACAAATCTGTCAAAAAAACGTCATTTAGGTAATTTTGATTATCGCAAGCGTCTTGTCAGGCTTAGCAGCAGTCAAACCGACGGAAATCCACGCGACCGATTTTCTATGAGTCATGAGATTGGCCATGACGTTTTACATTCAAACCAACGATTTCGTGAGTTTATGGAACGCGATGCCCAACTTGCGGGAGAAGCTGCAACTGATATGTGGGAAAGACATTGGCTTGACACACAGGCTAATTACTTTGCTTCTTGCCTGCTGATGCCAAGAAAAGTCGTGGCACTTCTTTATTCTATTTATTGGAAAAAATGGTTTAAGAGAGAGCAAGTCAGTCCGTTGACCATCGCTGATGACTATTATAATGATAAGAACTTTCAGAATATCGTAGGCCCAATGTGTCGTAAAATGAAGGTTTCTCTTGAGGCCATGAAAAACACATTGATTGACATGGAACTCATCATTGAAATGCCATTTTGACTCCAACACTACACTCCAATTTGGGTAATTGGAAAGTAAGGATTATCCAGTTGGTATTTTACATATCAAGCTAATCCAATAATAATATGTACCTTAGCGCCGCAAACGGGAAACTCCCGAATGTGGTGCTTTGCTATTCAGGTACCTGAAAAGGATGGCGAGCACCAAGACCGGTCTTACTATTGTTTCACCTTCTAATAACTACAAAAATGGAAGAGTTGAACAAAGAGACAGAGAACGTTCAGCAGACCGGAGGTCAGACTGGACAAGTAAACAACCAAGCCCGTACGGTGAATGACATCGTGGGTGAGGCTGTCAACCAACCGACTGAGGAGGAGCAGAAGCGTGAGCGGCTGCGGCAGATCCTTCGAGACACGCGCATAAGTTCCGATACAAAAGTGCCGGATTTAGAGTATGCACTTGAAGTAGATGGAACAGGCTTCTTTGCCCGCCGCGACATCCATGCTGTCAAGGCGAAAGCAAAAGCGGGCAAGACTACCACACTGAAGGTGTTCATCGCTGCGCTGCTGCTGGGTGTGATGTTCCGCATCAAGTCGCTGATGGAGAAACCGCGAATCTTGTACTTCGACACGGAGCAGAGCAGGAAGGATACGAAATCTATCCTCGACGATGTGGCTACCATGACGGGACTCGATTCAGAAGATATCGACTCTCAGGTAGTGCTCCAGTCGTTGCGCCGTGTCGACCGTGATGACCTGCTGCCATTGCTGTGTCAGGCTTTGGAGGACGAGAAACCCGATGTGGTGTTCGTCGACGGCGTCGTGGAATTCGTGGGCAGTTTTAACGACGAATCCGAGTCCAAGCAGATTATTAAGGATCTGCTGGTGCTCAGCGAGGAGTACAACTGTGCCATCATCTGCGTTCTCCACACGAACAAGTCAGACGAGGACCATAACATGCGTGGCCACCTCGGCACGATGCTGGCCCAAAAGGCTGCCACGGTTTTGGAGTGCAAGAAGGAGCGCGGCAGCAGTGTCATCACAGTTTCCTGCTCAGAGTCACGCCATGAGGAGCCAACCGAGTGGAGCATCATGTTTGCTGAGGACGGTCGTATCGTCGATGCCACCGAACAGCGCAAACTTCAGCTCGAGCAGCGTAAGGCAGAACAGCTGCAGAAACGTCAGGAGGCTCTTGAAAAGGAAAAGCAAGAACGCCTCCAGAAGTGTCTGGGTATCCTTCGTGACAAAGGCGGCGCCGTCAGCCGTAAACAATTGACAGAGATCCTTGTAAAGGTTCTCGACCGTAAGCGTCCTACTGTGGCTTCGTACATCTCAGAATGGCTGAAGGATAAAGCGATCTTCGAGGACAGCAATGGTTTGATCCAAGCTTCCGAAGAATTTGCACTGCCCTTCTGACTCACGCGATAAGATTTTTGTTTGTTGTCGGAGCCGCGTATATATATAGCGGCTCCAACAACGAACGAGAATCGCCCACTTCATTAAATTAAACAACAAAAAGAAAAGGTTATGAATACAGATTATCGTTATCAGTTAGAGAACAAGAAATTGACAGGTAAGCGTCAGCAGAAATTCACCTGCCCTCATTGCGGCAAGAAGAAATGCTTTGTGCGCTATGTGGATACTCACAACGGAAACCAGTATGTGGCCGAAGATGTGGGCAAGTGCGACCACCAGCACTCCTGCGGCTATCACTATAAGCCCGGCGAATACTATCGTGACAACCAGTGGGCGCATGAGCCGGATACGGGCCGTCATTGCACGCCTGTTCCGCTTCCTCCTTTCCAACCCATACCCGAAGAGTATGTGTCACGCAGTCACTCGCCAAGCAGCGTGTTCTGGCATTGGTTTTCCAACGAAGTAGCAAGCAAGCTCGCTCTTTCCTCAGAACGGGTGCTTCGCATATATGACGACTACCATATCGGGGCAACCCGAAGGGGGAACGTCATCTTCTGGCAGATAGACCATGAAGGTCTGGTACATGGTGGGCACATCATGCAATACCGCATCGATGGCCACCGAGACGGTTTTCAGGGATGGACGCATGTTCCACTCATCAAAACCGGACTGTTGCCGCCGGACTGGCAACTGTATCAGTGCCTCTTTGGCCAGCATCTACTCTGTAAGCGGCTCGATGCCCACGTCTGTCTTGTGGAGAGCGAGAAGACAGCCCTCGTCATGGCGGCTTGTCAGCCACAGCATCTTTGGTTGGCTACAGCAGGCAGCGGTGGATTGTCTCCAGAAAAGATGGCATGTTTGAAAGGGCGTAAGCTGACGCTTTTCCCAGACAGCGGTTGCTATGAAAAGTGGAAGGATCAAATGTCACTCATCGATGGTATTGACTACAATATTGACAACCACTTGGAATCCTATCCGCCAAACACCGACCTTTGCGATATCCTCTTAGATAGTCCATGATAAGAGTGTAAGCCGACGGAATTTTTGTTACAAGGTCTCCTAACACTATTTCAAAAGCCATCAAAAAAGTGTTGGAAGGCCTTCTAAAAAACGGGGCTTTTGGACATTGAAAATGCTATAGGCTGTGATAGCATTATTTAACAGTTAAACCGCAGATTTTCAGTAAAATAATTGCCAAAAAAGTTGCATAATTCAGAAAAAAGTTGTACCTTTGTAACTGTAATCAAGAGTGATTATCAAGGCGGGAATCGGCCACCCGATGTAGTTGGCTGGACAATGGTTTAATACCATGAAAATTTTTTAAAGTTATGTCATTAAAGATCAAAGCGAAGGAGAAGAAGCTTAAGTTCTCCAAAGACGGTCCTGAAGTGTACCGTTATGTGATGGTGCCTGACCTGTATTCGACACTCGATCAGGACAAGGTCATCAAGGAAGCTGCCATTCGTTCCGGCGTGAGCGAGGGCGTAATGCAGGCCTGCTGGAAAGGGGCCGGTGAAGTCATCAAGGCCTGGGCCACGGAAGGACATTCTGTTGCTCTCCCTGGCCTCGGCAACATGAGGTTTGGATTGTCCGCGAAAGCGGTGGCGGATGTCAATGACGTCAAGACGTCGCTCATCCGTACCCGTCGCATCGTGTTCACTCCGAATGTGGCGCTGAAGGAGGAGTTGTCCAACACCGCCATCAACATCACCTGCTACGACCGCAATGGTGAGATTGTGAAGCGTGTGACCAGTGCCGACCCCGGCACGGTGGAGGAGCCTGAACAGGGCGACGACAACGGCACAGGTGAGAACGGTGGCGAAAGCCAGACCGTGATGGCACCGCAGATCACCGGCACAACGCCGTTTGCCGAGACGACTTCGGTGAGCATCCAGGCTGAGCAGGGTGCAGAGATTCGCTACACCACCGACGGCTCAACGCCTACGGCTGAGAGCACGCTCTACAGCGCAGCGTTCACCCTGAGCGACACGGCTACCGTGAAGGCCATCGCCATCTCGGGCGGTCAGAGCAGCCAGGTTGCCAGCAAGACCTTCACCAAGAGTGACGACGACACTGGCGAGAACGATTAGTAAATTGAAAATTGAAGATTCTTTTAGTCGGCTGTCGCCTTTGTAAAAGCGGCAGAGCCGAGCGGAAAATTGAAAATTTACAGTTTACAATTTACAGAAGGGGAGGGTACTTGAGTGTGGGTGCGCTCCCCTTTATTATTTGAGTAAAATTTTTCGGCCTTTGCGGATGTAAAGACCTTTGCGTGGGGGAAGACCCTGAAGACGACGGCCTTGCAGATCGATATAGGGCGCAACGGTCTGACGGTCGGAATGGGTATGGGTGGTCTGATCGTAGATGATTTCCTGGATGGAAGTGCTGATGCTGTCGGCTATCGTAACAAAACAGTTATCAAGATAGCTGGCGTCACCCAGAGCAAGCACCAGTACGACGGTTCCTGCACCCGTGGGTTTGAAACTGAAGGTGACATCGGCTTCCTCACCGGGGCGCAGATAGGCGCCACTCACCGTGGGCTCGCCTTCGGTGTAATCTGTGTCGCCGGTTATCTTATCAGGGCTGATGTCACCGAAGTAGAGAGGAACAAGGTAGAGCGGCACCGTGCTCTCCTCGTTACCGGTGTTTCGGATGGTGAGGGTGAGATTGTTGAGCTTGCCGACGCGGGCGGGCTTTTCCGTAAAGGCGGCCTGAGTGATTTCGAGTTGCGGCACATCCTTCAAAAGGAAGAATCGGCCCTCGGGCGTGCGCCCTGTCGTGACGTGAAACTCTGTGGAACCGAGCATCTGCCACTCACAGTCGGGCAGGTTGTAGAACTTCACCATCGGATAGAGCACCTGACAGTCGCCTGGCGCGAAGCGGGTGGAGTCAATCTGCACTTCGTGGTAATTGCCATTTATATTGTATACGATGGTGTCGGCAGGGTCTCCTTTGTAGAGCGGCGTGAGGGTGCCGTCGGCATCACGGGTGCCCAAGGCAAAGTCAACCAGTATCGTATCGTATGAGAAGGACTTGAAGACGTACTGGAAGTAGACGGAGTCGGGAGAAACGGTGTTGATAGGATCGCCCTCCCACAGATAGGCCTCGGGAATGACCTTCTTCGGCGTATAGCCCTCAGGGGCGGGCCTCACGCCGATGTTGGCCATCTGGTTCATACAGAAGCCGATGCTGCTGCTGGAGGCGCCAACACTGGTGTTGTTGTAGGGATTGAGCACGGCCAGCGAGAAAAAACCGTCGCTCTTGCCATCCCAGCCCCAGTTGATATGGAAGAAGCCGTTGCCGTCGTAACCGTCGCAGACGAAAGAGTGACCTTCCTTGTCTGATTCACCGCCATATTGCACGGGATGACCTTTTGCCAGTTCTCTATAGATCAGGTCTTCCCATCCATCGATGGTGTATTGGATGCGTCTGGCGGAATAGGCAGCGTCGTCGTAGCCGAAGTATTTGACCAGCGCCTCTATGACCTGCTGATGATCGCTGCCGGAGCCTTCAGGCGAGTAATTCATGTATACCGACTGGCCGCAGTAACGCATGAGCGTAGCCACCGTATGGTTCTGAATATCAGTCGAGTGGCTGTCGTAGCGGTCAGCCATGTTCTTCCAGTCGAAGGTCACAGGCGGCAGCGCGTCCAGCTCCCAGACCTTCTCCACATTCTCGTGGGCTGTCTTCAGGCTGTAGGCGGGAATCTCCTTACATGCACTCTCAGGCCATTGGTAATAGTTCATCACCTGGGCCATCGCCGTCGCCACACAGCCTACGACACACCGTTTCCCCTGCCAGTCGGGGTTGGCACCCTCATAGAGCGGACAATCGTTCCAATAGGGTTCTACCTGATACCATTTGGTCTTAAGGAGCGGTTCGATGGCCACTTTCGGCTCACGCTTCCTCTGAAATCCGCGCTTACAGATGCCATCCACAAAGTCGCTTGTGTTCCCGAGCGTGGCGATGGCGTTGTCGTAACTCTTCAGCCAGCTGCGCATGTTGTCTGGCATCTGCTCCCAGTCGATGGCGCCGGAGTCGGAATAGCCTAACAGGGGCAGGGCACGGCTGTCGCCCGAAGCGATGACAAAGCCTCCACCTTCGACATTGAACGCATAGATGCTGTTGGCCTCCACCTTGGCTGATCTCAGCTGCGAGGGGGCACCAGCCAGGCTACGGGCTTTCGACGGGGCACTGGCGTTCAGGTATTGCATCACCCGGTCCAGGGCCTGCTGCTCTGAAATAGGCTGTGCCGATAGGCTGATGGCGACGGCTGTTAATATAAATAGGAATAAGAGTCTTATCATTGCTTCTTCTTTTTCTTTCGCTTGCTGGAGAACAGGTCGCCCAGACCGTTGAAGTCTTTCTTCATAATCAGGCCGATGCCCTGGGTGTTTAGCGACGACTTGGTAAAATAGCGGTCGTTGGTCTGGTTGTAGACCTTCAGCGCCAGGTTGCCGTTGGGGTAGAGAAGGTACTGCAGGTCGAAGTCACCGATGAACGACGGTGTGGCCTGCTTGGCGTTGTCGCGATAGCCGAACTGTCCGTTGAGCAACAGGCGGTTGTTGAGCATGCGTCCGTTGACGATACCCTCATACTCGGCGTTGTGCCAGCCCTCGTTGCCGGTAGAGATATTGGCACCGAAGTTCCAGTTCTCGTTCTTGACGAACTGACTGAGCAGACTGTTGATCTCGGCGGTGAGGGTTCCTGAGAGCAGGCTCTGCATCGTACGCGAGGCCTGGTCGGTCTGGGTGTTGGCAGAGTTGTTGACACCCGGCTGATAGAAACGTCCGATGCTGAGGAGGTAGAGCACCTGTTGGTTCATCTCTTCCTGTCCGTTGATGACTGAGCGCACCATCTGCTGCTCGTCGGCATTGACGGTGGGCATCTCGATATCGAAGTCCACACGCGGTGCGGAAGGTTGTCCGCTGATATTCATCAGGCAGTTCACACGGATGGTGCTACTGGAGAACGAGTTGCCGATGCTCAGGTCCGAAAGGCTGACGCTGCTCACGGTGTTGTATGCCTGGAGGTCGAGTGCAGCCTGATAAGGGTCACCGCCGAAGATGATGGTGCCGCCGGGGTTGAAGGTGAAGTTCTTGGTGATGATGTTCTGGATGGTGACGTTATAGGTGCCGTGGTCGACGGTATAGGTGCCGAACATGTTGAAGGCGCCTTTGTTATGATATGTGGCACGGATGGTTCCGTCACCATAAAGCGTGATGTAGTCCTCTGTCGCTGCATCCATGAGCAGGCGCAGATAGGCGTCGCTGGTGGCATTGACAATGAAGTTGAGATAGATGTCGGTGTTGTATGAGCTGGCAGCTGACGGCTGTTTGACAGTGGATGGGCTGGCATCGTCACCCGGCTCTTCCTCCCAGTGGATGAACTCCTGACGTGAGATGGCATCGGGATTGGCAGCGTTGAAGACGAAGAAAGAGTTCTTGAGCGGCGTGACATTACAGTCGATCGTCACCTCTCCTGTCCGTCCCTGAATGGTGACGTTACCCGATGCATAGATGGTGCCATAGAAAAGTGACTCTCCGAAAGTGGGGAAGTCGTAGGCCAGCAACTTATCCGTCTCTGCCACGAGATCGAATGATAGACTGGTGAGATGACGGTGGTGGATACCTCCGGAGAGATAGCCCAGGTTGCCGTCTTTGTCGTGGATGCGCAGACGGTGCAGCTGTATGTCGTCGGGAATGAACTTGACGGTGTCGCCGGCAATGTAGTATGTGGTATTCAGAGACTCCACCGTGAGGTTGCCGCCCACGACCAGTTCACCTGTAAGGTTGATGTTGTCGAGGGTACCGGCAAGGCGCAGGTCACCGTTGGCATTTCCCGTAATCTGACTCAGGAAGCTACGGGTGAAGTTGTGCATGAAGTCGATGTATGTGCTGTCTGCATGGATGGCGAGGTCTATCGTGTTGTGGACAGGGGAGATGAAACCGTTGATGTGGGTGTTGACCCCCGGACCGTCAGCGGCGACGGCACTGATGTCGATCTGACCCTTAGGGGCGTTCCATTCCACGTCGGCGTGGAGCACGCCCATCCGGCCGTTCTCGAACTTGAAGTCGTCCACCATCAGTTTCGCTTCGGCAGCGAAATCGTCTAACAGGGCACAGCCCTTTGCACGCCCCGTAGCGCGGCCGCTGAACTCGACAGAGTGGAAGTTCACAAGGTCAAGGATATATTCCACCTCCATCTCATTGAGGTCGACGGTGAGGGAGTCGTGACGGCTCTTTGATGCCAGACCGTCGATGATGATATGCTGTCGCCCGCGATGCACCATGAAATTGTCTACCAGCAGATGGCTCTTGTTGTAGATGATGTCGGAGGGCTCCACCTGCCAGGTGCCTTCGTTAAGGATAATGTGTGAGGGCAGCACCCGGAGATGTGCCTCAGGCTCATTGTCGAGGTTGCGGTATAGTTGTATGATACCGTTCATTTGTCCGCTGATTCGCTTCTCGGGGTTATTGTTGTCCCACGTCAGCGAGGTGTTCATCCTGTTGTGTGCGGCACGTATGTTCACTCCTGCTGTCATGGTCTTGCCCTCGTCAAGGAGTTTCCTGATGCCCACATCACACTTGAGCGTGTCGTCCGGGGTGGTGATATGTACGGTTCCATCGGCGTACCAGTCGCCGTTATAGACAAATGACGGCATATCGCAGTCGAGGAAGATGTCGTGGGTGCGGTCATTGACTCGGGCATTCAGCATCACGGGCTGACGGAGGATGAAGTCGACATTGAGGAACCGCTTCAGCCAGTCGGTCTTGCTCATCATCAGGCGCAGGCTGAAATTATTGTTGGTGGCTTCCTTCGCCTCCGGGAGTCCGGGAAGGGTAGGGATGCGGTGACTCACGAGTGCAGCGAGGCTCTGGGGGAGGGTGGCATAGTCGAAGACACCCTTCAGCGTGGCATCGGCAAAGTCGCTCTTCAGCGTCAGGAAATGAATGTCATCCTCATAGCCAGAGGTAATGATCAGGTTGTCGAGCTTATAGGGCTGGAAGTGCTGTGTGCCCGTGACGCTGCCTCTGCTGATGCGCAGGCTTCCCTGAGCGTCGTTGGGACTGCTGGCGATGAAATCGGCGTGGATATCTGCAGAGAACACCGACTCCTCCCACTGATCAGTGAGGTTGAGGGCAGCAGGTACGAGATGGTTGACGGTACCGTCGAGAACCACCTTCTTAAAATGCCCCTTCCGTCCCTGGGGTGTAGCGTCGGTAATCTCTCCTGTCAGATTCAGGATAGCGTTGGGATCGTTAATGCTACAGGTACCGGAGAGCCCGTCCTGGGCGTATTCGCCATCGATCTTGATATTCTGATAGGAGTAGCCATTGTAGTCTATACGACTGATGGTACCGTCAGCCTTCACGTCGGGCTTCTGGCTGTCGCGGAGTTGTCCGTTGAGCAGAAGAGCTGCGGAGAACTGCCCAAGGTGGTCGTTGTCGAGGAGTTGTCTGAGGCTGACATCTTCTGCCTGTAACTGGCCCTCGAAGACTTTCTGCTGGTTCATGGAGAACTGCACATTGAACAGTCCGGCTCCTGCTTTTAGCATACTATTCAGCGACGTGACGCCGTTATTGTCGCGGTCGAACGTGCCGTCCATCATCACACCGCCCAGACGGTTTATCTCCTGCGGCAGTCCGGGTATGGCTTTCGTGAGGAAGTCGATACTGTTTTCCGACATACGGATATGATGCATCTGCATGTGCCAAGCAGGCTGTTGCTGCCAGTTCTCTAGCCAACCACTGATATGCACGTCGATATCATCTTCGGTAGTGGACAGCCGAAGCTGTGGAAGGGCCACTCTTTGGTCGGTGCCAGAGAAGGATGCAAGGAGTGATATGGGTCTTTGGAAATTCTTTAGCGACTGACTGAAACATCTTAGGTCAGAGGGTGTTACGTATGAGTCTCTAATATCTCCAATGAAAGATAGAGAGCCAGGTTGGAGGTCTTTGCCGTTAAGACTGTAGTCAGCAGACAGTGTGTCGATCTTCAACTGTGAGCTGGGCATCTCGAGCAGCATATCCCTGAGCAGAGCATGCTGACGACTTGCCTCCAGACGGAAGTTCAGACGGTTGACGGCCAGTCCGGACTGTTCGCTGAAACTGAGGCGCTTCACATTGATGTTCAGGGAGTCGTCGGTGAGTGTACGCAAGTTGATATGGGCGCTAATGTCACGCAGACTGAGGTGGGAAGGATTGAAGAGATTCTCTGTCTCAGGTTTGTCGTATTGGTCGAAAGTGACGTTGGAACGACGGATTATCAGCGAATTGACGCGAAGGTCGAGTGGGGTATGGGTCGTCGTGTCTTTGCTGGCGAGGGAATCGATCAGGAACTGGCAGTTCATCGGCGTATCGGCATTACGACGGTACAGACGCATTCTCGATCCGAAGAGTTGGGCAGAGGATATCGAGATTTTTCCTTCCATCAACGGCAGCACATCCATCTTCACCGATACCCTCGCAGCACGTACCATCTCCTGTTGTTGCTGGTCGAGGACGACAAGGTCGTCGAGAATGATGCGGTTAAGGAGTCCGAAGTCCACCCGTCCGATGCTGACGGAGGTGCCTAGCATCTCACTTAAGGAGTTCGCTATTTTCGTGCCGATATACCTTTGCGCCACAGGCATTCGTGTCATGCCTGCCAGAGCCACATTCAACAATATGACGGCCCAAAGGGTGATACTGATGATTCGCTTGAACAATTTCACGAGGCAAAAATACTACAAATTATCGGGATTTAGGTATTTTTTTTGTATTTTTGTTTTTTGTCTGATGTTTTTTTATTAATTTTGCCCTCGCTTTGTGCAACTATTCAATCAAACTTGATATAAATGGCAAATGTAATTAAGTTACGCAAAGGCTTGGACATTCACCTTCAAGGCAAGGCCGAGGAGAAGAAGATCCAGTTGAAATCGAATGGCAAGTTTGCACTTGTGCCTGATGATTTCGAGGGTGTCACTCCGAAGGTCGTAGTCAAGGAAGGCGACAAGGTCAAGGCCGGGGATGCGCTGTTTGTCAACAAACAGTATCCTGAAGTGAAGTTCGCTTCGCCTGTCAGCGGTACGGTAAGTGCCGTCGTGCGGGGTGAACGAAGGAAAGTGCTCTGCGTAAAGGTTGATGCTGACAGTAAGCAGGAGTTTACGGACTTCGGTAAGAAGGATGTCGGCACGCTCTCAGGAGAGCAAGTGATTAACGCATTGTTGGAAGCGGGTATTTTCGGTTACATCAACCAGTTGCCTTATGCTGTGTCCACTAATCCAAGTGTTCAGCCTAAGGCGATTTTCGTTTCTGCCCTGCGCGACAAGCCGTTGGCTGCCAGCTTCGAGTATGAGGTGGCAGGTCAGGAGGCAGACTTCCAGACTGGTCTGACCGCCCTCTCAAAGATTGCCAAGACCTATCTCGGTGTTGGTGTCGGTTCCAAGCTCGAAAGCATGAAGAATGTGGAAGTCAATGTATTCGACGGCAAGTGCCCTGCAGGCAACGTGGGCGTACAGGTTAACAACATTGACCCGGTCAACAAGGGCGAAGTGGTCTGGACCATTGGCGATCCTACCGTCGTGCTCTTCATCGGTCGTCTGTTCAATACCGGTAAGGTGGACTTGAAGCGTACCGTTGCGCTCTGTGGCAGTGAGATCAAGTCGCCTGCATACGTCGACATGCTGGTGGGTGAGGAGCTCTCGACACTGCTCTCCAACAGCTATGACGCCTCTAAGAGCGTGCGTATCATCAACGGTAACGTGCTGACCGGCAAACCGACGACGAAGGAAGGCTTCTTAGGGGCTCACACCTCTGAGATTACCGTCATTCCCGAGGGTAACGATGCTGACGAGATACTGGGTTGGATACTTCCCAGATTCAAGCAGTTCTCGGTGAACCGCAGTTACTTCTCCTGGCTCTGCGGCAAGAAGGAATATGCGCTTGATGCCCGTATCAAGGGTGGCGAACGCCACATGATTATGAGTGGTGAGTACGACAAGGTGTTGCCGATGGACATCTACGGTGAATACCTGATCAAGGCCATCATTGCCGGCGACATCGACCGTCAGGAGGCCTTAGGTATCTATGAAGTGTCGCCCGAGGACTTTGCATTGGCAGAGTTCGTGGATAGCTCGAAGCTTGAATTGCAGCGCATTGTTCGTGAAGGACTGAACATTTTACGTAAAGAAAACGCATAAGGACTATGAGCTTTTTGAGAAATTATTTAAATAAGGTAAAGCCGAATTTCGAAGAGGGCGGCAAACTGCATGCCTTCCGTTCGGTGTTCGACGGCTTCGAGACCTTCCTTTACGTGCCTAACGACACGGCGAAGGCTGGTGGCGTGAATATTCACGACGCCATCGACTCGAAGCGTATTATGAGTATGGTGGTCATCGCCTTGATGCCTGCCATGCTGTTCGGTATGTATAATATCGGTTATCAGAACTATCTCGCTGCCGGCACCCTCGACAGTGCTTCGTTCTGCGAGATTTTCTTCTTTGGTTTCCTGGCAGTTCTCCCCAAGATCCTCGTTTCTTACATTGTCGGCCTCGGCATTGAGTTTGCCTGGGCACAGTGGAAGGGTGAGGAGATTCAGGAGGGTTATCTCGTATCGGGTATCATTATCCCGCTGATCATTCCCATCGGCTGTCCGCTGTGGATGCTGGCGCTGGCCTGTGCCTTCTCCGTCATCTTCTGTAAGGAAATCTTCGGTGGTACGGGTATGAATATCTTCAACCCCGCCATCGCAGCCCGTATGTTTCTGTTCTTCGCCTATCCCGCAAAGATGACGGGCGACACGGTGTGGGTGGCTCAGAATTCTATCTTCGGACTGGGTAACGATCTGCCAGACGGCTTTACTGCAGCTACACCGCTTGGACAGATTGGTCAGGGCATAGATCCCAGTGCATCGATTTGTGACATGATTTGTGGCTTCATTCCTGGCTCTATCGGTGAGACCTCACTCATTGCCATTGCCATTGGTGCCGTAATCCTGCTGTGGACGGGCATTGCCTCTTGGCGTACCATGCTGAGTGTGTTTGTTGGTGGTGCTTTACTGGCACTCCTTTTCCAAAGCACAGGTTCTTCTATGGAGTGGTGGCATCACTTTGTGATGGGTGGCTTTGCCTTTGGTGCCGTGTTCATGGCTACAGACCCGGTCACCTCTTGTCGCACCGCTCCCGGTCAGTATATCTATGGCTTCCTGATCGGAGCGATGGCCATTATCATCCGTGTGATGAATGCCGGCTATCCCGAGGGTATGATGCTCGCCATCTTCTTTGGTAATATGTTTGCTCCCACGATTGACCATTTCGTGGTGGCTCGTAACATTAGTAAGCGTCAGAAAAGACAACGAATTTAACGAATTTCACGAATTATGGGAAAGTTGAATACAAATTCTAACGCGTACATTATTTTATATAGCGCGATACTTGTGGTCATCGTGGCCTTCCTGCTGGCTTTCGTCTATCAGGCCCTGAAGCCGATGCAGGATGCTAACGTGGCCCTCGACGTGAAGAAACAGATCCTTTACTCGCTGAACATCCGCGACCTCGACGGTTCAGCTGCTGAAGCCAAGTATGCCGAGGTGGTGAAGGAAGAAGCCGAGAAGGACGGACAGAAGTACTATCTTTGTGAGATCGACGGTGAGGATATCCTCGTGGTTGCTCTGAAGGGTATGGGACTCTGGGGCGGTATCAGCGGCTACATCTCCATTCATGGTGATGAGACGCCGACTGTCTATGGTGCCTATTTCAATCATGAAAGTGAGACGGCTGGTCTTGGTGCAGAGATAAAGGACTCTCAGGCTTGGCAGGAGAAGTTTATCGGCAAGAAGGTCTTTGTCGATGGTACTCAGGATGTGGCCCTCGCTGTGGTAAAGAAAGTGGAAGACGCGACGACGCAGGTTGACTGTGTAACGGGTGCCACCCTGACCTCTAATGGTGTGAACGATATGATTAAGGCTTGTATGAAAGATGCGGGTAAGAATGCGGTCGAACTCTTTATGAAGATGATGTGCACACCTGAGCCCGCTGACTCTACAGCCACTGAAGAACCTAAAGCAGATGAGGAGTAAACTATGGCATTATTCAGTAAACAAAATAAGGAGGTTTTTACTAACCCGTTGAACCTCGACCATCCTATTCTTGGACAGGTACTCGGTATCTGCTCGGCGCTGGCAGTGACTTCACAGTTGAAGCCGGCCATCGTGATGGGTCTCGCTGTGACGGTCATCACCGCCTTTGCGAATGTGATTATCTCGATTATCCGCAACACCATCCCTAACCGCATCCGTATCGTGGTGCAGCTGGTGGTTGTGGCTGCTCTTGTAACCATCGTTTCTCAGATTCTGAAGGCTTTCGCCTACGACGTGAGCGTTCAGCTGAGCGTGTATGTAGGTTTGATCATCACCAACTGTATCCTCATGGGTCGTCTGGAGGCGTTCGCCATGCAGAACAAGCCTTGGCCCTCGTTCCTCGACGGTGTGGGTAACGGTCTGGGCTACGCCATGATCCTGGTGATCGTAGGTGCTGTTCGTGAACTCCTCGGACGTGGTTCGCTCTTAGGTTTCCAACTCATTCCGAATAGCGTATACGACTTCGGCTATGTGAACAACGGTATGATGACGATGCCGGCAATGGCACTGATTCTCGTGGGTTGTGTGATTTGGGTTCATCGTGCATACTTCTACAAAGAAAAGTAAAAAGGTAAAACAGTAAAAAAGTAAAAGTATGGAACACGCAATATCATTACTATTCCGTTCGATTTTTGTCGATAACATGATCTTTGCCTTCTTCCTCGGCATGTGTTCATACCTTGCTGTGTCGAAGACGGTGAAGACCTCGCTGGGTCTCGGTATGGCCGTGACCTTCGTGCTAACGGTGACCGTTCCTGTCAACTATCTGTTGCAGACAAAGGTGCTGGGTCCCGACTGCCTCGCTGAGGGTGTCGATCTAAGCTACCTGTCGTTTATCCTCTTCATTGCGGTTATCGCAGGTATGGTACAACTCGTGGAAATGACGGTGGAGAAATATTCCCCCTCGCTCTATGCAGCCTTGGGTATCTTCCTGCCTTTGATTGCCGTGAACTGCGCCATCATGGGTGCCTCGCTGTTCATGCAGCAGCGCATCCTCATGGATCCGTCTAATTCGCAGGCCATCACCTCTATCTTTGATGCAATCGTCTACGGCTTCGGCTCCGGTATCGGTTGGACGCTGGCCATTGTGGCGATGGGTGCCATCCGTGAGAAGATGCAGTACTCCGATGTTCCCAAGCCTCTGCAGGGCCTCGGCATTGTGTTTATTACTGTCGGCCTCATGGCTATGGCGATGATGTGTTTCTCTGGACTGAACATATAAAGGTAAAAAAGTAAAAAGGTAAAAAAGTAAAAATATGGCTCAGTTTATAGCATATAGTATAGGGGTTTTCCTCCTGGTGATCATCTTGCTGGTGATTATCCTGCTCGTAGCGAAGAAATATCTCTCGCCCTCGGGCAATGTGAATATCGTGATTAACGGCGACCGTACTATCTCTGTAGCTCAGGGAAACAACTTGATGGCCACACTCAACCAGAACGGTATCTTCCTGCCTTCTGCCTGCGGTGGTAAGGCCTCCTGCGGACAGTGTAAGGTACAAGTGCTTGAGGGTGGGGGAGAAATCCTCGACTCCGAGAGGCCGCACTTTACTCGTAAGCAGATCAAGGACCATTGGCGTCTGGGTTGCCAGTGTAAGGTAAAGGGTGACTTGAAGATTCATGTCGATGAGAGTATTCTCGGTGTCAAGGAGTACGAGTGTACCGTTATCAGCAACAAGAACGTTGCTACGTTTATCAAGGAGTTCAAAGTACAGCTGCCTGCTGGCGAGCACATGGACTTCTTGCCTGGTTCGTACGCCCAGATCAAGATTCCTAAGTTCGATTGCATCGACTATGATAAGGACTTCGATAAGTCGCTCATTGGCGACGAGTATCTGCCTTCATGGGAGAAGTTCGGTTTGTTCCCGCTGAAGTGTAAGAACCCCGAGGATACCATCCGTGCCTACTCAATGGCCAACTATCCTGCCGAGGGCGACGTGTTCATGTTGACCGTTCGTATCGCTACGCCGCCGTTCAAGCCCGACAAGAGCGGCTTCATGGAGGTCAACCCGGGTATCGCTTCGTCGTATATCTTCTCATTGAAGCCTGGCGACAAGGTGATCATGAGTGGTCCTTTCGGCGACTTCCACCCACACTTCGACTCGAAGAAGGAGATGATCTGGGTTGGTGGTGGTGCCGGTATGGCCCCGCTGCGCGCACAGATCATGCACATGACCAAGACGCTGCATACCAAGGACCGCGAGATGCACTACTTCTATGGTGCCCGCGCCCTCAACGAGGTGTTCTATCTCGACGACTTCCTGGGACTGGAGAAGGAGTACCCCAACTTCCACTTCCACCTGGCGCTCGACCGTCCCGATCCGGCAGCCGATGCCGCTGGCGTGAAGTACACGCCGGGCTTCGTCCATCAGGTGATGCTCAACACCTATCTGAAGGATCACGAGGCTCCCGAGGATATCGAGTACTACATGTGCGGCCCCGGCCCGATGTCGAAGGCCGTCGTCTCGATGCTCGACTCACTCGGCGTCGACCCCGAGTCAATCATGTACGACAACTTCGGCGGATAATCCTTGGTCAGAATGATTTAGCAGATTATCCTGTCATTTATCACAAGGGCCTGGGTTTGTTCCAGGCCCTTTTTGTAACATTTTTCTTGAAAAGTTTTGTCGTGTCGATAATTAATTGTACTTTTGTGGGCGATAATAAAATCTTAATTATAAATGAGAAAACCAATCTTATGTCTGTTGACAATGGTCTTGCTGTCTTCAAATGTCAGCTCAGGCGTTATCCCTGATTTGAAATTCAGGCGACTCGACACTCGTGAGGGTCTGTCGAACTCTACTGTTGCCACTATTCATCGTGACTCCAAAGGCTATGTGTGGCTGGGTACGAGCTACGGACTGAACCGCTACGACGGGTATCGTGTGCGTACTTTCTTCTCATATGACAAGGATACGACATCGCTACGTAACAACCGCGTAGACGAGATACAGGAAGGTCATGGCGGTCGTCTTTGGCTGAAGCAAGGCATGAACTACACGGTGTATGACCCCGTAACGGAAAAGGTGGATCGTACACCTTCACGCTGGCTTAACCAGCAGGGCATCATGGGTAACATAGAGAACCTACATCTCGACTCGAAAAAAAGTTACTGGGTGAAGACCTACGGAGACGGATTCTACTATTTTGATCCGGCGAAAAAACTATTGAATCACATACAGTTTGGCTATAAGGATGATGAGTTCCCCAAGGAGTTTGGCATATCGGCACAAGCGGAGAGCGAGGAGGGTATGATCATGGTGAGCACTTTTGGAGAGCTGCTATGCATGGATGGTCCCAAAGGTAAGATCTTGTGGCGTGATGACTACGTGAAACGTGCCCTCGATGCCTACAACGACTACTGGGTGAGTGTGGATAAGGATCAGAACATCTGGGTAATCACTCACTCAAAGGGTACCTATATCTACGTAAAACAAGAGAAACGCTGGTATTCCACACTTACAGAGTTTATGCGAGCCAAGGGCTTTGAGAATGTGCCTGAGGATATCATGGTGTGGGAAATATGCTACGATGCAAAAGGACTGTTATGGGTAGCAACGGACCACTTGGGCGTATTGGTACTCGATTTCGAAAACAAAGAGTGGCGACAGTTCACCAATGTGAAGGGCGATGATACCTCACTACCCGACATCACCATCAAACATCTCTATCTCGACCAGTTGGGGCGGATGTGGCTGGCCACATACAAGAACGGTGTGGCCATGTGCTCTGAGTCGCTGACAAATTTCAAGACAACACCAATAGGCGATATCAATTCCATTATAGAAGACCACAATGGCTATTATTGGTTGGGACGTAATGACGGAGGTATCATCAAGATGGATCCGAAGACGTTGGAAATAGTGGAATCATTCAGCAAACAGTCGCTTGGTGTGCCTAGTGACATCATCGTTGGCAGCTATGCTGCGAAGGACGGTAGTTTGTGGTTCGGAACCTACGAGGGTGGCGTTTTGAAATATGCCGACGGTACATGGAAGAACTACCGCAGTTCTGACCCTGGTAGCGCCTTCATGACCAATAACATCTGGGGCATCACAGAAGACAAGTGGGGAAACATCTGGATCGGCGTGCTGGGTGGCGGTGCAGTGAGGATAGATAAAAAAACTGGACAGCAGCGATCCTTTACCACAGATAACTCCGTGTTGAAGACCGTTTGGACAAATAGTATCAATACCGCCAGCAACGGATGGATATTGCTTGGCAACTCAGAGTACTATGCCCTGATAAATCCCAGCAATTTCAAGGTTATCAACGGTTCGTTCCCTGAAGACAACTCAAGGAAAGCCCTTACCGTGTCGGCGGCAACAACTCAGGTCCTTTGGGATGAAAGAGGACTGCTGTGGCACTGTTCACCATCGGGAGTCGTCATCTACGACAGGAAGACAGGCCAAAAGACATTGCTCGATATGAAGTCCGGACTACAAGGCTCAAACGCCGTCTCGGTCACTGAGGATACACGTCATACCATCTGGGTGGCAACGGATCATGGTGTGTCGAATATAACACCCATCAAACAGGAAGACGGGCTTTGGACATTCACTATCCGCAGTTTTAACAGTCGTGATGGTCTGCAACCTGGCCCCTTCAACCAACGTGCCATTTTCTGCAGCAGCAAAGGAGAACTGCTTATCGGAGGCCAAGAAGGTGTGGACATCATCAGTACTCTGAATTTGGGTAATGGCGATGATAAGGAAATACCTGTATTCAGCGGTCTTGTACTCTTCGATCAGGAAATAGAGGTAGGAGAGTCGTATGACGGCCGAGTCATTCTTAACCAGGCACTGGACTTGCAACGAAGGATCTCATTGAAATATACAGAGAACCAGTTCACTATCCACATGGGTTCCGACAATGGTGGAATCAATAATGCTACCCGTTTCATATACCAGTTAAAGGGATTCAACGACAAGTGGATCAAAACAACGGCAAATACGCCTGACATCACATATATGTCGCTTCCACCAGGATCCTATACACTGTGTGTTCGTATGTTGAAAGACGATGGAACGATGGGAGAGGCAGAAAGCAGGCTCGACATTACTATCGGTTCCCCGTGGTATCTCTCATGGTGGGCCTGGCTCTGCTATCTGTTGTTGGCTGTGCTGCTATTCTTTGGCAGGCGTTTGCTCATTCGGCAGGTCAGAGAGTTGAAAGAATGGAAACGTCAACGTCATGAGAAGGCTGAAAATGACAATCAGGAAGCGGAACAAGAGCAGCCTGACGATGTCGAGGAAGCCATCATTATTGAAGACGAGGAATAGAATAATCAGATCAAAAAGCATTTTTTTCCTGAACTATTTGTATGTTTCGTTATTTTTTCGTACTTTTGTACCCAATCAAGCAATTAGCCTGATAACTATAATTGATGAAGTTAAGTCTATTTTACATATTACTACTGATTTCATTTGCCCTTCAGGCAAGTGCAGACAATTATGGATACACGAAAAATCAGCAGTTGGTTTTCGGAATAGACATGGACTATCCTCCGATGGAATTTGTCGACGAAGAAGGTGTTCCGCATGGATTGGACGTGGAGTTCACCAAACGACTGATGAACCGTCTTAACGTCCCCTTCACGTACTCACCCAACGCATGGGAGAACATTGCTGAAGATGTTCTTAAAGGCAGGGTGGACCTTGCTATGATGGTCTATTCACCCTATCGCAAGGATCTGACAAACTACTCACGTGGGGTGTTCAGGCTCTATTACCAGTTGGTATACCGCAAAAAGGACAAGGCTCCCTATGGCCTTCGTGATCTTAATGGCAAGGAGATCGCATTCATGGCTTCTCGACCCATCAATGACACACTCCAGAAAGTTGGTGCTACACCCATTCTCATCAAAGATTTGAGTAAGGCTATGCACGAACTCTCCGACGGAAAGTATGATGCACTTATCTGCTTCCGTTATCAGTCCCATTATCTCATAGATAAGTATGGCCTTGACAACCTCACATCGACAGACCTGGCTCTGATGCCGCGTGAGTACTGCTATGTCAGCCACGATAAGCGTCTTATTGATGCCATCAATGTCGAGTTGGATAAAATGGAGAAAGAGGGTGTTATAGATGATGTCTATGGGAACATTAAGTCCTCTTTCGATGGTCTGCACATCCCGATGTGGGTGTGGTTGCTCATTGCAGGTGTGATCATCATGTTGCTGGTTACCCTTATCGTGCTTCAGCGCATCAGTAAAAAGAGACTGCTTCAAGAGATGGCCCGAAGGAAGAAGAGTGAGGAACTAAAGGACATTTTCCTAAGCAACCTCAGTCATTCTCTGCGTACGCCGCTTAATGCTATTATCGGATTCTCTGATCTTTTGCTCAAGGATTCAAAGGATGACATGCCCATCGAGGAGCGACAAAATCTGTTGGAACTCGTTAATAAGAACGGTATCCAGTTGCTGCACCTGATCAATGAGTTATTGTCGCTATCCGACATTGAGGGTAAGACCCAACTCTTCGACCGTCAAGTGACTGATATCGATGCAGAGATGTCGCACTATGCCAATGAAACCCGGATGCAGATGAGCGGACGAGTGACTTTAGACGTTGTGGAGCCTGTAGGAGGTATGAGGGTACTTATCGATCCAAAAATATTGAGACTGGTGACTATTCATCTGCTGGAGAATGCAAGGCAACATACGAAGGAAGGTTGCATAACGCTTAGCTATTACCTAAAGGAAGGCGGTCTCTATGTAGAGGTAAAAGATACCGGCACCGGACTACCCGCAGATCTGAAGGAGAACTTATTCGCCTTGTTGTCTGATAAGAACACCTATGTACGAGATGATACGCCAGGTCTCGGCCTAAGCATCTGCAAGGCTGTCGTGGATAAAGCCGGAGGCAAGATTGGAGCCCGCGAGAATGATGTAGATGGGCATGGATCGATATTCTGGTACTGGATTCCGGTTAAGGTACTTAGTTAGTTTTGAATTGAGAGTCTTTAGAAAGATATGACACTTATAATTGTATTGATGCTGATATTCGGCTACCTGCTGATTGCCACCGGTCATCTGACGGGTGTAAACAAAGCAGCCATAGCTATGTTTATTGGTACCGTAGGATGGGTGATATACATCTGCTGGGGATCCGACTTTGTAATGGCTGAACATGCGGGAGAATATCAAGAGTTCCTTAATGGAGAAAATCCATCGAGCGATGCCGTGAAATTGTTCATCCGCGATAATGTGTTCCTCTATTATGTAGGAAGAGCAGCGAGCATCATTATGTTCCTGCTAGCAACAATGAGTATCATCGAAATTCTGAACAATAACGGCTGTTTTGATTTCGTTTCGAAATGGATCCGTACGCGCAACTCCAAGCGCCTGCTTTGGACTATTACGTTAGCCACATTCTTCATCTCAGCAAATCTCGACAACCTGACTACCGCAACGATGATGCTGGTCATCATGCACGGCATCATTCAGAGTCGGCGTCAGAGAATGCTGATAGGCTCAGCCATTGTTATTGCAGCCAACTGCGGAGGATGCTTTACGGTTATCGGCGACCCTATAGGACTATTGCTTTGGGGTGATGGTGCCGTGACGGCTACAAACTTCACCTCCTATATGGCCCTGCCGGCTGTATTGGCATGGGTCGTATCAACTGTACTGATCGGACGAGCATTGCCAGACAGACTTGACACACAATGGTCGCCAATGCCATATCGTGGCGATGATACAAACCTGAACCAATGGCAGCGTGTGGTGATGCTCTTTGTGGGTATCGGCGGACTATGGTTCATTCCGACGTTCCACAATATCACCAAACTGTCGCCGTTCCTCGGGGCGCTTTGTGTGTTGAGTGTGTTGTGGGTCGTTAATGAGATATTCAACCGCAAGCTGATGAACGCTGACCAGATGTCACAGCGATTCATCCCCCGTGCCTTGCAGTATGGCTCCATCCAGCAGATCCTCTTCGTCATGGGCATCATGATGGGTATGGGTGTGGTGACGGAAACGGGCATCTTCCCCGATGTGGCACAATGGATAGACGAGACCATCCATAATATATGGATTCTCGGCATCGTCTCCGGATTCCTCAGCGCCATCGTCGACTCGTTCACGATCGCCATCAGCGACATCTCGCTCTATCCGGTGGTCAAGGGTGCGCTGCCAGGCGACTATATCGGCAGTTTCATTGCCAACGGGGCCTACTGGAAGATTATCGCCTACTGTACGGCCGTCGGCGGCTGTCTGCTCTCCGTAGGGTCAGTGAGTGGCCTGGCGCTGATGCAGATGGAACACATCCGCACGGGATGGTATCTGCGTAACATCACGCTGAAGGTCTTGGCTGGCTGGCTCTTCGGGCTGGTCGTCCTATGGTTTGAAATATATCTGTATAACTAATAACTAATAATTAATAAGGTATGGCTAAAATTAAGACAATCGGTGTTCTTACTTCTGGTGGTGATGCCCCAGGTATGAATGCTGCTATCCGTGCGGTGACGCGCGCAGGTATTTACAACGGTTTTTGTATTAAGGGTATCTATCGCGGATATGAAGGCCTGATCAACGATGAGGTGGAGTCGTTCACAACAGAGAATGTGTCGGGAATCATCACCCGAGGCGGAACGATCCTTAAGACTGCACGCTCCAAGGATTTCATGACTCCTGAGGGTATGCAGAAGGCCTATGAGACCTGCCAGAAGGAGGAGATCGACGCACTGATTGTGATTGGCGGTAACGGCTCGCTGACAGGTGCCTGGAAGTTTGGCGTGGAATACGACTTCCCCGTGATCGGACTGCCTGGAACTATCGACAACGACCTCTATGGTACAGACGCCACCATCGGCTACGACACAACGATGAATACAATCATGGAGTGCGTGGACCGTATACGCGATACCGCCAACTCGCATGAACGCATCTTCTTTGTCGAGGTGATGGGACGTGATGCCGGTTTCCTGGCTCAGAACTGCGCCATCGCCTGTGGTGCCGAGGCTGCCATCGTGCCTGAGGAGGCAACAGATGTCGACCAGCTGGCCGCATTCATGGGCCGTGGTATCCGCAAGTCGAAGAAGTCGTGCATCGTCATTGTCTCGGAGAGTCCGAAGTGTGGTGCCCTCTACTATGCCGACCGTGTGAAGCATGAGTTCCCGGAGTTTGACGTGCGTGTGTCAATCCTCGGCCACCTGCAGCGCGGCGGTACACCCTCGGCCCGTGACCGTATCCTTGCCTCTACCACTGGCGTGGGTGCCATCGAGGCCATCAAGCAGGGACAGAGAAACGTCATGGTGGGTGTGCGTTACAACGATGTGGTCTACGTGCCCTTCTCGGAGTGTATCCGCACCGACAAGCGCTTCGACAAGCGACTGATCAAGGTTCTCGACGAGCTTTCGATTTAAGATTATGCCTGAGATCAAGAAGATTGTATTGACGGGTGGGCCTTGTGCCGGCAAGACGACGGCGCTCGTGAAGATCACGGAGTATTTCTCCGGGTTCGGATACAAGGTGTTCAACGTGCCGGAGGTGCCCACCATCTACAGTACAGCTGGCTGGAACTATCTGACGCCCAACCGTGACCTATACTATCAGGGAGAGCGGGCTATTCTTGAGACACAGCTGGCGTTGGAGAATCAGTTCTTGCAGTTAGCAGAAGTGTGTACGAAGCCTGTGCTGATAGTGTGCGATAGAGGAACGATGGATATCTCTGCCTATATCAAGCCTGAGGAGTGGGAAGAGATTACCGCGATGGCAGGAACAAGTCCCAACGAGTTGATGGAGCGCTATGATGCCGTACTGCATCTTGTGTCGGCTGCAGATGGTGCAGAGCAATATTATACCACCGCTACCAATGCAACAAGATATGAGAAGGCCAACGAAGAAGGACTGCAGATAGCTCGTATGTTGGATAAGAAGATCATCAAAGCCTGGACAGGCCATCCCCATCTTCGGGTAATTAATAACCACGATGACTTCGAAGCCAAACTGAATCGTGTGCTAAACGAGATCTCGAAGGTTGTAGGACTTCCCCAACCACCACACGACGAACGGGTGTATCGTATAGAGATGATAGGAGAAATACCCGAGTGTTCTGAGAGTATGATCACCCAGACCTATCTGGTGGCCGAGCCTGGTTGTGAGGTACGTCTGCGCCGCAGGGAATGGAGTGGGGGAAAGGTGGTCAACGTACACCGTTCGAAGAAACGCATCTCTGACAGCGAGGTCATCGAGACGGAACGACAGGTGGACAACAACCTTTACGAGCAGATGCTACAGCAGGCTGATCCATACCGTCAGACTATCAGGAAACGTCGTCAGAGTTTCATTTGGAAAGGTCAGTTTTTCCAAATCGATACATTCCTCTCGCCAGTCAGCGATCTGGTCATGATGGAGACAAAAGGCGTGGCAGAACAGGAAACGGTGAACTTCCCGCCATTCATCAGAGTGATAGAGGATGTGACAGGCAACCGTACCTACTACAACTACAATATTGCCCTGCGGAAGTAGGAAATTTCGCAGAAAGTGTTCTGTTGCGCGTTTTTTTTTCTAAAAAGATTTCTCCAATTGAAAAAATATCTCTATCTTTGCAATCGACAAATGACTTAAAACAAATATAACTTAAATATTAACAGCGTATGTCACAGATTAAAGGACACATTTCGCAGATTATCGGCCCTGTCATCGACGTGTATTTCAACACCGAAGGCCAGGATGCGGAAAAAGTGTTACCGAAGATTCACGATGCCCTGAGGGTGGAACGTGGTGACGGGCGCGACCTGATTGTCGAGGTGCAGCAGCACATCGGCGAGGATACGGTGCGCTGCGTGGCTATGGACAATACCGATGGTCTGCACCGTGGACTGGAGGCGATCCCGTTGGGCTCACCAATCGTAATGCCTGCCGGTGATCAAATCAAAGGTCGAATGCTGAACGTGATCGGTCAGCCTATCGACGGTATGAAACAACTCGACATGGAGGGAGCCTATCCCATCCACCGTGAAGCACCTCAATTTGAGGAACTCTCTACGAAGAAGGAAATTCTTTCTACGGGTATCAAGGTGATTGACCTGCTGGAGCCTTACATGAAAGGTGGTAAGATCGGACTCTTCGGTGGTGCCGGTGTGGGAAAGACCGTGCTCATCATGGAGCTCATCAACAACATCGCCAAGGGCCACAACGGATTCTCCGTATTCGCAGGAGTTGGAGAGCGCACCCGTGAGGGTAACGACCTCATCCGAGAGATGATTGAGTCGGGCGTTATCCGCTACGGTGAGAAGTTCCGCAAGGCCATGGACGAAGGCAAGTGGGATCTCTCACTCGTCGATCCAGAGGAACTGAAGAAGTCGCAGGCCACGCTGGTCTATGGCCAGATGAACGAACCTCCCGGTGCACGTGCCTCTGTGGCTCTTTCGGGTCTGACTGTTGCCGAAGGCTTCCGCGATGGTGGTGGCAAGGACGGTGGTGCTGCTGATATCCTGTTCTTCATCGACAACATCTTCCGTTTCACTCAGGCCGGTTCTGAGGTATCCGCACTTCTTGGCCGTATGCCTTCGGCTGTGGGCTATCAGCCTACGCTGGCTTCGGAAATGGGTACGATGCAGGAGCGTATCACCTCTACGAAGAAGGGTTCAATCACTTCCGTACAGGCTGTTTATGTGCCTGCCGATGACTTGACCGACCCTGCTCCCGCAACGACGTTCACCCATCTGGATGCTACGACGGTGCTTGACCGTAAGATTGCCGAGCTTGGTATCTATCCCGCCGTGGATCCGCTGGGAAGTACCTCACGTATCCTTGATCCGCTGATTGTAGGTAAGGCTCACTATGACTGTGCCCAGCGTGTGAAGGAGATTCTCCAGCGCTACAAGGAATTGCAGGACATCATCGCCATCCTCGGTATGGACGAACTCTCCGACGAGGACAAACTGACGGTGAACCGCGCCCGTCGTGTACAGCGCTTCCTCAGCCAGCCGTTCTCTGTGGCATCGCAGTTCACGGGTCTGCCTGGTGTGATGGTGCCTATCGAGGAGACTATCAAGGGCTTCAACGCCATTCTTGACGGAGAAGTGGACGACCTGCCCGAGCAGGCATTCCTCAATGTGGGAACGATCGATGACGCTAAGGAGAAGGCTAAGAAACTACTCGAAGCTGCCAAAGGCTAATCTTCAATGAAGATTGATAATAAAAATTGAAGATTATGTTGCAGCTGAGAATAGTTTCGCCCGAGAAGGTTGAATACGACGGAGCAGTCGAGTGTGTCCTGGTGCCTGGCACCATGGGCCAGTTCGAGATACTGAACGATCACGCCCCCATCATCTCCACACTCCAAAAAGGAGTTGTAGAGTATGCTACAAAGGAGGGAAAGACTTCTTTGGATATCCTTGGCGGCTTTGTGGAAGTGCAGAAGAATGTGGTGAGTCTCTGCGTGGAATTGGCAGAGTAACAAGAAGAATAGCAAACAATGGCAAACATCGATCAGTTGAGTAAGCGTTACATGCGGCAGCAGTTGTTTCTTACGGCAGGTCTGTTCCTCATCACTTTGTTGGTGATGCAGGTATGGCTTGTCGACGGACTGCTGACACCGGCCATCATCAGCGTCGCATTCACCCTCGTACTGGGTGGCGTGATAGGGATGGTATGGTGCCGCATCGCTAAGAACTCACCTGAGAGTCTACCGACATTTTTTACTGCCGTATCAGGCTTTCGCCTGTTGCTGGCTTTGGCAGTGATGTTTGTCTATTATCTGGCTGTTGGCCGTGATAATATGCTGGTCTTCTTCCTGGTGTTCATGGCTTTCTACATTGTATCGCTGGCACACCATTCCATCTTCTTCGCCAGAGTGTCGAACCGCTCTTGACTATCAACGTAATAGTTTGCTTACACATTTTTATAAATAATGAAACAATTAAAGTCGATAATCCTCCTGATGATGGTAGCCTTGCTGCCGATGCCGGCCTTGGCAGAAGAGGGTGGTGACGAGAAGATCAACATCCCAGAGATCGTGCTCGAACACCTGGCCGACTCCTATGAGTGGCACATCGCCTCCTACCAGGGTAAGCACCTGAGCATCCCGCTGCCTATCATCATCCGTAGTGAGAATACCGGAGAGTGGCATTTCTGTACGGCTCACAGTCTGCCCGATGGCTTCTTTTTCAGCGAAGAGCATCACGGCAAAATCTATGAGCGTCTTGCCGACGGCAGTGAGGTACGTCCCTTCGACCTGAGTATCACCAAGAGTGTGCTTCAAATATGGATTGTGGTGGCAGTACTGATCATCGTCTTCCTCAGCTGTGCCCGCTGGTATAAGAAGCACGACGTGAAGGACGCGGCGCCTGGTGGTTTCGTCGGTTTCATGGAGATGATCGTGATGATGATCCACGACGACCTTATCAAGTCGTCTATCGGTGAGAAGCATTACAAGCCGTATGCGCCTTACCTGCTTACGGTGTTCTTCTTCATCCTGACGTGTAACCTCATCGGACTGATACCAGTCTTCCCCGGTGGCGCCAACGTGACGGGAAACATCAATATCACCTTCTTCCTGGCCCTGTGTACGATGCTGGCTATCAACATCTTCGCCAACAAAGAATATTGGAAGGAGATATTCTGGCCTGATGTGCCTATGTTCCTGAAGGCCTATCCCGCACCGGTGATGCCGCTCATCGAGCTCTTCGGTGTGTTCACGAAGCCCTTCGCCCTGATGATCCGTCTCTTTGCCAACATGATGGCCGGCCACGCCGTGATGCTCAGCTTCACCTGTGTGATCTTCCTCGGTTGGTCTATGGGTGTCGGATTTGGTCTCGGCCTGAACGCCTTCAGCATCCTCATGCTCCTCTTTATGAATCTTCTGGAGCTGCTGGTAGCCTTTGTTCAGGCGTACGTTTTCACCATGCTGAGTGCTGTGTTCATCGGGCTTGCCCATAAAGAGCACCACGCTGAGTAAATTGAATATTGAAAATTGAATATTAAAAAATAAAACATTATTAATAACTTAAAATTTTAAAGATTATGATTTCAGCTTTATTATTGGCCGCAGAAGGTCTGGCTCAGCTGGGCTGCGGTATCGGTGCAGGTATTGCAACAATTGGTGCAGGTTTGGGTATTGGTAAGATTGGTGGTAGCGCTATGGACG